>ERZ650302.431-NODE-431-length-23003-cov-6.735620_pt1 | contig 23003 bp, 22 predicted proteins | sample MGYA00376238_ERZ650302 | MGnify/ENA primary metagenome ERZ650302 (study PRJEB26733, sample SAMN07839298) | wastewater metagenome | biome: urban; feature: wastewater treatment plant; material: waste water | place: USA: North Carolina | collected 2016-04-28 ... | reverse complement strand
ACATAGAAGATGTCTATCAAGAATTTACCTATGTGGTGGATTTAAATGAATCTGGGACGTGATTTCCCCCTCGACCCCTTGCGGACTAGTTTAGAATGACCAACATGCTTTCAAATCACAATTGTCTAAGCATGTCTATCTCATATCTCATCTCGCAGCAAAAATTTGTATTCTCTCTTCATTTGGTGTATAATAATAGTACAAAAAAAGAAACGGAGAATTGTATGGTTCAAGTTGTTACAGATGCAAACTTTGAAGTTGAAACACAAGAAGGCGTAGTCCTTGTTGACTTTTGGGCACCGTGGTGTGGTCCTTGTCGTATGCAAGCACCAATCTTGGAACAATTAGATGGTGAAGTGGACGAAGACGAATTACGCATTTATAAAATGAATGTAGATGAAAATCCAAACACAGCTCGTCAGTTTGGTATCATGTCTATCCCAACACTTCTGTTCAAAAAAGATGGAAAAGTTGTAAAACAAGTTGCTGGTGTTCATACGAAGGAGCAAATCAAAGCGATTTTAGCTGAAATTGGCTAATTGAAAATAAAAGCAAGTAGTGGGCTCAGATTCGCTGCGTGTTTTTTTCACAACTGAAAGCATGTTCAAAAAAACGGATTGTGAAGGTTGACACAAAATATTATAATAACCTTATCTTTGTCATTTTAGAAAGGTTAGATATGTCAACTATTAGTTACTAACCATTAAATCTCTATCGTCAGTTTAAATCAGCAGCTCAAGAGTTTCCAAATGTTACCATTTATTTTGACCAACCCTACGCATCCTTCTCTGAATTAGGATTGGAAAATACCTATCAAACCGTTTTTGAGGCCATTCAAAAAAGAGCTGCCCAATTTGCAGAGGCAGGTATTGTTGGCTATGGAGACAAGGTGGTTCTGTATAAGAGCCCAGCTTTCGACACCTATTTGTTAGCAGTAGCGGTAACGGCATTGGGTGCTGTTCCTGTTATGATTTCCTATCATTTGCCATCTTCGAATTTAGATGTGTTTGCGGAGCGATTGGAAAAGTCTTTCATTGTCTACGACCAAGAAACGGAAGAACGTGTAGCAGGAGTGACTCGAACTGACCTGGTAACAATCGACAGCAACCTTGCCTTGGAAGATGTATTGCTGGATAAATTGGACTTTTTATCAGAAGTCGTGATTATCCGCGATGTCAATGGTGCACCGCAGCCGATTATCGCTCTGGCAGACGATGCTGAGATGAACTGGGAAGCTTGGTGGGCCATGGTTGCAGACCTACCACTATTGAAAGAACCCATCTTGATGGCTTATGATGACATTCCACGTACTGCGACTATGAAGGTTCAACGCCTCAAAATGGAAGCAGAAATGAAAGAAAAAAATCTGTAAGAGTGACGAAACCACGCTTGCAGATAAGAAGGAGTTCACATGAAAGAAATTTACCTAGCAGGCGGTTGTTTCTGGGGAATGGAAGGCTACTTTTCCCAGATCGATGGTATTCTTGACACCAGCGTTGGCTATGCCAATGGACAGGTGGAGACGACCAATTATCAACTCCTCAAACAAACAGACCACGCAGAGACGCTCTATCTAGCCTATGATGAGACTCGTATCAATTTGCGGGAAATTCTCCTCTACTATTTCCGTGTCATTGATCCCTTCTCTGTCAATCAGCAGGGACCTGACAAGGGGCGCCAGTATCGGACTGGTATCTATTATACAGATGAGGTTGATTTGCCGACCATCGAGCAAGTCATGACGGAGCAGTCCCAGCTCTTTGGTGGACGCCCCCTAGCCGTTGAAGTGGAGCCACTCGCGCATTACATCCCCGCCGAAGACTACCATCAGGATTATTTGAAGAAAAATCCCCAAGGGTACTGCCATATCGATCTTGGGCAGGCAAAAATCCCTCTGATTGATGTTGCAGGCTACCAAAAGCCAGACCAGCAAGTCTTAAAAGACAGCTTGACCGACCTCCAGTATCAAGTCACTCAAGAAGCTGCGACGGAAAGACCCTTCGAAAATGAGTTTTGGAATAGTGAACAAGCTGGCATCTACGTCGATATTACGACTGGCGAGCCGCTCTTTCTCTCGACGGACAAATTCGATTCAGGTTGCGGCTGGCCCTCCTTTACCAAACCAATCAGCAAAGAAGTTGCGACTTATTTCCAAGATAAGTCCCATGGCATGAACCGTATTGAAGTCCGTAGTCGGGCTGGTCATGCTCATTTAGGTCATGTCTTTGATGACGGACCGCGTGATAAAGGCGGTCTCCGTTACTGTATCAACTCAGCAGCCCTTCGTTTCATACCGAGAGAGGAAATGGAAGAAGCAGGATATGGACTGTTTTTAGATATTCTTTCTTGATTTTTCTGAAAATTCACTTGATTTTTTCTTGAAATAGGATTAAAATATAGGCAAGATAAAACTGAATAACCGGTTGATAGTGAATAGGAAGGGTTGCTGACTGTTCACAGGACGGAACTCTGGAGAGACCATCATGGCACCGAAGGGGCAAGGTGGGGTTGCTGAATGGAAAAGTAATCCTACTCAAACTCTCAGGTAAAAGGACAGAGCGTATTAATGTAGGGTTTTCCTATATTTTTCGCATTACATCTAGAGGTTGAATTGTTCAGCCTCTTTTTAGTTTTTCCAAAAGCTTTATCTAGACCTATTTTTTCGGAGGAATTATGTTAGAACTATTTAAGGCCACCAACAACTTTGTTTGGGGACCGCCACTGCTATTGCTTTTAGTAGGTACAGGTGTTTATTTCACCATTCGTTTAGGATTGTTTCAACTAAGTAAACTACCCACAGCTTTTCGTTTGATTTTTTCAAGTGATCAGTCTGGTCAAGGGGATGTGTCGAGTTTTGCGGCATTGTGTACGGCTCTTGCAGCGACTGTCGGGACAGGAAATATTGTCGGGGTGGCAACTGCTATTACTACAGGTGGTCCTGGAGCCCTTTTCTGGATGTGGGTTGCTGCATTCTTTGGTATGGCAACGAAGTATGCGGAAGGATTTCTAGCAATCAAGTACAGAACTAGGGATGCAGATGGTCATGCGGCAGGTGGACCAATGCATTATATCACCATTGGTATGGGACAGAAATGGAAACCCCTAGCAATCTTCTTTGCCATTTCTGGAGTTCTGGTGGCTCTTTTGGGGATTGGGACATTTTCACAGGTCAATTCAATTACTTCTTCATTAGAAGTAAGCCTTGGTTTATCGCCGCAGTTGATTAGTATCCTCTTGGCCATTCTAGTGGCTGTCATCATCTTTGGTGGTATCGAAACAATTTCCAAAGTATCAACCAAGGTTGTTCCGTTTATGGCCATTCTCTACATTTTAGCAACAATTGTGATTTTAATAACACATGCAGATCAGTTGATTCCTGCGTTGAAATTAGTAGTTAGTTCAGCACTGACTCCTTCTGCAGCTGTTGGTGGTTTTGCTGGGGCAACAGTAAAAGAAGCAATCCAGAGAGGAATTGCTCGTGGTGTATTTTCTAATGAATCTGGTTTAGGTTCTGCTCCCATTGCCGCTGCTGCAGCCAAATCAGACAATGCCGTTGAGCAAGGTTTGATTTCTATGACCGGTACTTTCATTGATACCATTATTATCTGTAGTTTAACAGGTTTATCTATTTTGGTGACTGGTCAGTGGACGGTGGAAGGACTTGAGGGTGCTCCGCTGACTCAGGCAGCATTTGCAACTGTTTTTGGTAATCCAGGGACAATTGCCTTGACTATTAGCTTGGTTCTCTTTGCATTTACAACGATTCTGGGTTGGTCATATTATGGTGAGCGCTGTATTGAATTTCTTTTCGGAACAAAATCAATTTTACCCTATCGGTTGGTCTTCATACTAATGGTAGCTCTCGGTGGTTTCCTGAAGTTGGACTTGATTTGGACGATTGCAGATATTGTGAATGGTCTCATGGCCCTACCAAACTTAATAGCTTTACTAGCCTTATCACCAGTTATTATCAAGGAGACACGTTTGTATTTCCAAGCTACTCATCGAAAACCGTCATTTATTTTCAGTGAGTTATTTATTAAATTAATCAAAAAATCGAGCTAAGTCTCGGTTTTTTAATTATTCAAAAACATATATACGTATGTTAGAATGATGATTAGATCTCTGGAAACGGAAAGTGAGATACTAGGAAAGGCTAGTATTCTTTGGAAATCGTGGTAGGAGGGGAATGCGCGTGCCATTTCCTTCTATGAAAAAGTGGGCTTCTGATTTGATGGTGTCAAAAAGATAGTTAATCTAGGTGCAGAACGTACAGAGTACCGCATGGTGTGGAGACGGATATCACAATGATTTCAACCAAGGTTTGATGGATTCTGTTAGGCCCATTCTCAAATATTTTTAACGTATTAAGTCAGCCACTCGGCTGCTTTTTGTTCTTTTAGGGTGTTTTCTGCTATAATTATCTCATGAATGATTTTATTACAAAGTACTTGTCTCAGTTTAATGTTGAGGCGATTGTGACTGCTAGCCTGAACAAGATTTTTTCTCTTATTTTACTGTTCATTACATTTTATATTCTGAAGAAAATCGCTAAAGCTTCAGTTAAAAAAGTGCTTGTACCGTCTCTAAAGATTTCAAACCGTGAGCAAGGACGACAAAAGACAATCAGTCGATTAGTGGAAAGCAGTTTAAACTATCTCCTTTATTTTATTTTGCTTTACTGTGTACTCAGTATTCTAGGCTTACCTGTCTCAAGCTTGTTGGCAGGTGCTGGGATTGCTGGGGTTGCTATTGGACTGGGAGCACAAGGATTTTTGTCAGACTTAGTCAATGGATTCTTTATCTTGATTGAACGACAGTTTGATGTAGGGGATGTTGTCAAGTTGACAAATGGACCAATTACTATTTCTGGTACGATTGTTAGCATGGGGATTCGGACAACGAAAGTGCGTGATGCAGATGGAACCCTACATTTTATTCCAAATCGTAATATTTTAGTTGTCAGCAATCAGTCGCGCGGGGAAATGCGTGCACAAATTGATATCCCATTGAAATTTAATACAGATCTAGAACAAGTTTACCGTATCATAGAGGAAGTCAATAATCGTGAGTTAAGCAAGTTTGAACAGATTACCAATGTCAGCATTTTAGGGCCGAAAACGACGGAAACAGGACAATTTGTTTTTCGTGTCAACTTATTTGTAACAAATGGTCAACAAACAGTAGTCTATCATCAATTTTTTGGTTTATACCAAGATGCACTAAGGCAAGCAGGTATCGAATTGCCATAAGAGAACCAAGCGTAAGCTGAAGAGGAGGAGAAGATTGAAAGACTTTGTTATTGAAGATGGACAAATGTACTATCGAAAGAAACCTTTATACCGGCAACCACTTTTTTGGACAACAATTGTTGGGTTGGTACTAACATTTGTACTAGGGTTTACATGTGTTGTTTTGACTTTAGGTCTCAATGTATCACAAAGTCGAGGGACAACCTATCCAGATTATTTAGACGAGACTTTGACATATAAAGAGTACCAGATAGGTGATAAAGTCAATTTTTCAGATGGTCTGGATGTAACAGTGACATCGATGGAAAAAGATGACAGCATAAGCTTAGTGGATGATTATTATAGTTCAGCATACGTTGTTGTGATGGAGGTTGAGAATGCAACAGATGAAAGAGTGTATTTTGACGAATATTATTTCAACCTTATCGATCAAACGACTCAAATACCTTATACATTAGACTTAAGTACATATGATGTGAATTTGGTTGAAAAGTTAGAACCAGGTGAGAAAATAAATGTAAAACTCATTTATGGTGTAGATGATGAGTCAAGTTTTGGTCTCGTTTATGAAGAGGCCATGTGGACAGATTTGATTTCTGAAGGAATCTAATAGAAAAAATCCCGAATTGATTTTTGCAATTCGGGATTTCGCTTATAGTTATTTAATTGGTTGGAGGCTATCACAAATAAGCTGGAGATTATACCAAACCTTGAGCAATCATTGCATCTGCAATTTGTTCAAACGCAGCAATGTTAGCACCAGCAAGGTAGTCTTTACCAAGGTCGTATTTTTCTGCAGTTTCTTTAGCTGTGTTGAAGATGTTTGCCATGATGTCTTTAAGACGACCATCAACTTCTTCACGAGTCCATGACAAGCGAAGGCTGTTTTGGCTCATTTCAAGTGCTGATACGGCAACACCACCAGCGTTCGCAGCTTTAGCAAGCCCGTAAAGAACACCGTTTTCTTTGTAAACTTTGATTGCATCTAGGTCAGATGGCATGTTAGCACCTTCAGCTACACAGTAAACGCCATTTTTCACAAGGGCAGCAGCTTGCTCGCCGTTGATTTCATTTTGAGTTGCACATGGAAGAGCAATGTCTGCTTTGCCATCGTAGTTCCATACAGAACCTTCAAAGTATTTTGCAGTTGGTTTTTCAGCAGCATATTCAGTCAAACGAGCGCGGCGTTTTTCTTTAATGTCTACCAAGAGGTCGAAGTCGATACCAGTTTCGTCAATGATGTAACCATTTGAATCAGAAACTGAGATGACTTTTGCACCAAGTTCAGTAGCTTTTTGAACTGCGTATTGAGCAACGTTACCAGAACCTGAGATAAGAACGGTTTGATCTTTGAATGATTTGCCGTTTGCTGCCAACATATTGTCAGTGAAGTAAACTAAACCATAACCAGTTGCTTCTGGACGGATCAATGAACCACCAAAGCCAAGAGGTTTACCAGTCAAGACACCGGCATCAAATTGACGTAGGCGTTTGTATTGACCATACAAGTAACCAATTTCACGTCCACCAACACCGATATCACCTGCAGGTACGTCTGTATCTGCACCAATGTGTTTGCTCAATTCAGTCATGAAGCTTTGGCAGAAACGCATGATTTCAGCGTCAGTTTTTCCTTTAGGATCAAAGTCTGAACCACCTTTACCACCACCGATTGGAAGACCAGTCAAAACGTTTTTAAAGATTTGTTCAAAACCAAGGAATTTCAAGATAGATTGTGTAACAGTTGGGTGGAAACGAAGACCACCTTTGTATGGGCCTACAGATGAGTTAAACTGTACACGGTAGCCACGGTTAACTTGAACATTTCCATCTTTATCAGTCCATGGAACACGGAAGCTGATAACACGTTCTGGCTCAACGATACGAGCAAGAATGTTTTCTTCAATATATTCCGGATGTGCTTCAAAGACAGGCTCAAGGGTAGAGAAGAGCTCTTCTACAGCTTGAAGGAATTCTGTCTCGTGTGGATTACGAGCTTTAACAGCTTCGAATGACGCTTGGATGTATGCTTTTGCATTTGTCATGTGGATCACCTGATTTCTTTATTATTCATTAAATTGTCTGACAATTTAATTTATCTGAAAATTATTATAGCATTATGATTTTTAATTGTAAAGAAAAAATGTAAGAATTTTAAAAAAATTTAATAAATTTTTAAAAATCCGAACGTTAGTTGTAAATGAAGAAAATCCATTTCTTTCTTATGATATAATCAAGAGAGAATGACCTATATGGAGGATAATATGGTTTCAACAGCAACAAGTTTAGGTGGATTTCAGTTTGATAATTGCTTGATGAATGCAGCTGGTGTTTGGTGTATGACCAAGGAAGAGCTGAATGAAGTGAAACAGTCTGCAGCAGGAACGTTTGTTACAAAAACAGCAACCTTAGAATATCGTTCGGGAAATCCAGAACCACGGTACCAGAATGTGCCGCTTGGCTCTATTAATTCGATGGGCTTGCCGAATCAAGGCTTGGATTATTATTTGGATTATTTGTTGGAATTGCAGGAAACGGAACCAGAACGCACATTTATTTTATCCTTAGTTGGAATGTCGCCAGATGAAACTCATCAGATTTTAAAAACAGTAGAGGCTAGTGACTTTAAAGGATTAACAGAACTAAACCTCTCTTGTCCCAATGTTCCCGGAAAACCACAAATTGCATATGATTTTGAAACGACGGAAGCCATTTTGCGCGAAGTATTCACGTATTTTACAAAACCGCTTGGTATAAAGTTGCCACCTTACTTTGATATTGTTCATTTTGATCAAGCAGCAACAATCTTTAATCAGTTTCCACTAGCCTTTGTCAATTGTGTCAATTCAATTGGTAACGGTCTCTACATTGAAGATGAATCAGTTGTTATCAAACCCAAAAATGGTTTTGGGGGTATTGGAGGAGAATATATCAAACCAACTGCCCTTGCCAATGTCCATGCCTTTTACCAACGGTTGAAACCTGAAATTCAGATTGTTGGAACAGGTGGTGTTCTGACGGGACGTGATGCTTTTGAGCATATTTTATGTGGTGCTAGTATGGTTCAAATTGGGACTACTCTTCATAAAGAAGGTCCTGTTGCTTTTGAACGAATCACAGCTGAATTGCAAGCCATCATGCTTGAAAAAGGCTATCATAGTATTGAAGACTTCCGAGGGAAGTTACAGCATTTAGATGATTAACATAATGACATAATTGAGAACGAAAAGAACTGGAAGTATGCTCTTGTAGACAGTTTCAATAACTGATCTTAGTAAGCATACTGCCAGTTTTTGTTTTCTATTGTTGGAAACCAATTATCCCCATAAGAGGCCTAATAATAGGCTTGCCATCACAATGAGTGGAGCAGGTATTTTTTTATAAAGAAGAAAAGCCAGTGAGGCGAGGAAGACCAACCACATACTAAGCGAATCATTGAGTAGTGGCATTTGTTTGAAGGCAGTCCATGTAATGATCGCAGCAACGACAATTGAGACACCTTTTAGAAAATGTCGTACATAGTGCAAGTTGCGGTATTCTTGCCATAGTGGAGTTGCGAAAAAGACCAATAATGTCCCGGGCAGAAAGATCAGTGCTCCTCCAACCATACCTAGCAATAGAATAAGAAAAGGTGAGCCTGTTAATGAGCGTGAAGTAACAAATGCAGCAAAACTAAAAAGGGGTCCGGGAACAGCTTGATCTAATGTATAACCTGCTAAGAAGTCAACTTGGTTTAGGAAATGTTGTCCATTAACTAAATCTTGGATCATTAGAGGAATCATGACCTGACCACCACCAATGACGGAATAACCATAACGGTATATGGAAGAAAATAAGGAGATATTTCCACCCCAGAAAAAAGTTGCAGACTCAAAAGAAACAGCTAGTAAAAGGATGATTCCAACTAAAAACCACTTGGGCTTGCTATGCGTTGTTACTTGCTTCATTTCATCTCGGACCTTGAAAAGATTTGGAAGGATTCCTAAGAAACCACCGAATAGCAACAATGCAAGTACCATCCAGACAGACCAGGGAATAAAAAGAAAAGCCAAGCAACAAAAGAGAAGATACTCAAGCCCATCATTTTTGGAGTGAATAACCTTGCGGGTTAATTGAATAGCAGCGTAAGTAATAAAGGCAATCGCAGTTGCAGGAAGAAAGGTCAGTAACGACTGCCATTGTTGATGATATGTCAACCAATCTAAAATTATTCCTAAAAGGCTCATCGTAAAGAGGGCTGGCATTATCCATATGCCAAGTGTTGTGAGAGCTATTATTGGACCACCTACACGGTATCCTATCGCAGTAATCGTTTGAGTACTAGAAGGTCCTGGGAGCAATGAAAATATACCAATCAGTTCAGTCAATTCTTCCTGGCTAATGTACTTCTTTTTTTCAACCATTTCTTTACTGAAAACGCCATAATGGGCTTCTGGTCCCCCGTAAGATGCAAGAGTACAGATAACGACGGTTTTTATGAACTCACGTGTCTCAATAGCTTGTTTCATATCATTCTCCTGTAACAGTTCCTATTCTTTCAGTCTATCATACTTATTCACAAAATTCGAAACAATTTGATTGGAGCAACAACTGAATGCAGTCCAGAACTTACTGAAACACTTATGTTGCTCTTTTTATATCCTTTTTAAGAGATAGATAGGATATGCTATGTTTTTATTGGTTGTTTTTTTATCGTCTGTGAACATTATTTTTTTAGATTTTTTGTTGAAAAAGTCGTATAATAAGTAAGTAAAGGACTTAATATGAGGTGGATTGATATGGGAAGAAGAACTAGCTATGGTCGCAGAAATAGACGAGCAGTATCACGGACAAGAGGACACTTTTTCTTCATTTGTGCATTAGCCGGAGTATTGTTGTCTATCATACTTTTAAATGAATATTTCACATCAGGAAAAAGTCAGCCGGCAGAAAAACAACAAACTGAGTCTAGTAAGGTCACGCCATCAAGTCATGCTTCAACAGTAGATACTGTTCGGATTATGGCCCATGGGGATTTACTGTATCATTTACCAATTCTTCGAGGGTCAGAGCAATTTGATGGGAGTTATGATTTTTCGGAGAATTTTACCTATGTCAAGCCCTGGATAGACCAGGCAGATTTTGCTATTGCAGATTTTGAAGGGACTATTTCGCCAGATTTTGATTTGGCGGGGTATCCACTTTTTAATGCCCCTAGCATCGTTGCCACCAATATTCATGATGCAGGCTATGACTTGGTGGACTTGGCTCACAATCATATCCTAGATTCTCATCTTTCAGGTCTGATTTCCACAGTTAATGCTTTCCAGCAAGCCGGGGTGGACACGGTTGGAGTCTTTTCCGACGGAAATCGGTCAACTGCTCCAGTCTATATTCGTGAGGTAAATGGTATTCGAATTGCAGTATTAGCCTATGCATATGGTTTCAATGGGATGGAGGCTTTGCTGAGTCAAGAGGAATATGATGCATATTTATCAGATTTCAATCAAGAAAAGATGCAAAAAGAGATTGAACAGGCTGAAAAAGAGGCGGACATTACCATTGTCATGCCCCAGACGGGTGTGGAATACCAGTTGGAACCAACGGAAGAACAGACGAGTCTATATCGGGAAATGGTAGACTGGGGAGCAGACATTATTTTTGGAGGACATCCTCATGTGGTTGAACCAGCTGAAATTATTGAGAAAGACGGCCAGAAAAAATTGATTATCTATTCTATGGGAAATTTTCTGTCTAATCAGCGTATAGAAACCATGGGAGATACCCCTAATGCCCAGTGGACTGAGAGAGGTGTTCTAATGGATGTGACCATTCAGAAAAAGGATGGTCAGACAAGTATTCAAGCAGCTCAAGCTCATCCCACCTGGGTTAGTCGTGTTTCAAAGGGTACTTATTCAACAGAAGGCTATGAACAATTCACTTATCAAACCTATATATTAGAAGATTGGATTGCTGGTGGGCAGTATTATGGACAATTGGACCCTGAGACACAGGCGCGAGTGGATACAGCCTATCAGGAAATGAAGGAATTTGTCAATTTATCATGGTAAGGAGAAAAAATGACGGTTGGATTAATCGCAACAGATATGGATGGAACATTTTTAGATGGTCAGGGAAGTTTTGATAAAGAACGTTTTTCTATCATTTTGAATCAGTTAGATCAAAAAAATATTCCTTTTGTGATCGCTAGCGGCAATGGAATGGGTAGATTACTGCAACTTTGTAAAGGATTTGAAGACCGACTAATCTTTGTAGCAGATAATGGGGCTCATGTCTATCAGAATGGTAAAACACTTATCCGTCGTACTATTCTGCAAGAGGAAACGAAGGCTATTTTAGATTTTTTCAGTGGACAATGGGCTGACGTGTGTCTGATGTTATCAAATGAAGAAAATATTTATATGCAGGTAGGAGCAAATATGCCTTTTGCAGGAACTGATTTACCAATCGAGCCTGCACAAATGGCTGCTTTCCAAAATCGAGTAAAATACTTAGAAAATCTCAGTACTTATCCCACCACTGATCCGATTTATAAGGTCGGTCTATGGGTGCCTGAAAATCGCGTAGATCAACTAACTGAGCGGTTTAATCAGGCTTTTCAAGGTCGATTAGTTGCAGTAACAAGCGGTTATGGCTCAATTGATATCTTACCACATGGTATTCATAAGGCTTGGGGCTTGGAGCAGGTTTTGAACAGTTTAGGGATTGACCCTGAACACGTGATCGCATTTGGTGATTCAGACAATGATATCGAATTATTGTCCTACGTAGGGTACTCCTATGCTATGGAAAATGCGACTGACAAGGTTAAAGCTGTTGCAAAATACTTGGCTCCCCACCATAGTCAAGCTGGTGTTTTTCGTGTAATAGAAAATTATATTGGAAAGGAAGAATAATATGATTCGCTTAGTTGCTTTTGATATGGATGGAACTTTTCTAAACTCACAAAACGATTATGATCGTTCAAGATTCAAGAGAATATTTAAACAACTACAAGAACAGGGGATTAGAGTAGCGGCCATTTCTGGAAACCAATACCAACAGATTCGTTCCTTTTTTACGGAAGAGGCAAATCATATGACCATTGTTTCTGAAGTGGGTGCCGTTATTGTGGAAAATGGTGTTAGAATTTTTGATGCACATTTTGAGAAGCCTGTTGTTGAGCGAGTATTGGAAATATTACATCAACAAGATTTACTTAAATCTTGTTCCGTTAGTGGTTTTAAAGCACTTTATTATGCAAAAGATCTGAAGGATGATTTTAAACAATTAATTCAAGGTCATAATTTTGTCTGTGAGGAGGTGGAAAGCCTCTTGCAGTTACCAGATGATGAGATTACGCTGATTACTCTTAATCTACCTAAAGAGACAGTTTCAGCATTATTGGAGGAACTGAATCAGGCTACTCACGGACAAGCACGTGCTGTGTCAAGTGGATTTGGTTTTATTGATATTATTCCTCCTGGAGTGAATAAGGGTGTCGCTTTAGACTTTCTTGCCCGTCGATGGGGGATTTCTCCTAATGAAGTAATGGTCTTTGGTGATAGTGGTAACGATTTAGAAATGCTCGAATATGCTACATATTCCTATGCGATGGAAGGTAGTCCAGAGGAAGTGATTAGAGCAGCAAAATTTGTCGCTCCTTCAAATAATCAATCAGGAGTATTAGAAGTGGTTGAACAAGTACTGCTGACCTCAAACTAAAAAAGCTTGACTGCTTAAAGGCGGTCAAGCTGTTTTAGTAGGTAATGATATCGTCATTTAGATTATACTCTTCAAAAATCAAAAGCAGATGTTGTTGACTTGATTTGATGAGTGAAGAGGCTGGGCAAAAAGCTTAGCACCACTCTTCAGAGTTCGTGTCAACATCTCAGCGCAGTGGTTGATTGGCAGATTTGTTCGTGTTTCACACTCCAAATCTGACCTAATCAACTGTGCGGGGGTGGGAAGACGAACTCTTTTTTAACTAGTCGAGTTCTTTCCCACTCCCTTCAGCCTGTTACCTTGAAACAAAATAGTAACAGGGCTCTATCTGCATCAGCGTCGCCTAGTCTGATAAGGAACTGAGGTGAAGGCCGTACTGTCTGTAGCTTGTCGCCTAGGACTAAAACCAAACTAAAACACTCAAAAAGCAACGGTCACTGACTTTATTTCCAAAATGCCTTAGCCACTTCCCAGTCACTACTGACATCCAGCTCCGCTGTCTTTAACCACCTACACTGGTGAATTTGGTCATGCCGTAGCGGAAGATTTTGTAATTGATGCTAAATATGACGATAAGGACAAGTGGCAAGGCCAGTCCCCACATAGATAAATCTAAAAAATAGAGTGCTGGGAAATAAGCTGTAAAGGCGTAAGGAAAGACAAATATCAGAAGAATTTGAATGATTTTTGGATAGATATTTAGAGGATATTGGGCCATCTGATTGAGGGAAAAAATACCCATAGTTAATGGAAAAGACTCTACAATCCAAAAAGCTAGAGCAGTAGGTCCAAGCTGTATTGCTGCATAGAGTAGGCCAATACAAATTGTAATAAAAATGAGTAAGATTAGTTTGCCAAGACTCCATTCCAGGCCAAGTTCTTTGGAAGCTTGAAAGAGGGCAATGGAACCGATAAGCGTCGTCCCAATTCCTTGTGGCTGAATTCGTTCACAAATGAGTTGAAAGAGTGGATTGACAGGCATCAATATGAGTCGTTCAAATTCACCCTGTCGGATATAGCGACTACCAAATATCCAAAGATTATCAAAGAAAATTAAGTGAATAGATCGACCGACTGTTGCAATTCCATAGATGAAAAGCATTTGGCCGTAATTGAAACCGGCAATTTCCTTAATGTTTCCAAAGAGAATGTTGAGGAAAATGAGATAGACAATTTGTTCAATCAAAGAGGAGAAGAGCCCGATAAAGAAGTCCACGCGAAATGACATCTGAGCCATCATGAAGACTTTGATATTATACAAGTAGAGGCTGATATATTTTTTCATGTTAACCTCCAAAAATGACAATGCGTCGTTTGGCTTGAGACCAAAGGCCTACAATAAAAATAGCGAGAAAAGGTAACCAAAGAACTTGCAAGCCCAAAGCCCTTAGATCGCTTTCTTGCCCAAGTAAAATGGAGATAGGGACATTAACAGCATAATTATAGGGAAATAGCTTTAAAAAGTTTTCCACGGCCTTTGGATAAAAGCTGAGTGGCAAGAGTGCTCCAGAGGCTAGATTGAAGAGACCGGTTCTCAAGAGCATAACGCCCCAAGCGTTGACTGTAAAAAAAGCCAAAAATCCAAAAGCCATATCAAGTAGCTGGACGATAAACATGCCGAGGATGGAGCTGACGAGAAAAAGGAGTAATGTTTTTCCATCAGGCAAATAGAAATCTTGATGAACAAGCAAGATTCCGATAAATACTAGTCCAAATTTAAAGAGTTCCAACAGTTTATTTCCTAAATCTTTGAAAAAGAGGGCTAGGATAAAGGAGTAGGGTCTGAGAAATTCTCCAGCAATGCTCCCTTTCAAAATACTATAAGATAAATCTTCACCCAGTGAGAAAGAATTCAAACTGGCTAGTAAATTCGCGAAAATAATATAAGTGGTAAAAGTCTGCAAGGTAAAACCGTTGACTTCAGATTGAGTAAAGAAAATAGTTTTCCAGACATAGAGAGCCACCAAGATCTTCACTGCCAGTGAAACGAAGGTTGCTAGAAAGAAAGCCTTGTATTGCATGGCAGTCATCATAGTCAGGCGGGTCATATAGAAATATTTACGCATGAATACCCTCCTCATAAATTTGGAGGACCATGGTTTCAATTTCCAATTCTTTCATGGTAACATCTTCCACAGTAAAGTGATTGAAGACTTGCTCAATCACCTGAGCACTGGTCCAAAATTTAGTTTGGTAGTGGATTTCAAAGTGAAAATCATCTTTACGAACAAATTCCAAGCCTTCCAATTGTAAGTCCTGTTCAATTGGTTTTTCTGTGGAAAAAAGGATGGTTTTGATAGTGGAAAACCGTTCTTTTAGAATGGTCAGAGAACCATCGTAAACTTTTTTGCCTTTATCAATGATGAAAATCCGCTCACAGAGACTCTCAATGTCCTTCATATCGTGGGAAGTAATCAAAAAGGTGGTTTGATATTGCTGATTCATGTAGCGAATAAAGGAGCGAATAGTCTCTTTTACGCTGGCATCTAAGCCGATGGTCGGTTCGTCCAAAAAGACAACGGCAGGTTGGTGAATAAAGATAGCTGCAAATTCACAGCGAACTCGTTGTCCTAAAGAGAGATTACGGATAGGTTGCTTCATGATGTCTGACAAATCCAATAAGTCAATCAATACAGCTAATCTCTCTTTAAATAGCTGATCTGGAACATCATAAATTTTGGCGTGTAAAATAAAAGATTCCTGTACGGGTAAATTCCAATCAAGATGCGATTTTTGCCCAAAGAGGACACCAATTTGCTTATTCACTTCCTTACGCTGCTCTTGTGGGTTCAACCCGTTGATGCGGACTTGTCCTTGGTCAGGAAATAAGACTCCAGTTAACATTTTGATTGTGGTTGACTTACCAGAACCATTTGAGCCAATATATCCAATAATTTCTCCTTTCTCAACTTGCAAGGAAATGTCTTGAACCGCTGGAATTAATTTTTTCTTTGGTTTGAAAAAGGCTTTAATTGATCCTTTTAAACCGACTTCTTTATCTATAACTGAATAAGTTTTTGATAGATGCTCTGCTTGAATCATATCTGAATCTCCTCACTGAAAACGTTTGCGCAGTGTTTAGTATAACACAATTAAAGAGATTTGCAACGAAAACTGAAGCATTATGGTAACATTTTAATAAGGAAATCTGTCATATATTGAGGAGATTCTTGCTTCCCGTTTTTTATCCATGCTTGTACAATTCCAAAGAAGGCGTGGGAAAAATAAATGCTTCGGTACTCGTTTTCAAGTGGTGATAAATCTTCTTTTCCCAAACGTTCAGCTAAATCGTTTGCGATCAATAATCTAACTTTATTGATGAGGAAATTTTGGATTTCTTGAGTTCCGTTATGGGTCAGTAAGGATGACAATAATTTTTCACGGTAGAGTAGTTCAAAAATTTCTAAGAAAGAGGACTGTCGATTTCCATCATAGCGATCAAATATGGTCTCTAACTTGTGAAATAAGCCTTGTTGGTAGGAGTCAATCAATTCATATTTATCCTTATAGTGGGTATAAAAACTAGAGCGACTAATTCCTGCTGTCTGAGCGAGATGGGTGGTTGTAATCTCATTAAATCCTTGAGTTTCTAAGCAAGTCACCATTGCTTCTAAAATGGCTTGACGAGTTCGTTCTTTTCGATTATCTGTTCCCATATTTTCTCCTTTTGAACATTTTTAGATACATTGTCTAAAAACGATTCTTCCTACTTGATTTTGAAAATGATACTTGTATAATGTATTTTATCAGTTTTTGGACAGGATGTCTAAAGGAGTTATTATGTCAGAAAAAGTAAAGAATTTTTTCACTAGACCAATGACCTTGATTACCATTATTGGTATAGCTTGTGTCCCGGCCTTATACAATGTTAGTTTCCTAACCTCTATGTGGGATCCTTATGGACGATTGGATCAGCTACCTGTAGCAGTTGTAAACCAAGATCAGTCTGCAACCTTTCAAGATAAAACCTTAACCATTGGTGATGATATGGTGGATAATATGAAAGAAAGCAAGAGTCTGGATTTCCACTTTGTATCAGAAAAAGATGCAGAAAAAGGTTTGGAAGAAGGGGACTATTATATGGTCATTACCCTACCAGAAGATTTGTCAGAAAAAGCATCTAGTCTCTTAACGGACCAGCCAGAGCATCTAACAATTTCCTATCAAACATCTAAAGGTCACAGCTTTGTCGCCTCAAAGATGAGTGAATCAGCCATGGAAAAATTGAAAGCATCTGTTTCAGAGACGATTACCGAAACATACACCTCGGCTGTTTTTGACAGCATGGGAGAGATTCAATCTGGTATGGTTGAGGCGGCAGATGGAAGTCAACAATTGACAGATGGAGTTAGTCAATTAGAAACCGGAAGTCAGACTCTATCATCAGGCCTATCTACCTTATCTTCATCAGGCCAATCACTCGTGACAGGAGCAAACCAATTGGCCACCGGAGTTGTGTCTTATACAGATGGAGTCAATCAGGCTGCTTCAGGAAGTCAAACACTTTCCAGTGGCTTAACCACCTACACAAATGGGGTGGCAAGTCTTGCTTCAGGTGCGGAACAAATAAATGCCAATTCCTCTCAGCTCATCGCTGGGGTGGGACAATTGCAATCAGGAGCAAGTCAGGTTGAACAACTTGTAACGGGAGCCAATCAATTGCAGGCAGGTTTGGAACAACTCGCTAGTTCAACTAGTTTGTCTGCTGAACAGTCTAGTCAGATACAGGCTTTATTGACTGGACTTCCTCAGTTGCAAGTGGCCATCAACCAATTAAATGATAGCCTATCAAGTATCGGAGGAGTTGCAGTAGATACCACTACTCTATCTAGTCTCTTGACGGAGATGGGTGCTCAAGCTCAAGGATTGTTAACTGCAGCACAAGCCGATAAAACAGCCAGCATTGCAGCCTTACAAGCAACGGCTACCTATCAAAACTTGACAGCTGATCAGCAAGCTGAATTGGTTGGAGCCCTCCAAAATTCGCCTTCTACAACAGTGGCAGCAGCCCAAACGATTTTGGGTCAATTATCTCAACTGAGTCAAGCCTTATCTAGTCTACAAAGTCTTTCTGGTCTTGGAACGCAATTAGGTCAATTGCAATCAGCTGTCGGTCAGATCAACACGGCCGCTAATCAAGCATTACCAGGTGCTACAACAGCCATTAAAAACCTATCAAGTGGCTTGAGTCAGGTCAACACAGCTTTGAACCAGCAAGTTCTACCAGGAACTCAAGCCTTGACGAGTGGTGTGAGTCAACTTCAAACGCAACTATCAAGTGGAGCTAGTCAACTCATGTCAGGGGTGACAGCATATACAGCAGGTGTTGCCCAACTAGCAGAGGGTGGAGCTCAGTTGGTTGCTAACAACAGTAGTATCCAATCTGGGGGTAGCCAGTTAACATCAGGATTGGCAACCTTAGCTGCTAACTCTAGTCAACTTGTCAGCGGTTCAGGACAACTGGCTTCTGGTAGTCAGCAATTAATTGCTGGTGCGGATCAATTAGCTAGTGGTGGGCAAACCTTGACAAGTGGTATTTCGACCCTGCTTGTCGGAAGTGAAACCTTAACGAATTCACTCAGCTCAGCCAGTCAACAACTATCAGTCATCTCTGTAGAAGACAAAAATGCACAAGCAGTTTCTCAACCAGTTACCTTGGAACACAGTGACCAAGATGATGTGAAGACCAACGGTGTCGGAATGGCTCCTTACATGGTATCTGTCGCACTAATGGTTGCAGCCTTATCTGCGAATGTTATTTTTGTCAAACACATTGATAATCGTTCCTACAAAAATCGTTGGGATTGGGCTAAAGGGAAACTCTTATTGAATGGCGCAATTGCCAGTCTGGCAGCACTGATTTTATATGGAGTTCTTCTGTTAATTGGGGTTGATCCGGCTCATCCAATAGCAACCTTGGGATTAATTCTTTTGGCCTCATGGACCTTTATGGCACTCGTTACAGCCTTGGTGGGCTGGAATAATCGTTTTGGTTCATTCGCAAGTTTGATTCTGTTACTACTACAATTAGGTTCCAGTGCTGGTACTTATCCAATCGAGCTTAGCCCTCAGTTTTTCAAAGTGATTCAGCCTTATCTTCCAATGACGTATTCTGTTTCAGGTCTTCGTCAAACCATTTCTATGGTTGGAAATAGTAGTCATCAAGTTTGGATGCTGAGCCTCTTCTTAGCAGGCTTCATGGGATTAGGTCTTTTGATTTATAATCAGAATAATGAATAATTAGAAAACCAACTGCTCACAATGTGGACAGTTGGTTTTTCAGTTAATTTTGGTTGGTAATTGCACTTTTATCGGGGTCGTTATGTGCGATTCGACTAGCAGCAGCGGCTGCAATTGCGCAAACGATATCGTCTAGAAAAGTATGGCAATGCACCCCATCCTTGCTATTGAGTTTGGCGATGATTCCTGGTTTTGATTTGTCTAAATATCCATAGTTGGTAAAGCCAATCGTACCGTAAAGATTGACGATTGACAATCCCATAATTTCATCAATTCCATACAACCCCTCATCTGTCATCAGAATAGACTGAAGGGGTTGAGAAAGTGCTCCTTGTTCAGCCAATTTATCCAATTCAATTCCAGTAATAATTGCGTTTTGTACCTCTCGCTTCGTTAATACTGCTTCAACGTTTTCTAAGCATTCTGATTGTGTCAAATGTGGGATATACTTATTTTGTAGATGCATGACTAGGTCAGCAATATCCTCAAGTTGAACACCTCGTTCTTTCAAGAGATCATAGGAGTAAATCTGAAGAGGTTTAGTTGACATAAATGAGTCCTCCTTAGTGTGTGATTGAGTCTTTTTGGTAAAAAATACAGATATTATTCAGTAATGTATCTCGACGATATCTGCCAGTGTTTAGGGCGACCATTCTTTACCAAGCTGAATGACTCCATTAGTGGAAGTGATAGTCAATTTATTCTTGCTATCTTTTTTCCCACTTGTAAAAGTTTGTTTGGTGTCTTCAACGGTAACTCTTTGGTCCTTATAAACGCCCTTAGGGAAGATTCCAATCTCTTTTAATTGTTCCTGTAAATTGGCATCTTCTTTTATGTGATTCTCAATTTCTTCATCCGTCAGGTTGCTTTCTCCATAATAGAAAAGTTTTCGTTTATCGATGGATAGTTCTGCAGTGAAAAGGCAACACTTTTCTGTACAAAATTTATAAAGTGTTTTTGTTAAACGATTGCTCTTTTAGTCATGGGTGTTTGGTAATGAAGTGTGCTGTGGATGCGATGGTGATTCCACCAGTGGACATAATCCTTAGTTTTAAGGGTTAATTCTTCCAAAGAGCGGAAGTTTTCTTGGTTGATAAACTCCAGTTTGAAGGAGCGATAGGTACTCTCAGCTACCGCATTGTCATAAGGACAACCCGCTTGACTCAGCGAACGTGTGATGCCAAAGGCTTTTAACATCTCATCAATCAAGGCATTATCAAACTCCTTACCACGATCAGAATGGAAGAGTTTGACCTTGGTCAGGGCGTAGGGAATGCTTTGAATGGCTTCTTTGACCAAGTCAGCAGTCTTGTGCCAACCAAGAGATAGGCCAATAATTTCACGGTTGAAGAGGTCAATGATCAAGCAAACGTAAGCCCAACGATTGGCAACACGAACATAGGTTAAGTCCGTCACAAGGGTTTCCAATGGTTTTTGTTGGTTAAACTGTCTCTCTAAGAAATTCGGAACTGGTGCTTCATTCTTCCCTTTAGAATGCGGTTTGAAGGTAGCCTTCTGGTAAACAGAAACCAAATTCAATCTCTTCATGATGCGACGAATCCGACGGCGAGACAAGGTGATCCCTTGTGCTTCCAGACATTTCTTAATCTTCCTAGCGCCGTATCTGGACTTACTGTCAAGAAAAATGCGCTTCACCATTTCTTCAAGTTGTGCCTCAGATACTGGCACTACAGCTTTGTAGTAATAGCTAGAGCGAGGAATCTTCAACCAACGACACATGGCTGAAATGCTGTATTTATCCTTGTTAGCAGTGATTATTTCCCTTTTCGTGCCATAATCACTGCCGCTTGCTTTAGAATGTCTAATTGCATTTCGAGCTCTTTATTTCGTTTTCTGAGTTCTATCAACTCACGTTGTTCATCTGTCAGATTATCGACAGTTTTAAAGGAACCAGTTGTTCTTGCTTGTTTAACCCACTTATCGAAGGTTGAGGGTGTTAAATCATATTCTTTGATCAGTTCACTGCGTTTTCTACCTGCATTGTGCAAGTCAACGATTTGTTGTTTGAAGTCATCTGTGAAGTAACGGCGAATTTTTCTAGACATATCTGTTCTCCTCTTTTCTTTAAGGAGAACAGATTCATGAGTCAAACAGTAGAAGAACTAAGATACCAAATAGAAGAATGGCTAGCACAAGGTTTTACAAGCCCTGAGGACCGAGCTAATTATCAAGTCTTAAAGGGACAATATGAGGATGAAACCCTTGATTACAGCTTTTCAAAGCGAGAAATCATTGGTCAATTAGAAGTTATTATCACGACTCGTGAGAATGATTTTCCAGACTTAGATGAGGTCACCAAAGAAGAGTATCTTGACCTGGTTGAACAACTGGATGATCTAGACAAGGGGAAGGCAGATTATTATCGTAAGCAATTAGCGTAGAAAGAGGTACAGATATGATTGAACAAATTATTCAAAGTCTTTTGATTATCGCAGCGGTCGGACTGATTTTACTTGTCTTGTTTCAGATTGCGAAGATGCTTGGAAGCTTATTTGTTATTGGATTAATCGGATTTTTAGCTTTCACAGAAGTCTATGGAATTTACCTCTTTTTTACAGAACGATACCTCTATGTGGAAGATTTAGCCACCAATGGAATTTTCAGCTTTACCACTTTCTATATTATTTTTAATCTTTTACTTATCTTTGGGCTTGTTAGAAAAGTTGTTAGAAGTCGGATGGCATGATAAAAATAGGGTTACCTGAGTTCAGGTAGCCCTATTTTCATGAATGTATAAGCATTATAGTGACAAATTTTTTAGTGTTAGCCAACAACGATAATAATAATTCCCTCAAAGAGTAGGAACAATAAAGGTAGTAGTTTTTGATTTTTCATGTGAAATACCTCACTTTTATTTTTTTCTATTTTATGCTAAAATGTTAAAAATCAAAAAACATTCCCATATATGCGTGATTGAGGTGTGATATGAAAAATTTTGGAGAAATTTTTAAAAAGTTTCGAGAATCTCGAGGATTAAAGTTAAAAGATGTTGCAAAGGCTGGTATATCAACGTCTCAGCTATCTCGGTTTGAAAAAGGTGAGACAGATTTAACCATTTCTAAGTTCATGCTTATCTTAGATGAAATTAACATGCCAATTGATGAATTTATGTATGCGGTTCATGATTTTCATAGAGATGAACTCAATGAACTTCTATCAAAGATTCGACATTTTGTATCTAATCATGATGTTGAAGGCATGAAAAAGCTTCTATATTCACAGATGGAATCGGAGAATAAAATGGTTAAATTTTATCAACTCAATATGATTTTATTGAAAATTCGTTTGCAAGATTTATCAGGAGAAGCTTATTATAATCAAAAGGATTTGGACGATTTAACCGACTATTTGTTTAGTGTGGAATACTGGGGGTATTATGAACTATTGATTTTTTCAAATACTTTAGATGTCCTAAAGCATGATGTTTTCATGGTCTTAGCGAGTGAAATGTCTAGACGTTCAGACTTTTATAAAGAAATTCCAAATAATAGACGATTAATCTCATCAATGTTATTAAATGGATATATCACATGTGTTGAGAGAGGAAAATTTCTGGATGCACTGTATTTTGAAAAACAACTAAACCAATGCTTTTTCACTGAGACTGAAATTTATGAGCGATTGGTGTTTCAGTATGCACAGCATCTGTATCACCATAAAAAAGAGAAGGATTGTAAAGCAATTATTGAAATGAGAAAGTGTATCGCTGCAATGAAATTAGCAGGAAGTAACCACTTATCTAAAACCTACGAAGGGCATTTAGAAAAAATTTTAGCAGAGAAGAGC
>ERZ650302.430-NODE-430-length-23056-cov-16.216991_pt1 | contig 23056 bp, 33 predicted proteins | sample MGYA00376238_ERZ650302 | MGnify/ENA primary metagenome ERZ650302 (study PRJEB26733, sample SAMN07839298) | wastewater metagenome | biome: urban; feature: wastewater treatment plant; material: waste water | place: USA: North Carolina | collected 2016-04-28 ... | reverse complement strand
TTTACCAATCCCACCTTTTCCGTAAAACGCGATTTGTCTTAATGCTGACATTTTAACTCCTTTGATATATATGTTTACAAAAATCATTATTGCACTTTGCGTTCCACAGAAAGTTTTTTATTGTAAAAAAAATTAATTTTTTCACAAATCCCTAAATAGTGGGCTTTCATGTTAAATAAATTTTATAAAGATTATTTTAGGACAAAAAATATCTTATTTTATTAAGTATTAGTTGTCAAATAAAAATGTAAAATTTATAAAATATTTTTGTAGAACTCAAACAAAAATGATTAACTTTTTTGTTCTTAACAATTTCTACTATTACAAAAAACGTACCAATGGAAACAATATTGTTGAAGTAATTTAAATAATTGATACTTTTTTGAATAGATAGTGGTTTTGTAAGTATTTTACAAAAATGTATAGGATTTATTTTGAGGTATAATTAAGGGCAAAGCCCTTAAATTAGAGATTTTCAACTTTGTAAAGTTTTTTTCTCTCTTTAGAAGATGGTATATCTAATATTTTTCTATATTTGGTGATAGTTCGTCGAACCATTTTTAAACCAAATTTGGTTTCAATAAATTCAAGTATGGTTTCATCTGTTAATGGATTCTCTTTATCTTCATAATCAACTAAACTTTTTATATAGCTTTTTATTTGTGAAGATGACAAGTCTTTATCAACAGCATTTGAAAAAAAGAATTTAAGTGGATAAATACCTAAATTACACTCTATATATTTATTTGAAACAGCTCTACTAATTGTTGATTCGGCAAATCCTAATTCAGCTGCAATCTCTTGCATAGAAAAAGGTCTTAATTCTCCTCCAACAAAAAAAGATATTTGTTTTTCTACAATTATCAAAACAATTTTGTAAAGGGTAGATTTTCGCAAGTTTAATAAATTTACTAAATCTTTTGCTTCTTTTAACTTCTCTTTTATATTTTCATTTTTTGTAATAAAAGGATTTTTAACTTTTATATCTGGATAATAGGCATTATTGATTTTTATCTCTATATCTTCATTAATTTCAACAAAAAAATCAGGAACAACTTGTACATTATCATTTATATAATCAATCGCAGGTGGATTATTAAAATATTTTATAATATCTTTTGCATCATTAAATCTATGATGTGATGCATATTTATCAACGTGAGCAATATCTTTTATAATTTTTTTAGTGAAATTATATAATTCATCATCAATTTTTCTATCAATGCTATCTAATTGGAATAAAAAAGATTCTTGTAAATCCAATGCACCAATTCCACTTGGTTCTAATCTTGCGAATCTTTGTCTTATAGATTCAACATATTCTTTATATACATTGCATGTAACTGCAATTTTTTCTATATCTCCATCAAAATAACCATTTTCATCTATATCACACAATATTTCAAGTGCAACTTTTTTTGAATTAGGTGTTGGGAAAAGAGCTTCATTTTCTATTTGTTCACTAACTTTATCATTCAAAGATTTTGAATAAAAGGCTAATGACTCTATAAATTCACCACTTGTACCATTTGAAGTAAAATTACTATAGAAGTCTTTCGATTTTGTAACTTCCAAAAAAGGGTTTTCGTATGATAAGTTTGTTAGGTACGATTCCAAATCTTGGATAGATGTCTGTAGCATAGGAAGCCACAACTTTAATGATAGATTTAAATTCTGCTTTTGAGCAGTTGAAATTGAAAGTGAATTTGCCATTTGTTTATTTTGCCCAAATTCTTTTAGAACTTGGGCAATCCTTTAGTATATTTTTTAATACTTTATTCTAACTACACCGTTTGGTTTAACTATTTTCATCTGACACGATAATCTTGTATTTTCAGTATTCATACCAGCACCAGCCTCAGCAATAACTTTTTTCTCTTTTTCATTTAATTCAGAGATAAATTCCATACCTTGTTCAATTGTTACTAAACAAGTACCACATTCACCATCTCTACATCCAAATGGTAATGCAGATCCAGACGCTTCAACAACATCTTGAATGGTGCGTCCTGGTTTTACGTTAATTGCTAAAAAGTCATTTACGATTTCTACTCTTGTTGTCATGTTTTTTCCTTATTTTAATTTGAATGGTTTAACTAAAATATCACCTTTAACTAACATCATTGGTGCGATTCTAATTTTTGGACTGATTGTAAATTGTTGACATTGTTCAGCTTCACTTGCAGTTATAGCTCCAAGTTTTACTAAAATATCTAACTCTTCATCTTCCATATAACTTGTTGGTTCTTCATCACTTAAGTTTTCAACCGAAATTAAACACCCAGAATAATCACCATTAACTGCAAATGGAATTGGTACATTTTTTTCTTTAGCTAACCTAACAATTGGTTCACCAATTTTTGCATCATATACCCCATCAGTTTCCGCGTCAAAATGCATAAAAATCACTTTTGCCATATTTTCCTCCTTCTACTATTTAATAGACTTGTTACTAATACCAAGCCAAGTGATAAAATTCTGAAAAAATTCTTTCATTTGACTTGGTTTAATATTTATTTTGAGTAATGTAACTCTCTATGTTTTCTCATAAACTCAAGTTCTTCTTTAACCTCATCCCTATAATCCTCCATTGCTAGTAGTTCGTGTTCCCTACAACCTACCACTTCAATAAGAGCATTTAAATCTAAGAAATGAACTTCATAAACTCTAATTACTTGTAAAAATTCACCAATTGATTTTATATATCCAATAGCACCTGCTTGAACCATAATAGTTCCAATAGGAGCATGTGGATATGTACCATCATTTTTAATATCTTCAAGAAGTTTTACTTTTTGACCTATACCAAATTTTGGTTCATCTTCATCTCTTCCCGATCTTGATGCTGTTACACTATCATGTAATAATGTATCTGCATCAACTATTTGCTTATGATCAACACCCACAGCTTCCTCCTGTTGTCCCTGAAGTACCAGTTCCACAAGAAGAACATCCTTCTAGTTTTCCAGTTTCATACATATTCCAAACATCAGCAGCACTTGGTGCATGACCTGTTTTATAATCACCATAAACTCTAAGTAATGAGAATTTTAGAAATTCTAAAAGCTTACTTTCATCTACAATAGAATCTAAACCTTTTTTAATTAGAGTTCCATACTCTTTCATCATATGAAATCTTTTTATATTTATTAGTTTTTGATCAAATTCAAGATCAAAAAAATTAAAAAAATCTTCTGTATCTCTTAGTTTATAAAAATCATTTACACTTTTCATAACATATCCTTTTTTACAAGTCTAATTCAGCTTTTAAAGTTTCAATCCAGTTTTTAATTCTCTCTTTTGTTAAACTCTTTTCATTGTGATTATCTATACCTAAACCACAAAGTTTATCATCCATTTGAGCAAGAGAGAATTCAAACTTATAACCTTCTACTGGAACAAATCCTACAACCGTAGCACCTGCTTTTGTAAATGTTTTATATAGTTTTCCTAAAGCTGAACAGAAATGCTCACCATGTTTTACACAGTCCCCTGCTCCAAAAAATGCAACAGTTTTTCCAGAAAAATCAACATTATCAGATTCAATTTCTAAAATTGGATCAACCCAAGAGTGATGAACATCACCTTGCCCCCAAGTAGAGCTTCCTAAAAATAGAATGTCATATTCAAGAAGTTGATCAACATTGTCAAAATCATCTTCCATATTTATAATTTCATCAACATCAAACTCTTTTGCTAATGCTTTTGCAATAGCCATTGAAGTACCACCAGCTGTTCCACAAAAAATTCCAATATTTGCCATAATCTAATCCTTAAATATTTTTATACTTATCATAAGTTTCTTGTGCATTTAGAAGAAACTTTTCACCCTCTTCTTCTAATTTTGAATACTCTCTAAATGAGTATCTATGTGCATCTTTGAAGAATTTTTCACAAAGAACTATTTTTCCTGCAAAAACAACAACTCTTCCAAATCCTTCATGACTCATTTCCATTACAACATTAGCCATAACTCCAGTTATTTTTTCAAAAGCAAGTGCAACTGCTTGGAAAATAAGTCTTATATCTTTGATTTGCATCTCGTCAATATCAGCAATAATAGGAATATTTTTTAAATCCTCTTTTGTTCTGATATATTTTTCAGTTATTAGTTCTTCATTGCTTTTATTTGTCCAAGTACCAAATTGGTCTAAAGCTCTTACTTGCCCTACTAAAGTTTCAATAAATAGTTTTTTAGCATCCATATTATGCAGCCTTTTTTTCAATAATTTTTTTAATAAATGGTGGAGGATTAGTATTTAACATAGCTGTTAATTTTTTTAGTTCTTCTTCGATAGAAACAGGTTCTTTATATTTAATAGGGAAAATACCATTATTTATAATTTTTGCAGCAGCAATTGCTCCAATATTTGTAAAATAAACAATATCAATTCCTTTTAATAATTCAACAGTTTTATCAGTATCTTTGTCTTCAATTTTAATTATTTCACAAACAGTTGTAGCTTCTTTACCTACTTCATATACTGCAAATTGTTTTGCACTTCCAAAGTGTGAGTCAATATTTTCTAAATCACTTGTAGCAAAAGCGATTCTAACAGTTCCACTTGTTTTTTCATTAGTTTGTATTTTTATACTTTTCATATCTCTATCCTAATAGTTATATATTTTCTTATATATGCAATTAGTGTTCCCTAAGTTTTTTCTTATTTTCCTATTGAGAAAAAGTAAAAGATATTGTTTTTAGTATCTAAAAATTCTCTTGTTTCATCATCAAAATATGCGCCAATCCCACTACATGAAAGCTTTCTTGATGTAGTTCTTAAGTATAAAATTTGTGCGATAAATCCTGATAAAATATAGCTATAAAAATAGTTATTTGTAATATTGCTAGTAAAAATTAGAGTAAAGCCACTTTGTCCTGAAATCTTTTGATTTAATCCTAACATTGTCATTTTTTCTTTAAAAGCACCCTCTTTTATGAGAGTTACGTTTTTGTATAAACCTTTTTTCATTCCTTCAATATTATTATTTGTAAAGTAGATTTCAATATTAAATTTATTTGCAAAGTCAAATATATTCTTTGTAATAAATAAAAAATCTTCTTCTGAAATTTCTTTACCTAAGAAAGCTCTAATAGAGCGTCGATTATTAATTGAATTTTCTAAATCATTTTTTGATAAATCACTTAATAAATCTATATTTGAGATTTTCTCAAAATCATCTTTAGGACAATTTTTATAGAAAGTTTCTACAAAGGTTTCTTTTAATTGATAATCACAAGCACAGACATTTATTATTGGAGCTCGTAATTTTTTTGGTTCAATAGTTTTATCTGATTTCACAGTAATACTTGTATAGAATGATTCAAAATTATCAAATGAAAAATCTTCATTTAAACCTGTTTTATCAAAATTAAAATCAATTTCACATTCAATATTTTCAAGTTTTAAAGCAGAATATATTGAACCTAAATAGTGACCAGTATCAAGTAATAAATATCTAATTGCTCGTTTTTCATATTTCCAAGTAGATCTAAAATAGGCATTTGAAACTAAAAACACAAATTTCTTTTGCTCTTTTTCTTTGAAATAAAACTCAATACCATCATTACTTAACTCATGAATTAAAGTAAGATTATTTTCAAGTGCTTCATAGTGATAAATTCCACTAATAAATCCTTTAACACCACGAATTTGAATATAAAGTTCACATGGATATAACCCACCAGCACTAGGATTTGCCCTTAAATCAACTCTCTCTTTTCCATAGGTTTTTGTATCTGTGATTTTGCCAATGTTTTTTATGAATTTGAGTTCCTCATAATCATCAAGATTAAATCTTTGATAAAAGTGAGGATATTTTTTATAAGCTCGGGGTTGAGTTCTATAATCTATAAAGTTAGCTTGATTAAAATACTTTTTTTGATTTATATCAGTTTGATCATGATATATTTGCATTTTTTAGTAGTTTTACAATTTTAGGCGTTACCGCTAAATCGATTGCTTTGAATCCATCTAAGCTTTCAACATCAGTTTTTGCCTTATATTTTAAAAGTAATTCAACAAAATCTTCTTTTCCTGCACTTGCACAATACATTAGTGAAGTTACATTATTCACATTTTGTGAATCTATGTCAATTCCTGCACGTACAAGTGCTTCAAAACACTCATATGAATTTCCAAAACATGAGTTCCAAAGTGCTGAGTTTCCATCTACATTTTTTATGTTTAAATCCACACCCAATGAAATTAGTTCATCAACAAGCCCAATATTTGCTTCTCTACAAGCTTTCATAATTGGAGAATTTCCATATTTACCAACAGCATTTAAATCATCAAGTGGATACTCATTTTGAATAAGCCACTCTTTTAGTAAAGCTGTCATTTAAACACCCATCCAATTTTCGTGAGTGTGACCTTTTGGTTTGAAATTTACAGTTTCATTTAAAGTAAGTGAAAAATCTTCAATATTAAAATCAGATTCTAAATCAGTTGGAAGTTCTTTATATTTTATGATTCCTTCTTTATCAATTACAAAAATAGAATTTGCAATCATTGTATCATCAATATTTACACCAAATTTAAGTGAAAAATCTTTGAAATCATTTGATATAAATCCTTTATCTATCGCAAATTTTTCAGCAATCTCTTCTAGTTGTTCAGAGGGACTAGTTGTAATAACATAAGCATTTACTTTTTTCTTTGTTGTTGTAATTACTTCATGTAAAGCTGAGCTATATTTACTTATATCATTTAGTGTAACCATAACTTGAACAGCAGGTGCCATAAGTCCTATAACCATAGTTTCGTTATTCAACATTTTTACTCTAACAGCTGGTGCTTCACCTTCAACATTTCTATCTTTTTTCCCTAAAGTATAACTTTTTTCTTTGTATGTAACTTCCATTATAAAATCTCCTTATGTATTATTTGACAGTCTTTATTTATCATTATTAATGATTTTATTAATTTATTTTCTTTATCGTCTAGATTAAATGTTTTTGCAAATGATCTGAAATCATTTGAAATTATTGATTCATTTAATTCAAACTTACTTATCACATTGGTAATTTCATTTTTTGGACTAGTTGTAATAATAAAACACTCTATTTCATTTTTTGAGCAATGTATACTATTTTTAAGTTGTTCATTAAATTCATTTATATTTGGTAATGTAATAATAATTTGTGCATTTAGTCTAGGCATACCTATTAATCTCATAGTTTCATTTAACATTTTCACACTTGTAAATGGAACTAATTGCATATTTGGATTAATGCTCATGTGATACTCCTAATTTGTGATGATTAATTAAATTTGCTAATTCAAAAAGCAGATATGAACTTCCTTCATATAAAACATCATTTTTAAGTTGATTTCCAAGCCCTTCAAAATCAGGATAACCTCGAACTAACAAGGCTTTTTTGTGTTTTATAGCAAGTCTTTCTGCATGAAAATTTGATATAACTAAGTCACCCTCTTGCAAAAATGATTCCACATCTTCAAAATCACCAACCATAAGATGTTCACACTCAATTTCATCAAGTAAATCATTTCTGTGAGTGGTTACTATTGCTTTTATATTAGCTCCTGCTTCAATGATTGTATTTGCAACACTTAATGCTTGGTCAGGCTCTAGGGCAATTATTACTTTTGAACTTCCAATTACAAAGTGAGTATCTAAAAGTGCATCTTGTAATCTTTTTCTCCATCGTACAATTGAAGGATGTGGTTGAGTGATATTTTTTACTTTACATAAGATTTTAAAGAATTTATCACTAGCTTCTAGTCCACCTAAAGAGTCAAAATGAAATAGTTGTATATTTGGATTTTTTTCAAGAATTTTTTCTCCACACTTTTCAACACTTTTACCAATTGTAAAAACTAAAGATGAAGTTGCAAGTTTTTTAATATCTTCAACACTAATTCCACCACTTGTTAAAGCCCCTTGTTTTAAACCTAAATGACCATCAAGTGATTCACTTAAATCAGGAAGTGAAAAAACTTCATAACCAAAAAGTGAAATAGTATCTTTGATTTTTTCTACTTCTATTGGTTTTAGATTTACATTTGGAATTATTAAAGCTTTATTAGTGTCTATTTCTGTAGAAGATTGAACTAATTGTTGGATAATCGCTTCAATTGATTTTGAAAAACCACTTTCAATTGAACCTTCAAAATCAGGAGTATTTACATAAACCATTTGTTGAACATCTGCAACAAGCGTACAAGCACCTTTTATATCATCACCTTTTGTTTCAGTAAGTCCAGTGGTAAATAATCCAACCAACTCAGGTTTTACTTTTTTAGTGATGTTTTTGATACTTTCACTTATTGCATAATCTCCACCATCAATTACAGCTGTAATATCATTTACAGCAGTTGTTTGAACAGCGATTGGATCATTAAAATGTCTAGTGAAAAATACTTTTGAAAAAGATGCACAACCTTGTGCTCCATGCATTAAAGGCATACAGTTTTTTATACCCAAAAAGCATAACATTGCTCCCATAGGTTGAGAAAGTTTTATAGGATTTAATTGTAACGGTTTCGAAGATATGGCTTCCATAATAATTCCTTGCATGGATAATTGCTAATATCATGCAAGAACTATTCCGATAATATTTGTCTAGTTTACCTTAATACTAAAAATTGGAATTTGTATGAAGAGTTACTTGAACCAATTTTTATAATATCTCCATCTTTTAATTGAAATAGAGTATTGTTTTTTTCTTTTCCAATCTCTTCTTCATTTAATTTTGTACCTAATGTACTATTTCTATCTTTGATAAAATAATTATTATTTTGTTTTTCTATTTGAAAATGTTCTTTAGAGATTTCTAAATTATCAGTACAATTTACTAAATAAGTATCATTATTAGGTTTTGAGTTACTTTTTATAATTCTTAATTTAACAAATAATCCTTTACTGTTTTTTGCCATCCTTGATTCTCTTCCTATTTTAAAAGGAAAATCAAACATAGAGATTAGTTTATTGTGAGATTTTGTATCAACAATGCTGTTTTTTGCTTCATCGGTTAATGGAATCAACACAGCATTAGGTACAAAAGAATCAATAATATCACTTTTTAGTTTAGTCATAATAACTCCAATACATTGTATTTTTTTATTATACTAAACAAAAAGTGAAAAATGTCAGATTTTAATTATTTTCCCAAGGAGCATTCGATGCAACAACTTTAAAAACTTTATTATTTACTGCATTACACACATCAATAGCAAGATTTACAAGTCCACCATAAGCTCCATAACTTACTTTTTTCTCTTGATTTACATCCACAAAAGCAACTTTTTTCTTAATTGCAGTATATAAACTTCTTCCTCCAGCAAGTAAAATATCAATATTATGTTCATCTATTAATTGAGCTTGTTGAGTTCCTGGGTCTGTGATTAGGATTTTCACATATTGAGCGCAAATTTCTTTATCTTCTAAAGTTGCTTTTTGAACGCTAGTTGCCACCACATCAATTCCAATATCTTGTAAAGCACTTGCTATTGACCAAGTTTTATTTCCACCAGTATTTAAAATAGCTTTTTTTCCATCTAATATTTTTCTATATGGAATTAATGCCTCTTCAAGTTTTGCTTCTTCTTCTGCTATTAAAGCTTCCGCTCTTGCTGTTAATGCTTCATCTCCAAAAGCATTTACAATACTTCTTATTGCATTTGAAGTATCTCGTTTACCATAAAATGAAATAGAAATATATGGAATTTGGTATTTTTCTTGCATTTTTCTTGTTAATGAAATTAAAGATTTTGCACATACAATTACATTCAATTTTGCAGTGTGTGCCATTTGAATATTTTCAATTCTTCCATCACCTGCTAATGTTGAAATCACTTTTATTCCAATTTTTTCTAAAAGTGGTGTGTATTGCCACATATCACCTGTAACATTGTATTCTCCAATTAGATTTATTCCAAAAGGATGTATCTCTTCAGGCTCTTTTGTCCCAATTAATTGATGTAGAACAGACTCTCCACCAAGTCTTGAACCAAGATTTTTACCACCAACAAAACCTGGAGAGTGAATAACAACTATTGGAATACCATGTTTCTTCTCGAGTATTGAACATGTTGTATCCATATCATCACCAATCATTGCAGTTACACATGTTTCATATACAAATATACCTTTTGGTTTTTTATGTTCAATTATATATTCAATCGATTCTTGAAGTTTTTTGTCTCCACCGAAAATTACATCATTTGTATTAACATCTGTTGTATATCCCATTACTGTATTATTAACACCTTCATGAGAAGTTAGTGTTTGTCTTGTTTCCCATGATGCTCCAATACAAGTTGCTGGTGAATGAACTAAATGGATTACATCTGCAAATGGAAAAAGTGCAATTTGAGCACCTTCAAAAGCACAACCACCACTCGTTGCTCCTGGTTTTGGTTTATCACATGAAGATTTTTTTGTTTTATTGTGTGAGCAGTCACTTTCACTTAAAAGTTCTCTAATTAATTTTTTATTTACCATGATAGACTCTTTAATATTGAATTCTTTATATATATGTATATAGTGCAAGTTTTATTCCTTATTGATAAAGGAACAAAATTTGCATATAGTAATTGATAAAATAAGGAGCTAAAAATGATAGCAATACCACTTGACAAAGAAGAATCAACGGTTATTTCTAAACTCTATGGTAATTCACCATATTTTGCTTTTTTAGATGAAGAGACAGGAACTTTTAAAGTTGTAAAGAATAATGGTTGTGGTGATGGAATAGATACTGCAAGTTTTATTTCGAGTCAAAATATTGATAGTACAATTTTTTATTACATGGGTGAAAAAGTTTATAACTATCTTGATGAAAAAGGTGTAAAAGTATATAGCTCTTCAAAAACTCATTTAACTTTGGATGAGATTTATCGTGATTTGCTTGATAAAAAATACAAGCTTGTTACAAAAGAGAATAGTTCAACACTTTTAGATTCTGGAAGTAGTAGTTGTACTTGTACTCCAAAATAAAAAGTAGGTTTTAGAATATGAATAAGGATTTAGAATATTATCTTAGCTTAGATTATCCAATTGAGAGTTACTTTGGAGAACACGAAATTGGTGATGCTTATTTAGTTCAATATATTGATTTTGACATAAAAGCTTCAAGTGAAGATTATGAAGAAGCAATTGAACTTGCACGAGAATATTTAAAAAAACATTTACAAAGGGAGTTGGAAGCAAATAGACCAATTCCAAATCCAAATGAAGGAACAAGATTTATGGAACATAGAGCTGCACTTGATGCATATAAAAATAAAGATTTTAAAAAAGCACATGACATTTGGGTCGAAGAAGCTAAACTAAAAAATGACCAAGCTATGGCAAATTTAGGTTTGATGTATTTAAAAGGTGAAGGTGTTGAAAAAGATTACACAAAAGCAAAAGAGTGGTTTGAACAAGCAAGTGCTTATGATAATGATTCTGCTAATTTTAATTTAGCATTAATGTACCAAACAAAAATTGGTGTTGAAGAAAATATTCCAAAAGCTATTGATTATTTTAGACGTTCAGTTGCAAAAAATCATGTACAAGCGGCATTTAGATTAGCATTAATTCTTCTAAAAGATAGAACGGATTTAAAAGGTGTAAAAGAAGGTTTTGACTGTATGTTAAAAGCTGCAAAGGCTGGGCATGTAATGGCAACTGTTCAATTAACAGGTGTAGATAAACCTTTAGAAGATGGGGAATTAAATAAAAACTTTAGAGCAAAAAAATTAGAAGACCAACTTGAGATTTTAAATGATGCCCTAGAGAGATTCATAAGACCAATATTAAAAAAAGATGGTGGGAATATAATTTTACTTGATTATCTAAATGAACCAGAAATTGAATTAAGACTTGCATATCAAGGTGCTTGTGTTGGCTGTTCAATTGCATCAACAGGAACTTATGAGATGATAAAAAATACAATTGAACAAGTAATAGATAAAAGAGTAAGGATTTATGTATTATGAAAATCGCATTTGCATCTACTGATAATATTCATGTTAACCAACATTTTGGTTGGTGCAAAGAGTTTTATATTTATGAAATAATTGAAGATTCTTACAATTTTGTAAAAAGTATAGATTCATCAATAGAAATTTCAGATGAAATAGAAAAATTAACTTACAAGATAGAGTGTTTAGAAGATAGTGATATTTTATATGTATCTCAAATTGGTCCAAAGGCTTCAAGAATGGTTCAAGCATGTAAGATTTTTCCTATGCAATCAGCTAAGGAAAATGAAAAAATAGAAGATATTTTAACTTTACTTATTAAATTAAAATCTAATCCTCCAATTTGGATGAGAAGGTTATTAGAAAATGAATCATAATAAACCAATTGAAATAGCAAATAATATATTTTTTATAGGGGCTTTTGACCCTGATATTAGAACTTTTGACATTATTATGAAAACAGCAAACGGTTCTTCATACAATGCATATTTGATAAAAACAAGTGATGGTGTGATTATTGTTGATACGGTAAAATTGGGTTTTGAAAAGGAGTTCTTTTCAAAAATTGAGCAACTTTGCTCATACGATGAAATTAAATATGTGATTTGTCATCATTTGGAACCTGACCATGCAGGAGCAATTCCTGAGTTAATAAAAAGAGTCCCAAATGCAAAGGTTCTAATTTCACCCCAAGCAACACCAATGTTGAAAGCTATTACAAATAATGAAACTATTAATTTTGAAACAGTTTGGACAAATAAAAGTTTAACTTTAGGTGATAAAACGATAAATTTTTTAACAACACCTTATTTACATTGGCCAGAAACAATGAGTTCTTATGTTGTAGAAGATTCACTTTTATTTAGTGGGGATGTTTTTGGAAGTCACTATTATGATAAAAGGTTGTTTGATGATTTGGTTGGGGATTTTTCTTATGCTTTTAAATACTATTATGACCATATTATGAGACCATTTAAATCTTATGTTTTAAATGCATTAAAGTTGTATGATAAATTAAATATTGAGATAATAGCAACTTTACATGGTCCAATTATTAGAGAAAAACCATATAAATATATTGAGCTTTATAGAAAATGGAGTCTAAATAGACCGGAAAATATAAAGGAAAGTAATAAAATCATCTCTATTTTTTATTTAACAAGTTATAAAAATACAAGAGATATGGCAGAAGCTATTTTTGATGGAGCTGAAAGTATAAAAACAATTCGAGCAAGTTTGTATGATTTAGCTTCAATTGAAGAGCAAAATATGATTGATATTCTTGAAGAAAGTGATGGAATATTAATAGGAACTCCCACAATAAATGCAGATGCACCAAAACCAGTTTGGGATTTACTTTCATGTATGATGTATCTTGAAAAAAGAGGAAAAACGGGAATGGCATTTGGAAGTTACGGTTGGAGTGGTGAAGCTGTAAATATGATTCTTGATAGAATGAAATCTTTACACTTTAGAGTTCCACCAATTGAGCCTATGAAAATCAAACTTATTCCCACAAATGAAGAATTAAATAGCTGTTTTGAGTTCGGTAAAGAATTTGCTCAGATAGTTAATGGTAAAATGATTGAAATAGATATGAACTAGCTAAGATGAATAACCGATGAGTATAAAACTTTACAGGGGTTTAACTAAAACAGTACTCATCGCTTATTTATCTTAGGCTAAATCACTCAAATTTGTAACTTTATAAATCACATCTTTTAATTCATTCAATTTTTTTATCACCCCATCATTACACGATGTATCAAGTTTAAACCTAGCATCAATAAAATCATAGATATTATCAATGTTTCCATAAATCTCTCTTAACAACTCTTTTTTTATCTCTTCTTGTATTCCCATTTTAAAATCCTTTTTTTTATAAAAACTTGCATTTACTATTCCGAGAATTTGAATGGAACAATATGTGCAATATATTCATAAATTTAAAAATATAAGGAGTTATCTATGAGTTGTTCGTGTACTTCAAGTAGTTCTCAAGAATCAATCCAAGAAGAAGTAATGGCAAAAATTAATAATCATCCATGTTATAGTGAAGGTGCACACCAACACTATGCAAGGATTCACGTTGCCGTTGCACCTGCTTGTAATATTCAATGTAATTACTGTAATAGAAAATATGATTGTTCGAATGAAAGCAGACCAGGTGTAACAAGTGGTAAATTATCACCAGAAGAAGCAGTTAAAAAGATTTTATACGTTGGTGGAGAAATTCAACAACTTTCAGTTGTAGGAATTGCAGGACCTGGTGATGCATTAGCAAATCCTGAAAAAACTTTTAAAACTTTTAAAATGTTATATGAAAAAGCACCAGATTTAAAAATGTGTTTATCAACAAATGGATTAATGCTTCCAGATTATATTGACCAAATTGTAAAATACAATGTTGACCACGTAACTGTAACTATTAACTCTGTTGATGAAACAGGAGAAGTTGGTTCAAGAATTTATCCTTGGATTCACTGGAATCACAAAAAAGTATTTGGAAAAGAAGCTGCAAAAATTCTTTTACAAAGACAACTTGAGGGAATCAAGATGTTAACTGATAGAGGGATTTTAGTAAAAGCAAACTCTGTTTTAATTCCAGGTGTTAATGACCAAGAATTACCAAATGTTGCTAAAAAATTAAAAGAGTTAGGTGTATTCTTACACAACATTATGCCACTATTATCTAAACCAGAATTTGGTACACATTATGGATTAATTGGACAAGAAAGTGCAACTGACCAAGAAGTTATGGCTGCACAAGAGGCTTGTGGTATGGATATGAAACTTATGTCTCACTGTAGACAATGTCGAGCTGATGCGGTTGGACTAATTGGTGAAGATAGAGGTGATGAATTTACAAAAGAAACTTTTGTAAACCTAGATTGGGAAGATTTAGTTAAAAAATATGATATTCAAGCAAGAGCTGCAAAACACCAAGTTATTGAAAACTGGAGAGCTGCACTTGATGTTGCAAATGAAAAAATAAAAATAGCACAAGCTTCTAAAGAGCAATTAAGTTCAACAGGTGAGACAAAACTAGTTGCTGTTACAACTGCTGGTGAAGGAATGATTAACTTACACTTTGGTAATGCTAAAGAGTTCTTAATCTACGAAGCTGGGGATAAAGCAATCAAATTTGTAATGCACAGAAAAGTAGAAAATCCATATTGTAAAGGACCTGAAGATTGTGATGGTTCTTATCCAATTGAAGATATTAAAAATACTTTAAAAGATGTTGATTTATTATTAACAGAAAAAATTGGTGGATGTCCAATGGATGAATTAAAATCAATTAACTTGATTTGTGATGATTCTTATGCACTTCAACCAATTGAAAAATCAGTATTTACAGCAGTTCAAAAATATTTTTATTCTGAAAATACAAAAACTGAACATGAGTTAGGGTAATCCCTAACTTATGAAAACTAAACCTACAGTAATACTTCTAAAAGGTAATGGTCCAATTTCTATCAATAATGAATTAATGGAACTAATTACAATTACAACTTCACATGGTTTTATTGGATTTCCATTAAAACAACTTCGAGCACAAAAAATAATAGCATTAACAGACTATGATAGATTTTTAACTATTGAAAAAGAATTTACAACAAAACCATGCTGTTTTATTTTTTCTTATGATCAATTAGAAGCTAAAGATTTAGAACTAATAAAAACTGATGAGTTAGAGATTTTAGAATAATTAAAAGATTTTTATACCAAATTTTGCTCCAAAATGTTAGAATTATTTAACTTTTTATAAGGATTTGAAAATGACTAAAATCATGAATAGAGTTTTACAAGATATACAAATATTGTCTTTAAATGAAAAAAATGATTTAATGAAAATTCTTATTGCATCTATGGATGAAAATCATGATAATGATTCTAATAAATTTTGGGCAGATATAGCTAAAAATAGATTTGAAGAAATAGAATCAAAAAAAGTTCAAACTCTAAATTGGAATCAAATAAAACAACAAGTTTTATCTTAAAATGAAACCATTATCTTTTCACCCTGAAATTGCAATAGATATTAAAGGCTCATATAATTGGTATGAAAAGCAACTTGAGGGATTAGGAAAAGAGTTCTTATTTGAGCTAGAAAATGGTTTTGAAGCTATACAAAACTTTCCAAATGCATGGGCTAATTATCAATATGATTTTAAAAGATATATCCTAAACAAATTCCCTTTTTCCATAATATACAAAGAAACTAACGAAGAAATATTTATAATTGTAGTTATGCATAACAGTAGAAAACCAAATTATTGGGCTGATAGAATAATTTAAATAGAAGATTAAAGTTGATTTAGTTTTTAATTTTTCTTATTTTTGTCTCTCTTATTTTAATATTCATCTATCTGCATTAATAATAAATTGCTCACCTTTTTCCGTAATAGACCAAAATAATGACATTTTTCCACCTTGATTTAAAGATTTCTTTATTGAAATCAGCCCCCAATCTTTAAATCTTTTCGCAATTTTTCTAAAATCATTATCATGTATTTTTTCACAATTTGATTGTCCTAAATATTGTCCATTCACAGAATTAAAATCAAATTCTAAACCGAACTTAATACTATATTCACTTTTATTATAAAATAACTCATCTGCTATTTTAAAAAAAAGATTTTTCCAAGTTATTGATTGCGTCCATTCATGAAAAACTCCTGGTTGTTCAATGTATCCATGAATTATAACTTCATCATTTATTCCTTCATATTCTGTTTCATCAAAAATACTCGAACAAAAACCAGAATTCACAATATTACTTTTTATATTATCTGCTCTTATCCAACCTATTTGTGGATTTTCCTTAAACTGCTTGTGGAGTGCAGAAATAATATTTGATGATAAATTATTTTTATCATCACATGAAGGAACTAATATATTATTATTTTTCACTTTATTTCTAAAATTATCAATTTTATTTTTTAATATTTCTTCAGTTTCTTCTTCTAGTGTATCAAATTCTTTTTTTAAACAGAATCCTAAAATTGGTTTTTTAAGTGATATTGCATAATCAAACTCTTTTTCTGTATAACTTATTTCTTCTTCATCCCCTATAGAACCATATTTAAAGCCTAAAATTAATACATAATAGTCACATTCTTCAATAAGTTCTTTTATTGTATTCCATTGACTTTTATCTGATGCAAGAAAGTTTTCCATAGATACAGGGAAATGTCCATCTTTTAGAATTGCATCATGTACACTTTTTCTATATTTTTTTAAATCTTTATATGTTGAACTTATAAAAATACTATATTTCTTTAACATTAAGTTAATTCCTGTATTTATTTTAATGGTTAAATATTATCAGAACTTTGATTTATTTTCTTAAAACATAAAGTTTTTTTCTTTTACAATTTTTAAATCTTAAAACTAGAATTTACAAATTTTTCCCAAACACCTTACTTCGGAACACTATTTGCATGAATATTTTTATCGAAATTAAAGGTTAGTATATGTCAATTATCAATGATACAACTTTAAGAGATGGTGAACAAACGCCATACGTAGCTTTCAACTTAAAAGAAAAGTTACAAATAGCTAGGCTTTTATATGAAGCTGGAGCTGATGAACTAGAAGTTGGAATTCCAGCTATGGGTAAAAAAGAGCAAGATGATTTAAAAGAGATTCTAGCTCTTGGTTTACCTATACCAATTATGAGTTGGAATAGAGCAACAATGAGTGATTTGGAAGCATCTTTAAATTGTGGATTAAAGGCAGTTGATTTATCAATACCTGTTTCTGATATTTTGATCGATATTAAATTTGGCGGGAATAAAACTAAACTTCTAAAACAATTGGAAGAAGTAATTTTACATGCTAAAAAAGAAAATTTATTTGTATGTATTGGTGGAGAAGATTCAAGTCGCGCGAACAACTCTTTTTTAAAAGAGATTATGACATTGGGAAAAGAACTTGGTGCAAATAGATTTAGATATTGTGATACGGTGGGCATTTTAACACCATATAAAACATATGAAAATATCAAAGATTTAAGTTCTTCAAATCTTTTAGATATTGAAATGCATACACACAATGACTTTGGAATGGCAACTGCTAATGCAGTTGCTGGTTATGAAGCTGGTGCTGTTAGTTCTAATACAACTGTTATTGGAATTGGTGAACGAGCTGGAAATGCCTGTTTTGAGCAGGTGTTAATGTCTTTAAGATTATTGGGGAAAGAAGTTCATATAAATTCTAAAGCATTAAAAGCACTTATAAAAACCGTAAGTAATGCTTCAAATAGAAGAATAGATACGAACTTACCAATAATTGGGAAAAACATATTTTCACATGAATCTGGAATTCATGTAAATGGAATGATGAAATCAAATCAAGCTTATGAGCCTTTTACACCTGACGAAGTTGGTTTAAAAAGGGCTTTTCCTATTGGAAAACATTCAGGAAGTTCAACTTTGATTTATCATTTAAAAGCTGTTGGAATTAATCCAAATATGAATATTGTGCAAAAAATTCTTCCTCAAGTTAGAGAAATCGTAACTAATAGAAAAAAAGTTTTGAGTGCAAATGAATTAAAAGAGTTATACCTATGTTCATTGGATATTTAAAAAACGGGTTTGAAGATTGTATAGAGGATTTAACAAATGAAAATCCTTTATTCGATTTAGAACTTTTAAAACAAACATACAATGTTTTCCCTCAATATTGTTTTGCTGCCTATGAAGATTCAAGTATTGTAGGTGTTTTAAGTGCATACTCTTTTGAAAAATATTTGTATATCAATGTAATAGAAGTTATCGATAAATATGAAGATGTATTAAAAAGATTAATTTCTTTGTTTCTTAGAAATTTTGCCAATGAAAATATATTAGTTTTAATAGAAAATAATAAATATCAAGAGTTTGCGAATTGTGGATTTGAGGTTTATAGTGATTTTTTAAGATTTATGCATTCAGGAGAAGCTGTCGCTTTTAATTTTTCAAACTCTACAGCAAAACAAGTAAGTGGTGAACACTATGAGGAAGTGTCAAAAAAAGTTGATAAAAAAGTTTTCAATTTTAGAAGAGATGACTATTTAAAAACAGATTGTGTTTTCTCAAATTCATTAAAACTTTCGACGGGATATGGATATTTACACTCTTATGTTGTAAATAAAAGATTTATAAAAATATCATCTTGGTGTATGGAAAATGAAGCCTTTTTGGATGCTGAAAAACTTTTAAGAGGTGTTTTATATTACCGAGGATTAAAAAAGATTTATGGGTATGCCCCAAAAAATGTTAAAGAGATTGTTGATTTATACCAAAGCTATAAGTTTAAAATCAATGGTGATTTTAAACTTATGTATTTGAGAGAAAGACCAAACATCATACTAGATAATTTATATGCAATTTAAAAGGAGAAATTATGGAATTAACAGCTGAGCAAAAAGAGTTAAAAAAAGAGTTGGCTAAGTACAAAAGAAAAGTTGTTGAATTAGCTGGTGAAGTTCATGACATCGTTGAAGATACAATCTGGACTGATCATGTACGATTACCAAAATTAAGTGAAGATATAAATAAAGCAATGAAAGTAGTTAATGAGTTTTTAGAACAACACCCATATTTAAAGTAGTTAAAAATGGAAGATTTAAGAAATAAACAGATTTGCGAATGTGGTGAGATGAGTATACTCCAAGCCCAACAGATATTCAAAGATACTGATTTACCATATAAAAAAGCAAAAAAATTGGTTACGGGATGCAATAAAACCTGTTGTAGAAGACCTTTAATGGCTCTATTTAACATGGTTGAATTTGGTGAAGTTGATTATGAAGAGATAGCTTTTTTGATTGATGCAAAAAATGATAGATTAAAGGATGACGAATGAGTTATGATATTGAACATTTTGTAAAATGGATTAGAGCAAATGATTTGACACCTATACTTTCTGTTCATAGTGATGATTTAGAGTTGCTAACTCACTTAGATTTATCAAAAAGAAACCTAAAAGATTTACCAGAATCAATAGGTGTATTGAAAAATTTAAGTATATTAAAATTATCAAACAATAAAATTAGAAAACTTCCTAGAGCAATTGGTGAACTTAAAAACTTAAGAAACTTACAGTGTGAAAATAATCTTATAGAAGAGTTACCAACAGAAATGGGAAATCTTTCAAACCTTATGATATTAAATCTAAATGTTAATCGATTAAAAACTTTACCAAAAGGATTTTATGATTTAAAATCTCTTACTAGACTTACTTTGGCAGCAAATAGAATTGAAACTTTAGATAAAGATTTTGAAAAATTATCTAAACTTCTATATCTTTCTTTAGAAACAAATGAGCTAGAAGACCTTCCAGATATATTTGAGAAAATGAAACAACTCTATTATTTAGATTTATCATTTAATCATTTGACAAAATTGCCAGATTCTTTATCAAAAATAAAAGAGTTAGAAACTCTTATTTTAGAGGGAAATAGTTTGAGTGAATTACCTTCTTTAGAGTCTCATGATATGCTTTTAAAACTTGATTTAAGTGATAATCATCTTAAATCTTTAGATTTTGATGTTAGCAAACTTGAAGATTTAAAAATATTAATTTTAGATAATAACTCTTTGATTAAACTTCCAGATGAAATTTGTGAGTTAAGAAATCTATCTTTATTATCAGTAAGTTCAAATAAACTTGAATCTTTACCTGAATCAATTGGAGACTTACAAAATCTTTATGAATTGGATGTTGAAGATAACAAATTAGAATCTCTGCCTGATTCAATCGATAAATTAACAAATTTAAAAAGTTTATTCATTGACAATAATAAAAATCTAAAAAAACCAACTTCATTAGAACTTGAATTCTGTGATGTGAAATAAATATAAGGAGTTTCCATGAGTAGTTTAGTACATATAGCAATGGAAAGTGAAATTTTAATACTTCTTCAAGCCCATGCAAACGATGATTATGCAAGAGATGAACTCTCTCCTTGGATTGCTAAAACTTCATTACAAATGGGACACTTATATTCTGACTTAGGTTTAGAAAGTAGAAAAGAGATGGGAGAATTTATGACTAAACACTTTAGCTCTTTGGCTAAACTAAAACCTGAAGATAAAAGATGGAAAAAGTATTTATACGATTGTATAGGCAAAACAGCACCAGCTTGTGCTGCTTGTGATGATATAAGTAACTGTTTTAATTGTTCATTAAATCAGTAAATGAGGAAGTCTAAATTGGATAATAAAATTACTTTAAAAGATAAAACTTTTTGTATAAAAGATTTATCACTTTTACTCTTTTTTGAAGTAATAATTGTGACTATTTCTTTGTTTTTTACAGTGAATTAATTTAAAAATTCACTGTATAAATCTCTATTTTTAGAGAAAATTTTGTAGGTTATATCGTTGAAAGTAAACTCTAAATAGTTTGCATGGAGCCATAATCTACTTGATTTTGTAACTGTAAATCTATCTTCTAAACTCAATGTTTTATTTAGATAATTTTCTGCATTTTCATCATCTACTCCATAAATTGGATCACCCAAAATTGTATGTCCAATCGAGTGTAAATGAACTCTAATTTGATGTTGTCTCCCTGTTAGTGGTAATGCTTCAATTAGAGTTAAATCTTTTTCTTTATTGTATTTGATAGGTTTTATGATTGTAACTGACTCTTTCCCATCATCACAAACTTTCATTCGTACACCAATAACAAGACCTTCCCTATCAAGTCCTTTGTCAATTCTTATCTCTTCTTTGATGTGCCCTTGAGCAATTGCTAGATATGATTTATGATATTTTTTTTCTTGAAACATATCTTTTAGTGCAATTTCACTTTTTTTATTTTTACCAACAATTACAAGTCCAGAAGTTTCAGCATCAATTCTATGAATTAAATTTGCATCTTCTCCAAAATGAAACCTAATTTCATCAAGCAAAGAGTAAGGTGTACTTTTAGAAATTGGATGCACCATAAGGTTTGTTGGTTTATCAAAAATTGCAAAATCACTAAATTCAATTAAAGGCTTTAAACCCCTAGAAATACCCTCAAAAACAGCTATATAAATGTATTCAGTTGGTATTGTTTCACCTGTATTTATAGTGTTCATATTTTCATCAAAGATTCTTCCTTTTGATGTTAGTCTTTGCCCTATTTTTGGGTCTAATCCTAGTTCATGGATTAAAAATATTTGTATTTTTTTACCTATAATTGCTTTATGTTTTTTTAGTGTGAATGGCAATTTTTTATCCTATGCTTTTTTAGAAATCTACTATTTTTTATCAGATTTTTTAATTTTAGATTTTGTCTTTTTAGATACAATATCATACTTAAATAAATAACAATTTTTAATAAAATTTACAAAAGATGATAACAAGGGATAAATATGGTAGAAAGATACGCTAGAGAGGAAATGAGTTCAAAATGGACACAAGAAGCAAGATATGCAGCATGGCTAGAAGTTGAAAAAGCAGCTGTAAAAGCTTGGAATAAACTAGGACTAATTCCTGATGAAGATTGCGAGAAAATAGTTAAGAATGCTACTTTTTCAGTTGAGAGAATTGAAGAAATCGAAGCTATTACAAAACATGATTTAATTGCATTTAATACAAGTGTATCTGAATCTTTAGGTGAAGAATCAAGATGGTTCCATTATGGGATGACTTCATCAGATGCTGTTGATACAGGTGTTGCAATTCAAATGAGAGACTCTTTAAAAATAATCATTGATGATGTAAAAATGTTAATGGAATCTATTGAAAAAAGAGCAAAAGAACACAAAATGACTTTAATGGTTGGAAGAAGTCATGGAATTCATGGTGAGCCAATAACTTTTGGTTTAACTTTGGCTGTTTGGTATGATGAAGTTGCTCGTCATCTTTTAAATCTTGAACAAACAATGGAAGTTATCGCTGTTGGTCAAATTTCAGGAGCAATGGGAAATTTTGCCCACGCACCACTTGAACTTGAAGAATATGCAATGGCAGAACTAGGACTTAAACCAGAGCCTTGTTCAAATCAAGTAATTCATAGAGACAGATATGCAAGATTAGCAACTGCGTTAGCACTTCTTGCATCTAGCGTTGAAAAATTTGCTGTTCAAGTAAGACATTTACAAAGAACAGAAGTTTATGAGTGTGAAGAGTATTTTG
>ERZ650302.429-NODE-429-length-23063-cov-4.809110_pt1 | contig 23063 bp, 23 predicted proteins | sample MGYA00376238_ERZ650302 | MGnify/ENA primary metagenome ERZ650302 (study PRJEB26733, sample SAMN07839298) | wastewater metagenome | biome: urban; feature: wastewater treatment plant; material: waste water | place: USA: North Carolina | collected 2016-04-28 ... | reverse complement strand
TCTTTTTTATAGGTGCCCAAGCCGCACAAAGCCACCGCCACCAGCGCCAGCGCGGCGCTGAGCCACGCCGTATAGCCCAGCCAGTCGGCACTTTCCGACAACAGCGCCGCCACCCCGGCCACAATCAGCGGCCACAGCGGCTTTTTGTTGGCTGCCGGCTGCGCCAACTTGCCGCTGCCATCGGCCAATTCCGGCTCGAAGCCGAGCGCACGCAACGCCGCCAATATCTGCTCGAGGCTTTCCGGCGTGTGCACCACCGTGAGCACCCGCTGCATCAGGTTGAATTCGAGGCTTTTTACTTGCGTCATGTCGCCCAGTTTTTTGCGGATTAATGCTTCTTCGGTGGGGCAATCCATCTGCATAATGCGTATGGCCGTCTGAAGATGGCCGTCTATCGTTGTTGCCGCCGCCAGCGGGGTGAACGGGGTTGTTGTTGTGTGATTATGACTGCCGCAGCAAGCGCTTTCATTTGCCGCTGCTTCGGCGTGCTGGTGCGCATGATTGTGGCCGCAGCTCACAGCGGCATCTTGCTTATGTTGGTGTGGGTGTTGGCCGCATCGGCTCATGGCGTTTCCTTTCCTGCCTGCCTGTTTCGGTATAGAATCGCCATTAAATACCCTGTAGCGGCTACAGGGTCAAGCACAAAGGAAATCGGCATGAAAATCGGCGAACTGGCCAAACAAACCGGCTGCGCGGTGGAAACCATCCGCTACTACGAACACGAAGGCCTGCTGCCGCCCGCAACACGCAATCCGGCCAACAACTACCGCGAATACGGCGCCGCACATCTGGAGCGGCTGGTGTTTATCCGCCGCTGCCGCACGCTGGAAATGACGCGCCAAGAAATCCGCGAGCTGCTGCACGCCCGCGCCGAGCCCAACGCCAGCTGCACCACCATCAACAGCCTGATCGATGAACACATCACCCATGTGCAAGCGCGCGTGGCCGAACTCAAAGCACTGGAGCAGCAATTAATCCAGCTGCGCCGTCAATGCCACGACGCCCGAGCCAATCGCGATTGCGGCATTTTGCGCAGCCTGGATCACAGCGTTACCGACAGCCCGGCTACACCTGCCCCACACCACAGCGAGCTGGCAAAACCGTTGGCTTGAAAGCGAATGCCCGCCAACCGCTTTATATGATGGAGCAGCTATTGCCGCTATTCAGCTGCGTAGGTACGATTAGCCGTAAAACGGCGTAATCGTACGCATGAAAATAAAGCTGCCTAAATGTGCTTTCAGGCAGCTTTATTGTTGAAATGCTTGATTTTCTACGATTCGTGCGTGCGGTTACGGCGTGCCGCCTAACCGTACCCGCCCATTTTTCTCCTGCTGTGTCGTATCCCTACATTTGCCGTTACATTGATTTATTCCGCATGCAATCACATTTTTTCATCCAACGTATGCTTACCGCGCGCCGTCTGCTTACCGTTGCGTTTATTGGGCTTGTGCGCAATGATATGCCCTTAGGGTTCATTATTTGAAATAACATTTTAATCAAAGGAAGTGCTATGCCGCAAAGCCCGTTTTTTTCCATCTGGCGCTACCGCCGCCGTTTGCTGCTGGGCTTGATGGCCGGTATGGCGGCGTGGCTGATATTACAGGCGCTGCCTTTGCCGCTGGCGGGGGTGACACGGGCGATTGCAGCGTTTGATGTCGGCGTGGCGGTGTATTTGGGCTTGGTGTTTGCGCTGATGCGTGCGGCCGATAAGCAAACTTTGCTGGCGCGGGCGCATTTGGAAGACGAGGGCGGCCGCACGATTTTGCTGCTTACCGCCGGTGCGGCGGCGATGTCGCTGCTGGCGATTGCGCTGGAGCTGGGCATCAGCCAGCAAGCGCAAGGCATGGCGCGCGCCGCGCATGTGTTGCTCACGGTGGCGACGATTTTTTTGTCGTGGCTGTTTACGCATGTGATGTTTGCGCTGCACTATGCGCGCATGTATTACCGCGATGTGATGCACGGGCGCTCGCCGTGTTTGCTGTTTCCGGAAAGCAAGCCGCAACCGGATTATTGGGATTTTGTTTACTTCGCCTGCGTGATCGGCACTTCGGGGCAAACCGCCGATGTGAGCCTGGCTTCTTCTGCCGTGCGGCGTGTGGGGCTGCTGCATTGCGTGTTGGCGTTTTTCTACAATGTGGCGGTGCTCTCGCTGCTGATTAATATTGCTTCGGGGTTGATTGGCGGCTAGGGTCTGTTCACAATTCATCCATGCGTAAGATTTTGAGGGCAAAAGCGCGTTTGCAAGGCGAAAAGCGCAGCAAGGTTGGACTCCTTGCTGCGCTTTTTGTCTTGCATCTGCATGCTCAGAAACAAAATCCCCTTCATAAACGAATTGTCAGGATGCTCTAGCGGTTGAGGCCGTCTGAAAGGTTTTCGGGCTTTCAGACGGCCTTGATTGTTTGTATTGGTATAGGCCGTCTGAACGAAAACGTTAAAATATGTTATAAATAATCCTATTTGCTTTTATCGAGCTTTATACAAATGAAGTTTAACATCTCTGCCGCTTCTTTTTCTCCCGCTCATTTTGCCGCCGCTGTGGCGGCTTTGCTCGTGTCATACGGCAGCAGCGCGGTGATTATTTTTCAGGCGGCGCAGGCGTTTGGTGCCACGGATGCGCAAATTACTTCGTGGTTTACCATTATCGGGCTGGTGTGCGGCGTGCTCACTTTGGGCTTGAGCGTGCGCTATAAAGCGCCGGTGATGATGGCTTGGTGCACGCCCGGCGCGGCTTTGATGGCGGGCATGAGCGGCATTTCGCTCAATGAAGCGGTGGCGGGCTTTATTTTTGCCGGCGGCCTGATGCTGCTGGTGTCGGCGGCGGGCTGGTTCGACCGCTTGGTGCGCCTGATTCCGGCTTCGCTGGCGGCGGCGATGTTGGCCGGTATTTTGATTAATTTCGGCAGCCGTGTGTTTACCGCCATGCAGGGGCAAACGGTGTTGGTGCTGCTGATGCTCTCCACTTATCTGCTCAGCAAAATCCGCATGCCGCGCTACAGCATTTTGCTGATGCTGCTGGTGGGATTCGGCTATGCGGCGGCGGCGGGGCTGCTCGATTGGAGCCGTTTGCAGTGGAATGCGCCTTATTTGGAATGGGTGTCGCCCGTGTTTCATATCGGGCCGATTATCAGCGTGGGCGTGCCGCTGTTTATCGCTTCTTTGGCCACGCAGAATGTGCCGGGCATGGCGATTATGCGCAGCTACGGCTACCACACGCCGGCCAAGCCGCTGATCAACAGCAGCGCGGCCGCCACAGTGGTGTTTGCGCCGTTTGGTGCGTTTATGGTGAACTTGGCCGCCATCAGCGCCGCCATCTGCATGGGCAGCGATGTGGATAAAGATCCTCAGCGCCGCTATTTGGCCAATGTGTGGCTGGGGCTGCTTTATTTGCTGCTGGGTGCGGCCGGCGGCATGGTGGTGGCGCTGTTTGCCGCCTTGCCGGCCGAATTGCTGGCAGCGCTGGCGGGCATCGCCATTTTCGGCACATTGCAGGCCAATCTGCTCGGCGCCTGGCAGGATGAACCCACGCGCGAAGCTTCGCTGGTAACGCTGCTGGCATCGGCTTCGGGCATGACTTTATTCGGCATCGGCAGTGCTTTTTGGGGCTTGCTGATGGGCGTGGCGGTGTATCATTTGAATCGGAAAACCGCGCGAAAATAGCGGAGCAATCGGGTTGCGGTTTGGGTGTTGTTTTGAGTGAAATAACAGAATCATGCCGAGGCCGTCTGAAAGCTTTCAGACGGCCTCGGCATGATTATTCAGGCCGGCTTGCTTGAATCAGTTTCAGACGGCCTGCGCCACAAACCACCAACAAAGCGGCAGCAGCAATAAGGCAAATAAAGCGGTGGCCGCCTCAATTGAGAAAAATGCTTTGCGTTTGGCCATAGAGGCTTCTTCATCGGCCAGCACCAAAAAACCAAACAAGGCGCTCACGAAAAACATAAAGCCCGGCGGCAAAAAGGCAAGATAATGGATATCGCGGCTGATGGTGCCGAACACCGCCACAGCAGATAAGGCAAACGACACCATCAAAAGTAAAGTGCTGAAAAGAAACAGGCTCTGCCTGCTTTCGTAAAAACGGTTTAGCATGGTTCACTCCTTGATATCGGCGGGTGGGAAAGCCTATTCTATAGTAAAACAGCCAAACAGCCAGCCTTGTTTTGCCGTGAAGAAGCTGTTTCGGAACAATATTTTACAAAAATAATTTTTACGGCTGAAAGCAATTCCAGAATAAATGCTGCACAAATCTGAATGTCAGGACGCCCTAACGTTTTCCAGCAAGAAGCAAAATGGATGCATTTTATAAAAACCTGAAGATGAAATGGCATTTGTGTGGAATGCCTGATGGTATCGGGCGGCAGGCAGGGTTGAGCCGATTTTCTGCCGCTGATCGGCTGCAAAACCTGTTTTCACTGCATTTTCGCCGGCGTGCATGAGGCCGTCTGAAAGCGGCGGCTCATTCGGCCGTAATAAAATGTAGTGTGCGAGAAATCGCAATAAAATGTTGCTTTAAAATTGAGATGGCCGTCTGAAATAAACGGATTTAGCAAAGCTGCTTATTTTAAATGGCAATTTAATTTATCAAAATATATTTAATAATAGTTAATAAATATCGAAAGCAATAAAATAGAGATTTCATTCTATTGAATGAGAATCGTTATCTGCAAGTTGCTAAAAATATTAAAGAAATTTAAGAAAAAATTACAGGGCAACTTTAAAACACCCCCGAAATTAGCTACAATGAAAAGCGTTTTACCAGCATTATTTACGTTAACGATTCAGGTGTATGCACATGTTGGCCAATTATTTTCCGGTATTTATATTCATTCTTATCGGCTTGTTTGCCGGTATTCTGTTTTTGACGCTGGGCAATCTGCTCGGTCCGAAACGCCATTACCAAGAGAAAGATACCCCGTTTGAATGCGGCTTTGAGGCTTTTGAAAATGCGCGCATGAAATTCGACGTGCGCTATTATCTGGTGGCGATTTTGTTTATTTTGTTTGATCTGGAAATCGCGTTCATGTTTCCGTGGGCGGTGGTGTTCAAAGATTTGGGCGCGTTTGGTTTCTGGTCGATGTTCGTGTTTATCGTGATTCTCACGATAGGCTTTATTTATGAATGGAAAAAAGGCGCTTTAGAATGGGAATAGAAGGCGTTTTGAATAAAGGCTTTGTCACCACCAGCGCAGACACAGTGCTCAATTATGTGCGCACCGGCTCGCTGTGGCCGGTTACGTTCGGCTTGGCCTGTTGTGCGGTGGAAATGATGCAGGCGGGCGCGGCGCGCTACGACCTCGACCGCTTCGGCATTATCTTCCGCCCCTCGCCGCGCCAGTCTGACCTGATGATTGTGGCCGGCACCTTGTGCAACAAAATGGCGCCTGCCTTGCGCCGCGTATACGACCAAATGGCCGAACCGCGCTGGGTGTTGTCGATGGGCTCGTGCGCCAACGGCGGCGGCTATTACCATTATTCATATTCAGTGGTGCGCGGCTGCGACCGCATTGTGCCGGTGGATGTGTATGTGCCCGGCTGTCCGCCCACGGCCGAAGCCTTGATTTACGGTTTGATTCAGCTGCAGCAGAAAATCAAACGCACTTACACCATTGCCCGCTAGGAGAAACGTATGGCTGATGTGAAAACATTGCATGAAACCGCCGCGCGTTTGCTTGGCGCCAAGGCAGGCAAGATTGTGTTGGCTTTGGATGAGCTGACGGTGGAATGTGCTGCCGCCGATTATTTGGATGTAATGCGCACTCTGCGCGATCACGATGAGCTGCACTTCGAGCTTTTGGTGGATTTGTGCGGCGTTGATTACAGCGACTATAAAAACGAGCCGTGGCAGGGCAAGCGCTTTGCGGTGGCGAGCCAGCTTTTGTCGGTGAAAAACAATCAGCGCATCCGCGTGCGCGTGTGGGCTGAGGATGATGATTTCCCGGTGGTGGATTCCGTCACCGAGCTGTATAACAGCGCCGATTGGTATGAGCGCGAGGCGTTTGACCTTTACGGCATTATGTTCAACGGCCACCCCGATTTGCGCCGCATCCTGACTGATTATGGTTTTGTCGGCCATCCGTTCCGCAAAGATTTTCCCATTTCCGGCTATGTGGAAATGCGCTACGACGAAGCGGAAAAACGTGTGATTTACCAACCTGTAACCATCGAGCCGCGCGAAGTTACGCCGCGCATCGTCCGCGAGGAGCATTACGGTGGCCAATAAATTAAGAAACTACACCATTAACTTCGGCCCGCAACATCCGGCGGCGCACGGCGTGTTGCGCATGGTATTGGAGCTCGACGGCGAAACCATCGTGCGCGCCGACCCGCACATCGGCCTCTTGCACCGCGGCACCGAAAAGCTGGCCGAAACCCGCACCTATCTGCAAGCGCTGCCTTATATGGACCGCTTGGATTATGTGTCCATGATGTGCAACGAGCAGGCTTATTGCCTGGCGGTGGAAAAGCTGGCCAATATCGAAGTGCCCAAGCGCGCGCAATATATCCGTGTGATGTTTGCCGAAGTTACCCGCATTCTCAATCATTTGATGGGCATCGGTTCGCACGCGCTTGATATCGGCGCCATGACGGTGTTTCTGTATGCTTTCCGCGAGCGTGAAGAGCTGATGGATTTGTATGAAGCGGTGTCCGGCGCACGCTTGCATGCGGCTTATTTCCGTCCCGGCGGCGTTTACCGCGATTTGCCCGACTTTATGCCGAAATACGAGAGCAGCAAGTTTCGCAACGCCAAAGTGTTGCAAAAGCTCAATGAGGCGCGCGAAGGCAGCATGCTCGACTTTATCGAATCGTTTACCGAGCGCTTTCCTAAATGCGTGGATGAATACGAAACCCTGCTCACCGACAACCGCATTTGGAAGCAGCGCACCGTCGGCATCGGCGTGGTGTCGCCTGAGCGCGCCTTGCAGCGCGGCTTTACCGGCGTAATGCTGCGCGGCTCCGGCGTCGAATGGGATATCCGCAAAAAAGCGCCTTATGATGCTTATGCCAAAGTGGATTTCGATATTCCGGTGGGGCTCAACGGTGATTGCTATGACCGCTATTTGTGCCGCATCAATGAAATGCGCGAATCCAATAAAATCATCAAGCAGTGCGTGCAATGGCTCAAGGCCAATCCCGGCCCCGTGATTGTGGAAAACCACAAAGTTGCCCCGCCCAAGCGCACCGATATGAAAATGGGCATGGAAGATTTGATTCACCACTTCAAGCTCTTTACCGAAGGCATGCATGTGCCCGAAGGCGAAACCTACACCGCCATCGAGCACCCCAAAGGCGAATTTGGCATTTATATGATTTCAGACGGCGCCAACAAGCCTTACCGCCTGAAAATCCGCGCACCGGGCTTTGCCCACCTGCAAGGCATGGACGAAATGGCACGCGGCCATATGCTGGCCGACGTGGTGGCCATCATCGGTACGCAAGACATCGTGTTCGGAGAGGTAGACCGATAATGTTATCCGCTCAATCTTTACAAAAAATCGACGTCGAGCTGGCGAAATATCCGGCCGACCAACGCCGCTCTGCCGTGATGGCCGCCTTGCGCATCGCGCAAGTGGAAAAAGGCTATTTGGCGCCGGAAACCATCGAGTTTGTGGCCGACTATATCGGCATTGCACCAGCCGCCGCTTATGAAGTGGCCACGTTTTACAATATGTATGACTTGCACCCTGTGGGCAAATACAAGCTCACCGTCTGCACCAACCTGCCCTGCGCCCTGCGCGGCGGGGTGAGCGCTGCCGAATACCTCAAGCAAAAGCTCGGCATCGGCTTTGGCGAAACCACTTCAGACGGCCTGTATACCTTGATGGAAGGCGAATGCATGGGCGCATGCGGTGATGCGCCGGTGATGCTGGTAAACAACCACAAAATGTGCAGCTTCATGACCGAAGAAGCCATTGAAGCGAAATTGGCGGAGTTGAACTGATGGCGATTTATGAATCAGGTGTCATTTTTGACCAAGTAGATACCCACAATCCCGACTGCTGGCGTCTCGACGCCTATCAGGCGCGCGGCGGTTATCAGGCTTTGCGCAAAATCTTGAGCGAAAAATTGTCGCAAGACGATGTGATCGCCGAAGTGAAAGCATCCGGCCTGCGCGGCCGCGGCGGTGCGGGCTTTCCCACCGGCCTGAAATGGAGCTTTATGCCGCGCTCTTTCCCCGGTGCCAAATATGTGGTGTGCAACACCGACGAGGGTGAACCGGGCACGTTTAAAGACCGCGACATTATGGATTTCAATCCGCACGCGCTGATTGAAGGCATGATTATTGCCGGCTACGCCATGGGTGCAGAGGCGGGCTATAATTATATCCACGGCGAGATTTTTGAAAGCTACGAGCGCTTCGAGCTGGCTTTGGCCGAGGCGCGCGCCGCCGGTTTTCTCGGCAACAACATCATGGGCAGCGATTTCAGCTTTGACCTGTTTGGTGCGCATGGCTATGGCGCGTATATCTGCGGCGAAGAAACCGCGCTGCTGGAATCGCTGGAAGGCAAAAAAGGCCAGCCGCGTTTCAAGCCGCCGTTCCCCGCTTCGTTCGGCCTTTACGGCAAACCCACCACCATCAACAACACCGAAACCTTTGCTTCGGTGCCCTTTATCATTCGCGACGGCGGCAAAACCTTTGCCGAGCAAGGCATTGAAAATGCCGGCGGCACCAAGCTGTTTTCGATTTCCGGCCATGTCGAGCGCCCGGGCAATTATGAAGTGCCGCTGGGCACGCCGTTTGCCAAGCTTTTGGAAATGGCCGGCGGCATGAAAAACGGCAAAAAGCTCAAGGCGGTGATTCCGGGCGGCTCCTCTGCGCCGGTGCTGCCGGCCGACATCATGATGTCGCTGAACATGGATTACGATTCCATCGCCAAAGCCGGCTCTATGCTCGGCTCGGGTGCCATTATCGTGATGGATGAAGATGTGTGCATGGTCAAAGCGTTGGAGCGCCTGAGCTATTTCTATTTTGAAGAATCGTGCGGCCAATGCACGCCTTGCCGCGAAGGCACCGGCTGGCTCTATCGAATCGTGCACCGTATTGCCGAGGGCAAAGGCCGTGCCGAAGATTTGGACTTGCTCGATTCGATCGGCAACAATATGGCCGGCCGCACTATTTGCGCGCTTGCCGATGCTGCCGTGTTCCCTGTGCGCAGCTTTACCAAGCATTTCCGCAACGAATTCGAACACTATATCGAGCACGGCAAACCGGCCAAAGCACATAAATGGTGTTAAAGGCCGTCTGAACGTTATGCAGACCGTTTGGCTGCGAGAGAGAGATTGAAGTGAAATGCAGAAAAAACGATGGATAATATTGGGCGCACTTGTTTGGCTGGGCGCATGTTCGGCAACCGATGTGAATTACAGTGATAAAGCCCGTTTGTCGCAAGTGAAGCAAATCTGCATCCGCGACAATTATGAAACCCGTTTGCCCGGCTTGGCTGAGGCCTTCGCCGCCGGTTTTGAAAAGCACCGCATTCAAACAAAAGTGATAAAAAGCATGCAGGCAGAGGCTTATGCATCGTGCCAATATATTTTAAATGGCAATGTGCGCGCACGAGCCGGTGTGATTAACCGCGGCAAGTTTACTTTGCTGGCAAACGATACCGAGCGCCGTTATCCGCTCAGCAGCATGGCTTATTTGCGGCGCGGTGCGGAAAAAGAAATGGCTTTCTCGCAAGGGCTGCAAGGTCAGACCGACCGCATCAGCATTATTTTGTTAGACAAAAAACAGTAAAAAGCAGGCAGAGGATAGAAATTTATCCTTTCCGCCCGAAGGCCGTCTGAAAAGGCGGTTGGAAAAATCCCTAAATCTGGAACATAACCATGTTACAAATTGAAATTGACGGTAAACAGTTATCCGTGGAGCAGGGCGTAACGGTGATCGAAGCTGCCCATCAAATCGGCACTTATATCCCGCATTTCTGCTACCACAAAAAATTGTCTATCGCCGCCAACTGCCGTATGTGCCTGGTGGAGGTAGAAAAAGCCCCCAAACCGTTGCCGGCGTGTGCCACACCGGTTACCGACGGTATGGTGGTGCACACCCATTCGCCCAAAGCCAAACAGGCACAACAGGGCGTGATGGAGTTTCTGCTTATCAACCACCCGCTCGATTGCCCGATTTGCGATCAGGGCGGCGAATGCCAATTGCAGGATTTGGCCGTGGGCTACGGCAACAGCGCCAGCCGCTATAAGGAAGACAAACGCTCGGTGGCCGGCAAAGACATGGGGCCTTTGGTGTCGGCTGCCGAAATGAGCCGCTGCATCCACTGCACCCGCTGCGTACGCTTCACCGAAGAGATTGCCGGCATGCAGGAAATCGCTATGGCCAATCGCGGCGAGTTTTCCGAAATCATGCCGTTTATCGGCAAAGCGGTGGAAACCGAATTGTCGGGCAATGTGATTGATTTGTGCCCGGTGGGTGCGCTCACCAGCAAGCCTTTCCGCTACGATGCGCGCTCATGGGAATTGAGCCGCCGCAAAACCATTTCCCCGCACGATGCTTTGGGCAGCAACCTGATTGTGCAAACCAAAGACCACACCGTGCGCCGCGTGCTGCCGCTGGAAAACGAGGGCATCAACGAATGCTGGATCAGCGACCGTGACCGTTTTGCCTATGAAGGCCTGTATCACGACGGCCGTCTGAAAAACCCGAAAATCAAACACGGCGGCGAGTGGCGCGATGTGGATTGGCCGACTGCGCTGGAATATGTGCGCCATACACTCGAATGCATCGGCAAGGAAGACGGCCAAGACCAAATCGGCATGTGGGCCAACCCGATGAATACGGTGGAAGAATTGTATTTGGCCAAAAAGCTGGCCGAAGGCTTGGGCATCAAACATGTTGCCACCCGTTTGCAGCAGCAGGACAAACGCCTTTCAGACGGCCTCAAAGGCGCGCAATGGCTGGGTCAGAGCATTGAAGATTTCGGCAACAACGATGCCATATTGGTGATTGGTGCCAATTTGCGCAAAGAGCAACCGCTCTTGACCGCACGCCTGCGCGGCGCGGCCAAGGGCGGGGCAGCATTGAGCGTGTTGGGCAGCAGCAAAGAAGCGCTGCATATGCCGCTTTTTGCGCAAGAAGTGCTGCATCCGAATGATTGGGCCGGTTTCTTGGCCGGCTTGGCGCAAGATGCGCAAAGTGCCATTGCCAATACCTTGCAGCAGGCTGATAAAGCGGCGGTGGTGCTGGGTGCGGAAGCGCAAAACCATCCGGATTACACCGCAATTTATGCCGCTGCGCAGGCCTTGGCTGCGGCCACGGGCGCAACGCTGGGCATTTTGCCGCAAGCGGCCAACAGCGTGGGCGCGGATGTGCTGGCGCTGGACTCCGGCGCAAGCATCCAAGAGATGCTGGCAGCACCGAAGAAAGCCGTGTTGCTGCTCAATGTGGAGCCGGAAATCGATGTGGCCGCTGGCGGCCAAGCCGTGGCTGCTTTGAAGCAGGCACAAAGCGTAATGGCGTTTGCCCCGTTTGTGAGCGACACCTTGCTGGAAGTGTGCGATGTGTTGCTGCCGATTGCACCGTTTACCGAAACCTCGGGCAGCTTTATCAATATGGAAGGCCGTCTGCAATCGTTTTACGGTGTGGTGAAAGGCTTGGGCGATTCGCGCCCGCTGTGGAAAGTGCTGCGCGTGCTGGGCAATGTGTTTGCCTTGCAAGGCTTCGAATACGACAGCAGCGAGCAGGTGCTAAAAGATGCGGTGAATGCCGACACCTTACCGGAAAAACTGAATAATCAGGCTGCTTGGCAAAGTGCAGGCGTTCAGACGGCCTCCGGGCTTGTGCGCGTAGGCGGTGTGGGTATTTATCACAGCGATGCGATTGCCCGCCGCTCTGCACCTTTGCAAGCCACCGGCCATGCCGCCGTGCCCGCTGCACGCGTACACCCGAACACCTTGGCCGCTTTGGGTCTGTTCGATGGCGATATGGCACAAGCCACTCAGGGGGGCGCAAAGCTTGCCGTTACGGTGGCGGCCGATGCGCATTTGCCTGAAAACGTGGTGCATCTGCCGCTGCATACTGAAAATGCGGCGTTGGGTGCCTTGATGAACACTATTGAATTGGCGCGGGGTTGATCATGCAAGAATGGTTCCAAGCCTTATTGGGCAACGAAATCGGCTTGATTGTTTCGATTGTGCTGAAGATTGTGCTGATTTTGGCACCGTTGATTCTCACGGTGGCCTATCTGACTTACTTCGAGCGCAAGGTTATCGGCTATATGCAGTTGCGTGTCGGCCCCAACGTTACCGGGCCTTTTGGCCTGATTCAACCGTTTGCCGATGTGTTGAAGCTGTTGTTTAAAGAAGTGACCCGCCCCTCGACATCTAATAAAGCGCTGTTTTATATCGGCCCGATGTTGTCGCTGGCACCGGCTTTTGCGGCTTGGGCGGTGATTCCGTTCAGCGAAACTTGGGTGCTCACCAATGTGAATGCCGGCTTGCTGTATATCTTGATGATTACTTCGTTGTCGGTTTACGGTGTGATTATTGCCGGCTGGGCTTCTAACTCAAAATATGCGTTTTTGGGTGCGATGCGCTCTTCGGCACAAACCATTTCCTACGAAATCGCCATGGGCGCGGCTTTGGTGGGTGTGGTGATGGTGTCGGGCAGCATGAATTTCGGCGACATTGTGGCGGCACAAAGCACCGGCATTGCCGGCGGCTCGGTTTTCTCGTGGAACTGGCTGCCGCTGTTTCCCTTGTTTTTGGTTTACCTGATTTCTGCCGTGGCCGAAACCAACCGCGCGCCGTTTGACGTGGCCGAGGGCGAATCGGAAATCGTGGCCGGCTTTCACGTGGAATATTCGGGCTTTGCCTTTGCGCTGTTTTTCTTGGCCGAATATATTTTCATGATTCTGATTGCCGCGCTGACTGCCTTGATGTTTTTGGGCGGCTGGCTCTCACCTTTCCCGCAAAGCTGGGGTTTGATTGGTACGCCCGGTGCGGTGTGGATGTTTATTAAAATGGCGATGGTGCTTTACGGCTATTTGTGGATTCGCGCCACGTTCCCGCGCTACCGTTATGACCAAATCATGCGTTTGGGCTGGAAAGTGCTGATTCCGGTGGGCTTTGCCGGCATCGTGCTGCTCGGTCTGTGGATGATTTCGCCCTTGTCTCTGTGGAAATAAGGGAGGAGAAACAAAATGACGAATTTAGTAAAAACCTTTTTGCTGGGTGAATTGGTAAAAGGCATGGGCGTTACGCTCAAAAACTTCTTTGCGCGCAAAGAAACCATTATGTTTCCCGAAGAGAAAACACCGCAATCGGTGCGTTTCCGCGGCCTGCATGCGCAACGCCGGTATCCCAACGGCGAAGAGCGCTGCATTGCCTGCAAATTGTGCGAAGCGGTGTGCCCGGCCTTGGCCATCAATATCGAGTCGGAGCAGCGAGAAGACGGCACCCGCCGCACCACCCGCTACGATATCGATTTGACCAAATGCATTTTCTGCGGCTTTTGCGAAGAAGCCTGCCCGGTGGATGCGATTGTGGAAACGCATATTCTGGAATATCACGGCGAAAAACGCGGTGATCTGTATTACACCAAACCGATGCTGCTGGCCGTCGGCGATCGCTATGAGAGCGAAATTGCCAAACGCAAAGCGGCAGACGCACCCTATCGTTAAGGAGCAGGATAATGACGTTTTCCCTGATTCTGTTTTATGTGCTGGCGGCCATTGTGCTGTTTGGCGCGCTTAAAACCGTTACCGCTAAAAACCCGGTGCATGCCTCGCTTTATCTGGTGTTGACCTTTTGTGTGAGCGCCATGATTTGGATGCTGATGCAGGCCGAATTCCTCGGCATCACGCTGGTGCTGGTGTATGTGGGCGCGGTGATGGTGTTGTTCCTGTTTGTGGTGATGATGCTCAATATCGATGTGGAAGAAATGCGCGCCGGCTTTTGGCGCCATGCACCGGTGGCAGGCCTCGTCGGCACGCTGATGGCGGTGGCGCTGATTCTGATTTTGGTAAACCCGAAAACCAATCTGGCCGCTTTCGGCCTGATGAAAGATCTGCCTGCCGATTACAGCAATATCCGCGATTTGGGCAGCCAGATTTACACCACTTATCTGCTGCCGTTCGACTTGGCAGCCGTATTGCTGGTGCTGGGCATGGTGGCGGCCATTGCGCTGGTGCACCGCAAAACCTACAACCCGCGCTATATCAATCCGGGTGATCAAGTTAAAGTAAATGCCAAAGAAGGCCGTATGCGCATGGTGAAGATGGCTGCTGTGGTGCCGTCTGAAAAAGAAGAGGCTTCAGACGGCCAAGAAGGAGAGGGCAAAGCATGATTACCATCACTCATTACCTGGTTTTGGCGGCCTTGCTGTTCGGCATCAGCGCCTTGGGTATTTTTATGAACCGCAAAAACGTGCTGGTGTTGCTGATGTCGATTGAACTGATGCTGTTGGCGGTCAATTTCAATTTCATCGCTTTTTCACAATATTTGGGCGACACCGCCGGGCAGATTTTTGTGTTTTTCGTGCTGACCGTGGCTGCGGCAGAATCCGCTATCGGCCTGGCCATCATGGTGTTGGTGTTCCGTAACCGCAACACCATCAATGTGGCCGATTTGAACCGCCTCAAAGGCTGATCGGGAGAATAAGAATAATGGATAATATGAGCTTATATCTGACCATTGCCCTGGCACCGCTTGTCGGCTCGCTGTTGGCGGGTTTGTTTGGCAAACAAATCGGCCGTGCCGGCGCGCACAGCGTAACCATTTTGAGCGTGGCGGTGTCGACGGTGCTGTCGGCATATGTGCTGTGGGGCTTTATCGATGGCAGCCGCAGCAAATTTGATGAAAATGTGTATACCTGGCTGACCATGGGCGGCTTGGATTTTTCCGTCGGCTTTTTGGTCGACAGCCTGACTGCCATGATGATGGTGGTGGTGACCAGCGTGTCGCTGATGGTGCACATTTACACCATCGGCTATATGCACGATGAAGAAACCGGCTATCAGCGCTTTTTCAGTTATATTTCGCTGTTTACCTTTTCGATGCTGATGCTGGTGATGAGCAACAATTTCGTGCAGCTTTTCTTCGGTTGGGAAGCCGTGGGCTTGGTGTCTTATCTCTTGATCGGTTTTTACTTCAAACGCGAGAGTGCCATTTTTGCCAACCTGAAAGCCTTTTTGGTTAACCGTGTCGGCGATTTCGGCTTTTTGCTCGGCATCGGCTTGGTGCTGGCTTATTTCGGCGGCAGCCTGCGCTATGCGGATGTGTTTGCCTATCTGCCCAATGTGCAGCATGCCACCATCCAGCTTTTCCCGGGCGTGGAGTGGTCGTTGATGACGGTAACCTGTTTGTTGCTGTTTATCGGCGCAATGGGTAAGTCGGCGCAATTTCCGCTGCATGTGTGGCTGCCCGATTCGATGGAAGGCCCGACACCGATTTCTGCTTTGATTCACGCGGCTACCATGGTAACGGCAGGCTTGTTTATGGTGTCGCGCATGTCGCCGATGTATGAACTCAGCACCACCGCTTTGAGCGTGATTATGGTGGTGGGCGCGATTACGGCACTCTTCATGGGCTTTTTGGGCGTGATTCAAAACGACATCAAGCGCGTGGTGGCTTATTCTACTTTGTCGCAGCTGGGCTATATGACCGTGGCCTTGGGCGCTTCGGCTTACTCGATTGCGATGTTCCATGTGATGACGCATGCTTTCTTTAAAGCTTTGCTGTTTTTGGCCGCCGGCAGCGCCATCATCGGCATGCACCATGACCAAGACATGCGCCACATGGGCAACCTGAAAAAATACATGCCGATTACTTGGATAACCATGCTGCTGGGTAATCTGGCTTTGATTGGTACGCCGTTTTTCTCCGGCTTCTATTCGAAAGATTCGATTATCGAAGCCGCCCACGCCAGCACTTTGCCGGGCAGCGGTTTTGCCTACTTCGCCGTGTTGGCCAGTGTGTTTGTGACCGCGTTTTATGCGTTCCGCCAATACTTTATGGTGTTCCACGGTAAAGAAAAATGGCGCGAATTGCCCGAGCATCACGATGACCATCACGGCGATGAGCATCATCACGGTTTGGGCAAAAACGACCACCCGCACGAAAGCCCGTGGGTGGTAACGCTGCCGCTGATTCTGTTGGCGATTCCTTCGGTGGTAATCGGTTACTTTGCGATTGAGCCGATGCTGTATGGCGACTTCTTCAAAGACGCGATTTACGTGAATACCGAAGAGCATCCGACCATGGCGCTGCTGAAAGAAGAATTCCACGGCCCGCTGGCGATGGTGGCACACAGCCTGCAAACGCCGGTGCTGTATTTGGCGATTGCCGGTGTGCTGACGGCTTGGGTGCTGTATGTGAAAGCGCCACATCTGCCTGCGAAAATCGCTGCCACATTCAGCCCGATTTACAAACTGCTGGATAACAAATACTTCCTCGACGTGATTTACTTCAATGTGTTTGCCAAAGGCACCCGCGCATTGGGCAATTTCTTCTGGAAAGTAGGCGACACGGCCATTATCGACAACGGCATTGTCAACGGCTCTGCCAAACTGGTGGGCGCCATCGCTGCGCAAGTGCGCAAAATGCAGACCGGCTTCATCTATACCTATGCAGCCGCCATGGTATTCGGCGTGCTGGTGCTGGTGGGCATGACATTCTGGCGCTTGTTTGCCGGTTGAATTTAAAGGCCTGTTTCAGACGGCCTAGTAAACAATTATCAGGCCGTCTGAAAATAAGAAGAAAGATAAGTCGTGAGGAAAATCGTATTGATTGCTTGTGTCAGCAAAAAAGCGAGCAATAGGCAAACAGCAGAAAAGCTTTATTTGAGTGATTTATTCAAAAAAGAGTTGCGCTATGCCAGAGAGATTATCCAGCCCGATGATATTTTTATTCTTTCTGCCAAACATGGCTTGGTTAAATTGTCGGAAGAATTGGATCCGTATGACTTAACGCTCAATACGATGCTTTCCAAAGAGAGAAAAGCGTGGGCAGAGAAAGTGTTGGCCGATTTAAAGAGAGAAGCTGATTTCAAGAGAGACCAATTTGTTTTTCTTGCAGGAAATAAATACAGACAATATTTGTTACCGGTATTGAAACAATATGAAATACCCATGATGGGACTAAAAATTGGCGAACAGCTGGGATGGTTAAAAGAACAGTTGGAAAGCAAAAATGAACGATAATGGCGTGATTCTGCATGAGCAGTTTAATGCTTTAAAACGATATTCCTTTAACTTTGATAGAAATGTAATTTTTAAAAACGGCTTGTATGTATTGTTTGAAAAAGGCGAGAAGTTTTTAGAATTCGATAGAATCGTACGTGTCGGAACGCATACCGGGCAAAATAATCTGGTAAAACGCCTGACTGAGCATTTCTTAAAACCGAATAAAGACCGAAGCATTTTCCGAAAGCATATCGGTAGGGCAATACTCTCACGTGATAATAATCTAGAGCTTCTTAAACAATGGGAGATAGATTTAACGGGGAAAAAAGCCAGGGAAGAATGGGCTGGTAAGATTGATACGGCAGCTATAAAAAGTGTTGAAGATAGAGTAACCGCTTATATGCAGGAGTATTTTACTTTTTCTGTTATCCCTCTGGAGACAAAAGAAGAACGGTTATTTTTTGAAGCAGGCATTATTGCAACCACCTCAAGGTCACCTCACTTTTACCCGTCCGCTAATTGGCTTGGTAAATTCTCGCCAGAAGAAAAAATCAGAACACGTGGAGTGTGGTTGGTTCATGGCTTGAATGGCCGCTCATTAACTGAAGCAGAGATGGGAGATTTAATTAAGTGTGCTGAAACAAGCCGACTGAAAGAATTGAACAGTAAAGACATAACCGTTTTCAAACAGCATGAACGGTCGTCTGAAAACGCATCAAGAGATAATTTTTTTAATAAAACCTAGGTATCAAACTACAGGCTAATATTATGCTTTCTAATAACTTACTCAGTTTGGCCATTTGGGTGCCGATAGCAGCCGGTGTGCTGGTGTTGGCCACCGGCTCCGACAGCCGTGCCGGTATTGCCCGTATTTTGGCCTTTATCGGCTCGCTGGCCGGTTTTCTGGTGACGCTGCCGCTGTTTACGCAGTTTGACCGTCTGAACGGCGGCTATCAGTTTACCGAATTCCACAGTTGGATTCCCGTGCTCAACATCAACTACGCCTTGGGCGTGGACGGCATTTCCGTATTATTGGTGATTTTGAACAGCTTCATCACTCTGATGGTGGTGCTGGCCGGTTGGCAGGTGATTCAGAAGCGCCCGGCGCAATATATGGCCGCATTCCTGATTATGTCGGGTTTGATTAACGGTGCATTTGCCGCGCAAGATGCGATTCTGTTTTACGTGTTCTTCGAAGGCATGCTGATTCCGCTGTATCTGATTATCGGTATGTGGGGCGGCCCGCGCCGCGTGTATGCTTCAGTGAAACTGTTTCTTTATACCTTGCTCGGCTCGCTGCTGATGCTGGTGGCAATGGTGTATCTGTCTTATCAGGCAGGCGGCAGTTTTTCGATTGTTGATTTCCAAAATCTGAAACAGATTCCGCTGGGTGTGCAGCAGCTGCTGTTTATCGCCTTCTTCCTGTCGTTTGCGGTGAAAGTGCCGATGTGGCCGGTGCACACTTGGCTGCCCGATGCCCACGTGGAAGCGCCCACGGGCGGCTCTATGGTGCTGGCGGCCATCACGCTGAAAGTGGGGGCTTACGGTTTCTTGCGCTTTATCTTGCCGATTTTGCCCGACGCTTCGCGCTATTTCGCACCGGCGATTATCGTGTTGAGCCTGATTGCCGTGATTTACATCGGCATGGTGGCTTTGGTGCAAACCGACATGAAAAAATTGGTGGCTTATTCTTCTATCAGCCATATGGGTTTCGTGACCTTGGGCATGTTTTTGTTCAGCGGCGGTTATTTGAATGACTGGGCCTTGAAAGGTGCGATTATCCAGATGATTTCGCATGGCTTTGTGTCGGCGGCGATGTTTATGTGTATCGGTGTGATGTATGACCGTCTGCACACGCGCAATATTGCCGATTACGGCGGCGTGGTCAACGTGATGCCGAAATTTGCCGCTTTTATGATGCTGTTCGGCATGGCCAATGCCGGCCTGCCGGCCACATCGGGCTTTGTGGGCGAATTTATGGTGATCATGGGTGCGGTGGAAGTGAATTTCTGGGTGGGTGCGCTGGCTGCGCTGACCTTGATTTACGGTGCTTCTTACACCTTGTGGATGTATAAGCGCGTGATTTTCGGCCCCATCACCAACCCGGAAGTCAAAGAAATGAAAGACATTAACTGCCGCGAATTTGCGATTTTGGCTATTTTGGCCATCGCGGTATTGGGCATGGGTTTGTATCCGCAAGCCTTTATCGAAGTGGTACATCAAGCCGCCAACGACTTGATTACCCATGTGGCACAAAGCAAGATTTGAGGTGTGTGAATGAACTGGACTGATTTGAACTTGATGCCGGCCATGCCTGAAATCGTATTGCTTTCGGCATTGGGCATTGTGCTGCTGGTGGATTTATGGACCAGCGATAAAAACCGCTATATCACCCATGTGTTGAGCCTGATCGCGCTGGTGGCCGCAGCAGCAGCGCAATGGCTGGTGTGGGTGCCGCAAAGCGTATCGACTTTCAGCGGCATGTATATTGCAGACGGCATGTCGCAGCTGTCGAAAATGGTGATGTATGCGGCCACATTTGCGCTGTTTGTGTATGCCAAGCCGTATAACCAGGTGCGCGATATGTTTAGGGGCGAGTTTTACACCTTAACGCTGTTTGCGCTGAGCGGCATGAGCGTGATGGTGAGCGCCGGCCATTTCCTCACCGCCTATATCGGTTTGGAGCTGTTGTCGCTCTCGCTTTATGCGATGATCGCACTGCGCCGCGATTCGGCAGATGCCGCTGAAGCCGCGTTGAAATATTTTGTGTTGGGCGCGCTGGCTTCGGGTTTGTTGCTATATGGTATTTCCATGGTGTATGGCGCTACCGGTTCGCTGGAGTTTGCCAGCGTGCTGGCCAATGCCTACGATGGCCAGGCCAACACTTGGCTGCTGAAGCTTGGCTTGGTGTTTATCGTGGTGGCGGTGGCTTTCAAGCTGGGCGCGGTGCCGTTTCATATGTGGGTGCCCGATGTGTATCAGGGTGCGCCCACTTCCGTGGCCGCTTTTGTGGGCACGGTGCCGAAAATTGCCGCCGTGGTGTTTGCCTTCCGTATTTTGGTGACCGGTTTGGGCACCACGGTGAACGATTGGACGCCCATGCTGGCGATTTTGGCCGTGGCCTCCTTGTTGGTGGGTAACTTGGCGGCGATTATGCAAAGCAATATCAAGCGCATGCTGGCCTATTCTACGGTGTCGCACATGGGCTTTATTCTGCTGGCGTTTATGGCCGGTGCCATCGGCTTTACCGCAGGGCTTTACTATGCAATCGCTTATGTGGTGATGGGTTTGGTGGGCTTCGGCGTGTTGATGCTGCTTTCCAACGAAGCGTTTGAATGCGAAGAAATCAGCGACTTGGCCGGCTTGAACCAGCGCCATGCCTGGTATGCCTTTTTGATGCTGCTGGCCATGTTTTCGATGGCCGGTATTCCGCCGCTGATGGGCTTTTACGCCAAATTTGCGGTGATTAAGGCGCTGCTCTCGCAAGGCTTTGTGTGGATTTCTGTGTTTGCGGTGGTGATGTCGTTGATTGGCGCGTTCTACTATCTGCGTGTGGTTAAAGTGATGTATTTCGATAAAGCCACGCATGAGCAGGGCATCGGCAGCAACACCGTGGCCAAAGTGGTGCTTTCGGTAAACGCACTTTTGCTGCTGCTGTGGGGCGTGATGCCGCAAAGCGTGATGGAGTGGTGCTTGCGCGCGCTGGAAAACACCTTGTAAACCCGCTGATAAATCTGCACGCGGCAGCCCCCGAAGGCTGCCGTTTTTGTTAATATACTGCATTCATCTTTTCAGACGGCCTGCCGCACCACTTTTCTGCGCCGCTTCAGGCTGAAATGAATCATAGCTGCTGCGAGATTTCAGGCCGTCTGAACACCGGATTTCACACCATGACCGCTTCCATGTATATCTTATTATTGCTGGCGCTGATTTTTGCCAACGCGCCGTTTTTGAGCCGGCGCTTATTTGGTTTGATTCAATTGGCGCACAAGCATTTCGGCCATCATTTGCTGGAGCTGGCTGCCGGCTTTTGCCTGATCGGCGTGCTGGCTTATGTGCTCGAATCGCGCGCCGGCACGGTGCACCCGCAAGATTGGGAATTTTATGTAACCGTGCTCTGCCTTTATCTGATTTTTGCCTTTCCCGCTTTTGTGTGGCGCTATTTTTGGCAAGGCAAGCACCGGCAATAAATGTGCATACCCTATTATCTGAGGCCGTCTGAAACGGAAAAGCATGATGCAAAAAGCCATTGAAAACCTGTCGCAAGCCCGCCTATTGGTGGTGAAAGTGGGCTCTAGTTTGGTTACTGCCGAAGGGCGGGGCATCGATCAGCAGGCGCTGGCGCAGTGGGCAGCGCAAATCGCCCAGCTCAACAAGCGCGGCGTGCAGGTGATTTTTGTGTCCAGCGGTGCCATTGCCGAGGGCATCAAGCGGCTGGGCTGGCCGCGCCGCCCCAAGGCGCTAAACGAATTGCAGGCCGCCGCCGCCGTCGGCCAAATGGGCATCGCTCAGGCTTATGAAAATGCGTTTGCCCCGCACGGCATCAACACGGCGCAAATTCTGCTCACCCATGAAGACTTGAGCAACCGCACCCGCTATCTCAACGCCCGCAGCACCTTGCGCACCTTGCTGGCGCACGGCATTGTGCCGATTATCAATGAAAACGACACCGTTACCACCGATGAAATCAAGTTGGGCGATAACGACACACTCGGTGCTTTGGTGACCAATCTGGTGGAAGCCGATGCTTTGGTGATTCTCACCGACCAGCAAGGCCTTTACGACAGCGACCCGCGCAACAACCCGCAAGCGCGGCTGATTAACCGCATCGCTGCCGAGCATCCCGATTTGGAAAGCATGGCCGGCGGCGTGGGCAGCGCGGTGGGCACCGGCGGCATGTACACCAAAGTCACTGCCGCCAAGCGCGCCGCTTTGAGCGGCGCGGCCACCGTGGTGGCCAGCGGGCGTGAGCCGGATGTGTTGGTGCGGTTGATACAGGGCGATGCCGTGGGCACTTTGTTTACCAGCGAACACAGCCGCATCAATGCCCGCAAACAATGGCTGTTGGGGCAGGTGCAGCTGAGCGGACGCGTGGTGGTGGACGAAGGTGCTGCGCGTGCCGTGGCCGAGCAACACGCCAGCCTGCTGCCGGTGGGCTGCGTGCGCGCCGAAGGCCATTTTTACCGGGGTGAGTTGGTGGCGGTGGTGGATGGCGGCGGCAAAGAAATCGCCCGCGGCTTGGCCAATTACAACAGCAGCGAAACCGCCAAAATCCTGCGCACACCCTCCGCGCAAATCGAGCGCAAATTAGGCTATGTGATGGAAGACGAATTAATCCACCGCGACAATATGGCCTTGCATTGGTAAACGGGCAAGAGGCCGTCTGAACGCATCGGCGTTTTCAGACGGCCTTGGTTTTTGGGGCAGGGTTGCCTGCGCTTGTTTGCTGCTTTTGTTGATACAGTGAAATAAATAAAAAAAGGGATGACAGCAACACCATAAACTGCACCCCGCCAAGCGTGCGCGTGGCTGCGCCACTTACCCGATAAGCGGTTTAACGGCCAGATGATTTTGAGCGTAGGGCGCACTTTCGCGGATGAATGGTGAACAGATCTTAAGGCCGTCTGAAAAACCGTTTTCAGACGGCCTATCGGGATGCTGAATAGATGTGCCGGCAAGCCGCCTGCTGCCTGCCGGTAAAGCCTTTCAGACGGCCTGTCATAAAAATTCCAACAAAGCGTCATCTCAAGCCGGCACTTGTCACATCTGCGTCATATGCTTGCGTTATGCTTAGGTTGCAAGGCTGGGTTGTGGCTCGGCTGATTTTGTATAATGGAATCAATAAAAACGGCGTGCGTGGCTGCGCCACATCTTATACCCATTCAAAAAAGTAAGCTAACAAGGCGGCGAGCCGCAGACAGTACAACTAGTACGG
>ERZ650302.428-NODE-428-length-23090-cov-24.729846_pt1 | contig 23090 bp, 20 predicted proteins | sample MGYA00376238_ERZ650302 | MGnify/ENA primary metagenome ERZ650302 (study PRJEB26733, sample SAMN07839298) | wastewater metagenome | biome: urban; feature: wastewater treatment plant; material: waste water | place: USA: North Carolina | collected 2016-04-28 ... | reverse complement strand
GGCCGACCGGCGGGTACTGCCGCTGTTGCGCGGCCGGCACCGCACGCTGGCCGTACGCGTGTCGGCGCACCGCGGGGTGGCCATGCTGACCCGCGACCTCGGGCCGCTGGTGTCGACTTCGGCCAACTTTGCCGGCAAGGTGTCGCTCAAGAATGCCGCTGCCTGCCGGCGTACTTTCGGGCAGGAAGTCATGGTCCTGCCAGGCCGGACCGGCCGGGCCAGACGGCCGTCGGCCATCATCGATTTTGCCAGCGGGCGCGTGTTGCGCTAGATTGCCCGCGCCGCTTTGTTTGCGTATGTCTTATTGAACCCAAGGTACTGTCGTGGAAGCCACTCAATCCCTGTCGGTCGTCCAGCTGATTCTGGACGCCAGTCTCCCGGTCCAGCTCATCATGGCACTGCTGGTCGCCATGTCGGTCCTGTCGTGGACGCGCATCCTCACCAAGGCGGTGGAAGTCCGGACCGCGCGTCGTCACACCGAGGATTTTGAACGGGCCTTCTGGAGCGGCACCGATCTCAACCACATCTACCAGCAGGTGTCGGCCAAGCCTGACGGCATCGGCATGGAAAAGATCTTCCAGTCCGGCTTTGCCGAATTCCTCAAGCTGCGCCGTCAGCCCGGTGGCGAGCTGTCCGACATCATGGACGGCACCCGCCGCGCCATGAAGGCCGCTGCCCAGCGCGAGCTGGACGATCTGGATCGTCACACCTCGTTCCTGGCCACTGTCGGCTCGGTCAGTCCGTACATCGGCCTTTTCGGCACCGTGTGGGGCATCATGCATGCCTTCATCGGCCTGGGTAATGCCGGCAACGCCACGCTGGCGACCGTGGCACCGGGCATTGCCGAAGCGCTGATCGCCACCGCGATCGGCCTGTTTGCCGCCATTCCGGCAGTGGTGGCGTACAATCGTTTTGCCTACGACATCGACCGTTTTGCCACCCGCTTCGACACCTTCATGGAGGAGTTTTCCAACATCCTCCAGCGTCAGGCGGCCAAGTAAGCGCGCCGTTCAGCGTTGAAGAAAAACCGGGCCGTCAGCGGCCCGGTTTTTTCATGCCCGTTCTTCAGCCAAGGGCAAAGTCCGCGGCAAAGCGGGCGTGCAGGGCGGTGGTGTCGAAGAGCGGCAGCGACGTATCGCCGGCCGACACCAGCAGCGGGATTTCGGTACAGCCCAGCACCACGCCCTGGGCGCCGGCTGCGGCCAGCCGGCCGATGATGTCGAGGTAGGCCGTGCGCGAGGTCGGGCGGATGTCGCCGAGGCACAGTTCGTCGTAGATGATGCGGTGGACAGTGGCACGGTCGTCGGCCTCCGGCACCAGCACCCGGATGCCCCGGGCTTCCAGCCGGGCGCGGTAGAAGTCCTGCTCCATGGTGAAGCGGGTGCCCAGCAGGCCGACACAATCGAGGCCGGCAGCCCGGATGGCGGCGGCAGTGGCGTCGCCGATGTGCAGGAACGGCAGGTCCGTGGCCGCCTGCATGGCCGGGGCCACCTTGTGCATGGTGTTGGTACACAGCACGACGGCGTCGGCACCGCACGCGATCGCCTTCGCCAGATCGCCGGAGGTGTGGATGTCACCGTCGGCCAGCACGTGCACGTAGCGGCCACCGGTCTCGTCGAGGTATTCGCGGCGTGCGGCAGCGGCGTCGGTGATCGCGGTGGCCATCGGCACGCTGATGCCCAGCACCTCGTCGCTGGTGGTGACGCCGCGGGTCGAGCCGTAGCCGACGATGACGCCGTCGAACCACCGGGCCACGGCGTCTGCCGTGCGGCCCCAGGCAGTGCGTGCCGGCGCCGGGACACTGCTGGCTTCAGCCTGCGGCTGGTGGTGCAGCAGCCGCGCGCACAGCATGGGGGTCAGCGTGAGCGACACCACCGCCGACAACAAGATGGCCACCGCCATGGTGATGGCGAATTCATGGAACAGGCGCCCCACCACATCGCCCATGAACAGCAGCGGAATCAGCACCGCAATGAGCGAGATGGTGAGCGAGATGATGGTGAAGCCGATCTGCTTGGCCCCCTTGAGCGCCGCCTGCATCGGTGGCTCGCCCTCTTCCACATAGCGGGCAATGTTCTCAATCATCACGATGGCGTCGTCCACCACAAAGCCGGTGGAAATGGTCAGCGCCATCAGCGTGAGGTTGTTGATGGAAAAGCCCGCCAGGTACATCACGCCAAACGTGCCCACCAGCGACAGCGGCACCGCAAAGCTGGGGATGAGCGTGGCCGAGGCGCTGCGCAAGAACACAAAAATCACCGCCACCACCAGGCCAATGGCCAGCGCCAGCTCGGTCTGCATATCTTTGACCGAGGCGCGGATGGTGGTGGTGCGGTCGGTGAGCACCTGCACGTCCAGCGACGCGGGCAGCGTGGCCTGCAACTGGGGCAGCAAGGCCTTGATGCGATCGACCGTGTCGATCACGTTGGCACCCGGCTGGCGGCGGATGTTGAGGATGACGCCGGACTTGGAGCCCGTCTCGGGCGTACCCGCCCAGGCGGCCAGGCGCGTGTTCTCGGCGTCGTCCACGGTTTGCGCCACATCGCGCAGGCGGATGGGGTTGCCGTTTTTGAAGGCGAGGATCAGCTCGCGGTATTCCTGCGCGGACTGGAGTTGGTCGTTGGCGTCGATGGTGGAGGCGCGTGCGGGGCCATCAAAGCCGCCCTTGGCCTGTTTGACGTTGGCCGCCGCGATGGAGCTGCGCACGTCTTCAAGCGTAAGGCCCAGGTTAGCCAGCGCGGTAGGGTTGGCCTGGATGCGCACCGCCGGGCGGCGCCCGCCCGCAATGGCCACCAAGCCCACGCCGTTGACCTGCGAGAGCTTGGGCGCGAGGCGGTTTTCCACCAGATCATTGAGGCGAATGACAGGCAGCGAGGGCGAGGTGATGGCCAGCGTGAGCACGGGCGCATCGGCCGGATTGACCTTGCTGTAGATGGGCGGCATGGGCAGGTCGCTGGGCAGCAGGTTGCTGCCGGCGTTGATGGCCGCCTGCACCTGCTGCTCGGCCACGTCCATCGACATATCCAGCGCAAACCGCAGCGTGATGACCGAGGCCCCGCCCGAGCTGGTAGACGACATTTGCGACAAACCCGGCATCTGGCCAAACTGGCGCTCCAGCGGGGCGGTGACGTTGGAGGTCATCACATCGGGGCTGGCGCCGGGGTACAGCGTGGTGACCTGAATGGTGGGGTAGTCCACCTCAGGCAAAGCCGAGATGGGCAGCAGCCGGTAAGCCAGCAAGCCCGCGATGAGCAGCGCCACCATCAACAGCGAGGTGGCGATGGGGCGCAGAATGAAGATGCGGGACAAATTCATGGCGGGTACGGCAACGGGGCCTGCGAGGTGCGACGCGGAAAGCGCTGGGTGGAGAAGCGCTATCGCTCAGCGCACGGGGGCAGACCCTGGCGATGCTGCCGCAGAGGCCGCCTGCGTGGAAGCCACCGCAGCAGACGCGCCAGAAGCTGGGGCGGAAGCTGCGCCTTGAGGCGCCTGCGCGCGCCGGTTGCGGAAGAACGCCCGCCGCTCTTCCTGCGTCATCTTGGCCACCTGTTCACGCTCTTGCGGGGTCAGGCTGGCCATCAGGGCTGCGCGGCGGGCACCTGCGTCCTGGGCGGCAGCATCCGCGCGGGTGGCAGCGCCGCTGTCAATCACGGCCACCTTGGCGCCTTCGCGCAGGCGGTCGATGCCATCGGTCACCACCTGGTCACCGTCCTGCAGTTCACCCTCCACGCTCACGCGGTCGCCGTCCACCACACCCACACGAATGCGCCGCTGGGTCACGGTGCCGTCGGGGCGCACCAGATACACGTAGTTGTTCTGCACCGCCGTGCTGGGCACCGTGAGCACGTCCTTGAGCAGGTTGACCTGCAGCTTCACGTTGACGAACTGGTTGGGAAAGAGAGCGCCTTCTTCATTGGCAAAGGCTGCCTTGGCTTTGATGGTGCCGGTGGTGGCGTCGATAGCGTTGTCCACCGCACCCAGCCGCCCGCGGGCGAGGCGCTGCTTTTGCTCACGGTCCCACAGCTCTACCGGCAAGCTGGCACCACTTTGAAGGCGCTGGTTGATGGCAACCAGCTGTGCCTCGGGCACCGAAAACACGGCATCGATGGGCCGCACCTGGGTGATGGTGACGATGCCTGCGGCGTCCGATGGGCCCACCACATTGCCCACATCGGCCTGGCGCAAGCCCAGGCGCCCACTGATGGGCGCGGTGATGCGGGTGTAGCTCAGCTGCAGCTTGGCGGCATCGACCTGGGCCTGGTCGGCGGCTACCGTGCCTTCCAATTGGCGGACCAAAGCTTTTTGGGTGTCTACCTGCTGGGCTGCGATCGAATCCTTGGCGAGCAGGTCTTGGTAGCGCTGCAGATCGAGCTGGGCATTTTTGAGTTGGGCCTGGTCGCGCTGCAGGTTGCCCTGGGCCTGGGTCAGCGTGGCCTGGTAACTGCGGGGATCAATTTCAGCCAGCAATTGCCCGGCCTTGACCTCATCACCTTCCTTGAACTTGATGGACAACAGCTCACCGCTGGCCTTGGCCCGCACCACGGCCGTGGCACGCGCGCTCATGGTGCCGATGGCGCTGACCATCACGCGTAGATCCTGGCGCTGCACCACCCCCACCGACACCGGCTGGGCAGCCCCCGCCCCACTGAACCGGCCGGGGGCACGCGCGGCGCCCGCAGATGCGGCCGCGGGCGCCTGCTGCTTCCACCACCAGGCCCCGGCCGCAGCGGCCGCCAGCAACACCAATGACACGAACCACCACCGCACGCGGCCCTGTTGGCGCACGGCAGACCAGGAAGACATGAAAAAAGGAGCGGGCATGGAAAAAAGCGTGGCCAGGCGTGCCGGAGCAATGCGGTAACGGAGGCCGTATGGTAGCCACGGCTCGGCCACCAGCACTGGAGCGGCGCGGGATTTACCCAGGCTTTACCGGTCTTGTACAGACATGGGCATTCGTTACCGCACGCCGACCTGACTGGCCCTGCAACGTGGCACTCGCCTATCTGCCGACGCCAGCCAAATCCACCCTGTGTGCCCACCGCACTCCGGGCAAAGGCGCATGGTGGGCAACCACCACGACGCGCTCGGGCTCGTCCGCACAGCTATTCAGCGCCTGGGCGAGGTACGTCACCGAAGGCTTGTCCAGCCCGGCGATGGGGTCATCAATCAGCGTCAGCGGCGCCCCGCTGGCCAATGCAGCAGCCATGCACACCTTGCGCCGAGTGCCGGTGGACAGCGCATGAAAAGGCTTGGGCAAATGCTCTGCCAACGCAAAGCCTGCAACGTGCACCGCCAAAGCGTTCGCATCCCAGCGCGAATACTTGGCGGCTTGCGCATCCAGCCAAGCCTGGGCGGTAGTGGTGTTCAGTGCATCCGAGCGCGGGTCCATCCAAAAAACCTGGGCGCTGTAGCGCTCTGGCTCCTGCACAGCATCCACGCCACCCACTGCCACGCGCCCTTTTTGCGCCGCCAGCTCACCCGCAAGCAAACGCAGCAACGTTGTTTTGCCCGTGCTTTCATCGCCGCACAACAGGACCAATCCCGCATTACAACGAAGGCTGAAGCCCTGAAAAACGTTGCACTGGGGATAACCAAAATCCAGCGCATCGACAGACATCAAAGTGGGCTTAGGAGACATGGCGTTGCGAACAAAAAAGGTAGTGGGTGGCGGCAGACATTGTGCACGGCGACTGCTGCACAGACCGGACAATGCGCTCTGATCACCACCCTCTCACACCTACGCCCCATGACCCTGGACTACCTTGATTTTGATTACAGCGAAGACGACGAAGGCACGGGCACATTTGACGCGATGGCCTGTGTGACGGAAGCGCAATGGGCACGCCTGCAACATGAGATCACTCAGGTGCTGCAGTGGTGTCATGAGCAGTTTCCGGAAGGCCCCAGCCCCTTGGAAGATGGCGGCGATTGGCAGTACGACCTGCAAGGGGTGCAGGAAGTGAGCACACCCGTGGCCCTGCATTTCGACCCAGCGACCGGGGGCATTGCGCGCAAGCTTGAAACGGCAGCACCACCAAGACTGACGGTGACCCTGACCTTGAGCGGCCACGCACAGTTTTGCGAGGCGTTGCGCGCAGAATTCGGCCTGGAGTAGCCCATCTGCGGGGCGTTTTGGGTGCGCGATGGCGACCCAAAACCCCAAGCCCTTTAGGGAGAAAGCCCGCAGTATGCACACAGCAAACTCTGGCGTTACATTGGAATACTTATTAGTCTAATCAATGACCGGAGAGTAACAATGCTGAAACGCCGTCAATTTCTGGGTGCTGGTGCAGGGCTCTGCGCCTACGCTGCTGGCTCTTTCGTTCCCGTGTGGGCCCAAAGCGCGCCCAATCTGGGTACGCCCACCTTGCCATCACCGGGGTTTCGCCGCACCAAGATGGGTGACGTCGAAATCATCTCGGTGCTGGACGGAATTGCGCGCCGGCCGCTGGGCGAAGAATTCGTGAAGAACGCCCCGCTCGCAGAAGTCAAAGCCCTGCTGACCTCCCAAGGCCTGCCCACCGACTACATCGACGTGCCGTTCACCCCGTTCGTGGTGATTGCTGGCGGACGCAAGGTGCTGATCGACACCGGCCTGGGTGAGTTTGGCGGCCCCAACGCAGGCAAGCTGCTGGAAAACCTGCGTGCTGCAGGTGTGCCCGCCTCCGACATCGACACCGTGCTCATCAGCCACTTCCACGGCGACCACATCAACGGGCTGCGCAACAAGGCGGGCGAACTGGCCTTTGCCAAAGCCAAGGTGATGGTGCCCGCAGCCGAGTACGCGTTCTGGATGGACGACGCCAAAATGGCAGCAGCCCCTGCCGGACAAAAGGGCGCGTTTGAAAACGCCCGCCGTACCTTCAGCGCCATGGGGCCTGACATGCTGGTGCAGTTCGCAGCGGGTGCCGAGGTGGTGCCGGGCATCCGCTCGGTGGCCGCTTACGGGCACACCCCAGGGCACACTTTGTTTGAAGTGACCTCCGCAGGGCAGAGCTTCTTCTACCTGGCTGACCTGACCAACGTGCCTTCCCTCTTTGCACGCAACCCCGACTGGGCTGTGACTTTCGATATGGACGCAGAGGCCGCACGCAAGGTGCGTCGTGAGGTCTTTGCGCGGGTGACTTCCAGCAAATCGCTCGTGGGCGGGTTCCACTTCCCCTTCCCGGCGTTTGGCCGGATGACCGCGACAGGTAACGGCTACACATTCGAGCCAACGGTCTGACGCGGGCTGTTTGCCTTAGCAGCCCATCGCATCCAAGCAGCGAAAGGTTGGGGGCAAAAAAGCGAGATCATGGTGGCATTGCTGCTGTGACCTATCCCCCAATTTTTGGCAACCACGCCAACCTATGGCCTAATAGCAGCTTTTCCACCACTTTTTCCAGAGAAGTTCCATGGGCAACAAGATCGTTACCGAAGCAGACCGCAAGCGCACTCCCCGTCCACAGCCCCTGCCAGGCAACACACTGCAAACCCCCGGTCGTGGCCAGCGCGTGAGCCTGGAACGTGGCGTTGCTACCCGCAGCAAGAAGAACCCCGGCAAGCGCTCCAAGAAGGGCGGCTAAAGCCTGTGGTGGCCTCAAGCAAGGCCACGCAAAAAAACAAAAGCCAACCAATCGGTTGGCTTTTTTTTCGCCCCCAACTCACCGTTGCACTCACCGCGCCGCGGATGCACTCACAAAGGAGCCGGCTGGGTCTCTGCAAAACGGCGTGCTGGCAACACGATGTGGAACGCGGCCCCTTTGGGCGTGAGGTTGCGCGCAAATATCTGGCCTCCCATGGCTTCGATGATCTTGCGGCAGATAGCCAACCCCAACCCGGTGCCACCTGAACCATCTTTGGTTTTGCTGGACTGCACGAAGGCTTCAAAGATCTGCTCCAACTCAGCTTCGGGCACACCAGGGCCTTCGTCATGCACCTCCAGATGGACCTGCCCTCGGGAGTCCATGCGCCCCACCACCGTGATGGAAGAGCCAGGGGGCGAAAACTTGATGGCATTGGCGACCACATTGCGAATGACCTGCTGCAGGCGCAGCGGGTCCACCTTCGCCACCAGTGGCAGTTCTGACAGCCGCAGGTGCATGGTTTGCTGGCTGCGCGCGAGCAAGGGCTCCAGCTCTTTCACGACCGGCTGGATCAGGCCCCGCAAATCAATGCGCTCCAGGTGGAAAGTGCCCACCGTGCTCTCCAGCTTGGAAACCTCAAGCAAGTCGTTCACCAAAGCCAGCATGCGCTGCCCGGCAGAATGGATGTCTTCGAACATCCCAGCCAAGCGCGGCTCGGCGCGCCCGCGCAGCGCGCCCAGCTCGGCAAAACCAAGAATGGACTGCAAGGGGGTTCGCAGCTCGTGGCTCATGTTGGCCACAAACTCTGATTTGGCCCGCGATGCTTCCTCTGCTGCGTGCCGGGCTTCCTGGGTGGCACGCTCGGCCTCGCGGAACTCGCTCACGTCCACGAAGATGCTCAGCACGCCCGACACATGGCCCTGCGCATCTGTGATGGCGGCCTTGATCACCCGGGTCTCGCGCCGCATCGCATCGGCATGCAGCACCTTGGTTTCAAAGAACGCCTGCCCGCCTTTGGCAAGCAATTCTCGGGTGTGCAGCCGCTCAACCTGCGCTTCATCGGCAGGCAGCAGATCCGTCAGTAGCCGCCCGACCACCGAGCTTCGGTCCAGACCCTTGTATTCCTCCCAGGCACGATTGACCTGAACCACCGCCCCACGCAGGTCCACGACGGAAATCGGCAGCGGATTGGTGTCCAGCAGCAAATTCTGGAAGGCGATCTGGGCCTGCAAGCGGTGTTCTGCCACCCAGCGCTCGGTCACATTCACAGCGCTGCCCACAAAGCCGACCAGCCGCCCTTCGGACCGCAAGGACACCAAGGCCACGTCGAAATGCATTTCGCCGCCATTTCGCGGGCGAACCTTGGTCTGCAGGTGACGCACTCCAGCAGGCGCCAACGGATCCAGCGCCCTGCGCACATCATCGCGGCTGGAGGGATCCACGATGTCCTCCAGGCGCTTGCCGATGGCCTGCTCTTTCGGGCTACCGTTGAAGGCTACCCAGTGATCGTTCACATAAGTGACCACCCCCTGCGCATCGATACGAAAGATCAGCTCCTGCACGCTGCGCATCAGCACGCTCAGCTCCCGCTCACTCTGGGCAATGCGCTGCTGCGCTTTGTTGGCAGCAACTTGGGCTGCTTCACGCAACTTGACCACCCGCCACACGGCTGCGGTCAAACCAGCCACCAGCAGGACCAAAGCACCACCAATGCCCAAAAGCGCCTTGGCGCCAGACAACCAACGCCACACAACACGGCTGTACGACTCCTCCACGATCACCACCAGCGGTTTGGTGCTGGAGGCGCGAAATGCCAGGAGCTGCCGATCCCCCAGCGCACCACGCCCCACGTACTGCTCGTGCTCTTTGGAGGGCAGGTAGCTGGTGAATACAGGGATACCGCCGACGTTGGCGCCCATCAGTGCAGCGCCATCGCGAGACCCGGCCAAGACCATGCCCTTGTCAGTGGTCACGATGGATTCAAAGTTGCCGCCCTCCAGCGCGAGATACTGAAAGTTGGAAAACGCATCCGGGTTGATCAAGCCCACCAGAAACAGTGGGCGACCCGCCTCGCTCGCCATAGGGCGCAACAAAGGAATGAACGCCAGGCCCGGCGGTGCTTTCACCGCAGGCGCGCCCAACTGGATCGCAGCCAACCCCCTTCCCATGACCAAGGGGCCCAGCACTGCACGGCCGCCGACATTTCGGGGGCCCAAACGCTCCAGATCGATGCGAATGCCTGCCTCAGAGGGACTGGTGCTTGCAAGAATATTGCCATGCGCATCAGCCACCGCAATGGTTCGCAAAAAAGGCAGGCCCGACAGCGTTTGATTCAGCGCCGCCTGTATGGCCGCAGCATCAGGAACATCAGCGCGCAGCGCTGGCGATATTGCCAGAGCATCCAGCGCCATTTCGCCGGAATCCAGCGTGCGCGTGACCTGGTCTTCAATCACTCTGGCCAGCAAGATCGAGTGAGACTGCTCTTCAGCGATGGCACGGCGAAACGCATTGCCAGTGACCAGCGCCACCAGGATCACAGCGATCAGCGTGGCAGCGGCGCCCCCCACCAGCACCAGTGTGCTGGCCCTGGACCAACGCTCCGCGGAAAATGCGTTGATGGAAGCAGCTGCATGCGTGTTGGCCATGTTCAACGAACCACAATGGGCCCCAGCCCATGCTTGCTGGCGGCATTGTTCAACCTGCCGTCTTTCTTGATGCGCGAGACGAACTCATCCACCACCGCAAGCCACTGAGCATCGCCCGGTTTCACTGCATACGCATAAGGCAGCACCGAAAAAGGCTCAGGGGGTGCAATCAGTCGCGCCCAGTCTGCGTTGTCCAGCAAGCGCCGGCTGTAGGGATAGTCGGTCATGAACACATCCACACGCCCAGCCACCAATTCCCGCTCTCGCGTCGCTGGCAACTTCACACGCACCAGTTGGGCATGCTTGAGGCGCTGCTCCATCACCGGCTCCATGAAGGTGCCGGATTGAACGGCGACCAGCACCCCGGGCTTGTCAATATCCGACCATTCGCGAACAACTTGGTTGCTCTTGGTCGTGATGCCGTAAATATCACTGCGCAAATAAGGCTGGGTGAAACGCAATTTTTCCGCCCGTTGCGCGGTAACGCCCACGGCAAACATCGCCACATCGCAACGATCCTCCACAAGGTCACTGACCAGCGTTGGAAACGAAGAGTCCACGTATACGACGCGAACGTTCAGGTCTGCAGCCAGCGCAGCGGCCAGCTCAATGTCGATACCGCTCAGTTCTTGCGTGCGTGGGTGGCGGTAAGTGACACCGTAGTATTCGGGCCAGATGCACACCTTCAGAGCCCTTGCCGTGCGCACTCTGTCCAGAACGGGCTGAGCGTGGGCGTAGCCAAGCAGCAGCATGCCAAGCACCGCCAGCAGCGGGCGAGCCCTCGAGAGAAAAATCATGACACCCCCTCCGCCCAGAAGTAGCCGCTCAAACGCGGCGGGTCCATCGAGCGCGCAGCCGTTCTACCTCGCAGGCTGGGCACGGCAGCGCGGCCGTGAAGCTCACGCCTCGGCTTCCATGCGGTAGATGGTTTCGAGCACCTGCAATGTGCTGAAAGGCTTCATCAAATAATCGTCCGCCCCTGCGGCCAAACCTGCCTCTTTGTCACCGGCCTGAACACGGGCTGTCAGCAAGACGACTTTCGTGAACCGTGTGGCGTGGTCTGCCTTGATCTGGCGGCATACTTCCAAACCGTTCAGGGTGCCGGGCATCATGATGTCCAGCAGCACGATGTCAGGGCAGATCTCACGACACAGTGCCAACCCAGCGTCACCCGTAGAAGCCTCATGGATTTCGAAGTCATCGAACTCCAGCGTCATTTTCAATAACTTGCGAATGTCGGCATGGTCTTCAACAATCAGTATTTTTTTCATGGCACGCCCTTGAAAGAGATGGTGAACCTAGCCTCATGGCGCTTCAGGTGGTTATTGTCCCGTTGCTTCGTTTGCTTGGTATGATCAAATCATATCAATCATTTGTATCAAATGCAAGTTCTTCTCCCTGCTATGAAAAAAGAGGAAAATGCGCAACTCATGAAATCTGAAAAAACACCACCACCGTCGCTGGTTCAAGACCACTACACCACTTTGGAAGTGGCCAGCATGCTCGGGCTTGCGGTGCGGTCGGTGCAATTGATGGTTGATCGCAACGAGCTCGAAGCGTGGAAGACCCCCGGGGGTCACCGCCGCATCTCCAGAGCTTCGGTAGAACAGTGGATCAATGCCCGCACGGGCGCAGGTGGCAAGGCCTCCGCGCAGCCTGCTGGCAGTGGCGACCGTGCGGCTGGTGCTGGCGCGCCAGCGCGTGGCCGTGGTGCTCCGCAGATTTTGTTGATTGAGGATTCCATCCACTTTCAAAACCTGGTCACACTGCTGGTGAACCAGCACTTCCCTGGCGCTGCGCTGCACACGGCCAGTGATGGCATCACCGGCTTGGCCATGTATGGGCAGATTCAGCCCGACATCCTGATTGTGGACATTCTGCTGCCGGGCATCGACGGGGCCACGCTGATCACCACCCTGCGCTCTCACCCGCAATTTGCCCGCAGCCGGCTGATCGTGGTGACCTCACTGGACCAAGAGCAGCGAGAGCCCTACGCGTTCGCATTGCAGGGTGTGACAGTGATCCATAAATCCCAACTGGTGGCAGAACTGCCCGCCATACTGGCACAGTCGCTGCCCACCCCAACCGCATGACCAGCGCTGCTGCGCCCTGTGTCTTGCTGGTGGAGGACGACACCTCCATTACGCGATTCGTGGCGATGGCGCTGGATCAGTTGCCCATTGAGCTGCTCACCTGCACCAGTGTGCCTGCCGCAGTGGCATTGCTAGAGCAGCGCGATATCCAGCTTGTGATCACGGACTTGATGCTGCCGGGCGAGTCGGGCATTTCTCTGGTGCAACGCCTTTCAGCGAATCCGCAGCTGCGGGGTGGCACGCTGGTGGCCGTCTTCAGCGCTGGCCTGACGACTGCTGTGAAGGAGCAGTTGCAGGGAATGGACCTTTGGAGAGTTCTGTCCAAACCCATCGCTGTGCAGGAACTGGAAAGCTGCGTGCGCGATGCGCTGGCCCTGCATGCCTTGCCAGAGGCGGATACCAATACTGCAACGGCAGCGCTGCAGCCCTCCCCCACCAACCCGGCTGCCAAACCAGCCCCAGCCACCAACGCTGCCGAGACATTGGCCATTGCCACCCATTTTGGTGGCGACGTACAACTCTTCACCACCTACCGTGCGGCATGTCTCAAGCAGTTTGCCGCCGATGTGCAAACGGGTGATGCCGCAGCGCAAGCGCAAGACTGGCCTGCTCTGCGCAGGCTGGCCCACAGCCTCGCCACCGTGCTCCTCACACTGGGCAGGCCACAAGACAGCCTGGTCGCCAGGGCGCTGGAGGATGCCGCAGCCGTGGCTGATACGGCCGCTTGCACCAGCGGCTGGAGCAATTTGCGGCAGCGCCTTGCAACGCTGAACTGAACGCAGTCCGCCGTCAGCCACATGGCGGCTGGTTGGTTTGCCCCAGCGGCGCGTGAGTCACTGGGTCAACCTCTCGATGGGTGTGCGAAACGCCTGCATGAACAGGGACGTGCAAACCGGTTCAAAATGGCGCCATGATCACCGTCCACCACCTTGAAACCTCGCGCTCGCAGCGCATTCTTTGGCTCTTGGAAGAATTGGGCTTGCCCTACCAGCTCAAGGTCTACCAACGCGACAAGCGCACCCGGCTTGCGCCTCCTGAGCTCAAACAGATCCACCCGCTGGGCAAGTCGCCAGTCATCACCGACGGGCAGATCGTGGTGGCGGAATCAGGTGCGATCATTGAATACTTGGTCGAAACCCATGCCACCCTGGCCACGGGCGAGCTAGCCCACCTCGCGCCTGCTGTGGGCACGCCAGCCCACCGCCAATGCCGGTTCTGGATGCACTACGCAGAAGGTTCGCTGATGAACTGGCTGGTCATGAAGCTGGTGTTCGCCAGCATTCCCAAACAGCCCATGCCGTTCTTTGTGCGGCCGGTGGCCAAGGCGCTGTGTGCCACCGTGCAAAGCAAGCTGATCGACCCCAACGTGGACACGGCCCTGGACTTCATGGAAGACCACTTGGCCACCCACCACTGGTTCGCGGGCGAGCACATCACCATGGCTGATTTTCAAATGAGCTTTGCGGTGGAAGCAGCTCTTGCACGGGCCAACCCCGGCAAACCCCGCCCTCACCTGCAGGCCTACCTGCAGCGCATGCAGGCCCGCCCGGCCTACCAACGCGGCATTGCCAAAGGCGGGCCTGTGGTGATGAGCGCCTGAGCCCTCACACGCCGCACACCAGCGGCCCGGTGGGCGCCAGTTCACGCTCGTTCTTGGCGCGCGCCACCTCTACGCCTTGTGGCAGGGCCACGCCGTTTTTCACCGCCAGAATCTCGGCCATCACGCTGACGGCAATCTCAGGTGGTGTCTTGCTGCCGATGTACACCCCAATGGGGCCGCGCAGTCGCTGCAGCGATGCCTCGGTTTGCCCGAAGTGCTCCATCATGCGGGCGCGGCGCGCCTCGTTGTTGCGCCGCGAGCCAATGCCACCAATGTAAAACGCCTCTGACGCCAAGGCTTCCAGCAGCGCCAGATCATCCAGCTTGGGGTCGTGCGTGAGGGCTACCACGCAACTGCGGCGGTCGGGCTTGAAGGCGGCCACCACATCGTCCGGCATGTCTCTTACCAGCTTGGCGCCCGGCACGTTCCAGCTGCCGACAAACTCTTCGCGCGGATCGCACACCGTGACGGCAAACCCGCTGAACAGCGCCATGGTGGCCAGGTATTCCGCCAACTGCCCGGCTCCGATGAGCAGCATGCGGTACTCGGGGCCGAAGGTGTTGGTGAGCTGCGCGGCATCCACCACCAGCTCGGCAGGTGCCGCCGCCGCTTGCAGGCTGACCCGCCCATCGGCGAGCAGCACGGTGCGTTGCACCAGCTGACCCGACTCCAGCCGAGCAACCAATTCCGCCAGACTCTGCGGGTCGGGGTCGTATTCCAGCAGCAGCTCCAGCGTGCCGCCGCAGGGCAATCCAAACCGGTGGGCCTCGTCGGCCGTCACTCCGTACTTCACAAAGGTGGGCGGCCCGCTGGGTATGGCGTGCGCCAGACCACGGTCCGCCCCTGCGGCCTGCGCGTAGGCGCGGGTATGGCGGTCGATCAAGTCGTCTTCAATGCAACCGCCGGATACAGAGCCCACCACCGCCCCCGTTTCGCACAGGGCCATGATGGAGCCGACGGGCCGAGGCGACGACCCCCAGGTGCGCACCACCGTGGCCAGCAAAGCGCGCTGGCCCGCCTGGCGCCAAGCCAGCAGGGTGCGCAGCACCATCACATCCAGATTTTCCATGCTCCTACCTCACTGCAAGCGCTGGCTTGTTCAACTCATTAACCACGCCACCACCGCCAATACCGCCGCACCGATAGCAATCCAGCCCCACACCGGCATGCCGCCCGAGGCTTGCGAATCGGTTGGCAGCGCAATAGGCTGCGTGGGGGCGTGCGACATCACCGTGTCCTGGGTTTCTTCGTCGGCCACCTCCCGGGGGTAGCGGCGCTGCATTTCATTGTCAAAACGTTTGAAAAAATCTTCTGCCATGGTTTTGGCAGCCCCGTCGATGAGCCGCTGGCCGAGCTGCGCGATCTTGCCGCCCACGGTGGCATGCACCGTGTAATGCAACTCGCAAAGCGGCAGGCCAGACGCGTCAGCAGGCAAGGGTTCCAGCCGCACCTGGGCGGTGCCTTTACCAAAACCAGCCACACCGCCCGAACCATCAAACGCGATGGTGTAGCTCTGGGGCGGCACGATGTCGGCCAGCGTGATCTTGCCCGCGAACTTCGCAGACACCGGCCCGATCTTGAGCGCCATGGCCACGGCGTATTGATTTTCGCCACTGGCTTCTACCTTGTCGCAGCCGGGGATGCAAAGCTTGAGAACCTCAGGGTCATTCAGCGCCTCCCAGGCTTGTTGCTGGGTCACGGCCAGGGTGCGGCTGGCTTGCATTTCCATGATTAGGTTCCTTCGTTCAGTGAATATTCAAACTTTTACGGCCTAACGGCGCTGCGGCTGCAACACCGCCGCAATGCTGTGCGCCAGTTGCTGCAGGCTCTCCAGGTTGTGCACCGCCAGCATGCCGTGGGCGTGGCGATGCAGCACCTCTGCGCCGCGCGCGGTGGGGCGATAGCCTTCGTAGCGCAGCAGGGGATTGAGCCACAGCAGCTGCCCGCAGTGACGGCGCAGCCAGCCCAACTCTTGCAGCAGCGCGGCGGGCTCGCCCGTGTCCAGCCCATCGCTGATGAGCAGCACCAGCGTGCGCCGCCCCACCAGGCGGCGCGCGTGCTGGCGGCGCAACTGGTGCAGCGCTTCGCCCAGACGGGTGCCGCCTGCAAAATCGGTAATGGCAGCACTGGCGTGGGCCAGCATGGCGTCGCCATCAGCGTGTCGGAAGGCGGGTGTCAAATCCGTGAGGCCCGTGCCAAACGCGAACATATCCCGTCGCCCCACACCCTGCCCGCCCTGCCCCGGCGCTGTGGCGGCGTGCAAGAAGGTGAGCAGCAGGCGTGCATAGCGCTCCATTGATCCGGACACATCCACCAGCACCAGCAGGGGCACGGGCTGGTCGCGCCGCGCCAGGCGTGGCAGCTCCAGCATCTCACCGCCCGTGCGTGCAGCGCGGCGCATGGCGGCGGCCCAGTGGGGGCGGCTGCCCCGGCTGCCGGGGCAGGTGCGGCGTGATGCGTAGCGCGGGAGAGGCAACGCCACCTCACGCACCAGGCGCTGCACCAGCTGGTATTCACCGGCAGAGAGCTGGTTGAAATCTGCCCGGCGCAGGCGCTGCTGGTCGCTCGCTGTCATGGCGGCGTCGAATTCGATCTTTTGCTCTTGCGTGCTGGCGTGCTGCTGCCGTGCCGCACGCAGCGGCGCCAGCGCATCGGCCACGCGCTGGCGGCGGGGGGCGCCTTTGGATTTTTCGGGGGCGGTGGGCAACATCTGCGCCAGCAGCTTCTGCGCCACATCGGGGTTGCGGAAGTACGCAGCAAACAGTTCGCGAAACACCTGGCGGTCCTGCTCGCGGCTGATGAGCACGGCCTCCAGCGCGGCGGCCATGTCCTGCCGGGCCAGGCCCACCAGCAACAGGGCTTGCTGGGCCAGCGCCATGCGGGCGGCATCGACCGGCACCCCGGCGCGGCGCAGGGCGCGACCAAAGCCGGTGAGGTTGTCCGCCAGCTTGCCGCTGCGCGCATCGCCCAACTGCGAGGCGGTGCCATGCGTCCAGCCGGTAGCGGCGGCAACAGGAGCAGCCCCGGCTCCGCTCATGAAGCCTCCGGCTCTGGCTGCAACAACTCAGACGCCAGCGCGGCGGTCAGTGCCGCGACATCCTCGCGCTGCTTGAACAAGATGCCTGCGGTGTCGCTCACCACCTCGGGGTCTACCACCAGCGTGTCCAGCGCCACCAGGGCCTTGGCCCATTCCACGCTCTCGGCAATGCCGGGGGCGCGCTGGAAGGCGTCGGCAAACGGCTGACTGCGCAGGCGCGACACAAACAGCGCCACTTGCTGAGCCAGCGCATCGCTGGCACCGGGCACCTGGGCGCGGACGATGGCCAGCTCGCGCTCGCGCTCCGGGTAGTCCAGCCAGTGGTACAGGCAGCGGCGCTTCACAGCGTCGTGCAGGTCACGCGTGCGGTTGCTGGTGAGGATGGTGACGGGCGTCACAGCCGCCTGCACGGTGCCGATCTCGGGAATGCTGACCTGGTACTCACCCAGGTATTCGAGCAGGAAGGCCTCAAACGGTTCGTCGGCGCGGTCTACCTCGTCAATGAGCAGCACCGCCCCGGGTGCAGGCGCGCGCAGGGCCTGCAACAGCGGACGGGGAATGAGGTAGCGGTCTTGGTACACCTCCCGCTCCGCCGCGCCCATGTCGGCAGCGCGGCCCTGGGCTTCAGCGGCGCGCAGGTGCAAAAGCTGCGCGGCGTAATTCCATTCGTACAGCGCCTCGCGCTGCTCCATGCCGTCGTAGCACTGCAGGCGAATCAGCACCCGCTGCAGCGCACGGGCCAAAGCCTGCGCCAGGGCCGTCTTGCCCACGCCGGGCTCCCCCTCCAGCAGCAGAGGCCGCTGCAACTGGAGCGCAAGAAACACGGCGGTGGCCAGCCGCCGGTCTGCGAGGTAGCCCTCGTCCCGCAGCGCCTGCATCAGGGCATCGACAGAGGCCAAGGCATTCATGCTTGATTACTTCACTTTTGATAGCTGCTCGCGCTTGACGGATAAGCGCTAGAGGCCAATTTCATTCAAAAACATCACCATTAGTACACGCGCCCTTCGATACCGGAGCGCCCTGGGCCAGCAACCGCCGTGCAAGGGCCGCCCCGCAGCACCGGCGGTGTCCCCCTTCCCGAATGGCACCGCCATTCGAGAGAAGGGGGAAGCGGCGCAGCCGCTCAGGGGGATGTCATCTTCGCGACCGCGCGCTGGGTTTGCACACTGATGAGGTTGGCCCGGTAGGCCGCGCTGGCATGCAGATCGGCGTTCAGGCCACTGGCGTCAATCACCACCGCTGCGGCAGCCTGGGGAGTGAAGCTGCCCGATAGCGCGGCTTCCAGCCCCGCGTGGCGGAACACGCAGCTCGAAGCCCCCGTCACAGCCACACGCACACCCGCATCAAACTGCGCCACAAACACGCCCACCAGCGAGAAGCGCGAGGCAGGCTGCTTGAACTTCATGTAGGCGGCGCGCTTCGGGATGGGGAAGCGCACAGCGGTGATGATCTCGCCCTCGTCCAGCGCGGTGGTGTACATGCCCACAAAAAAGTCGTCTGCCGCAATCTCGCGCCGGTTGGTGATGACCGTAGCCCCCAGGCCCAGCACCGCGCTGGGGTAGCAGGCGGCGGGGTCGTTGTTGGCCACGGAGCCCCCCAGCGTGCCGCGTGCGCGCACCTGCCGGTCTCCAATGCCAGCGGCCAAGTCGGCCAGGGCCGGAATGGCAGCCTTCACTTCGCCGCTGGCCGCCACATCGGCGTGGCGCGTCATGGCACCAATCACCAGGGCATTGCCCTCGCGGCGAATGCCCGCCAGCTCGGCAATGCTGTTCAGATCAACGATCTTCTCCGGGTTGGCCAGGCGCAGGCGCATGGAAGGCAGCAGACTTTGTCCACCGGCCAGCAGCTTGCCGCCCTGGGCAATGAGCTGCGCGGCAGCGGTGGTGGAAGCAGGCGCTTCAAAGGTGAATGCGTACATGGTCGAATCTCCTTATGCCTTGGCCGACTGGATGGCTTCCCACACGCGGTGGGGCGATGCGGGCATGTCAAAGTCCTTCACGCCCAGGGGGCGCAGAGCATCGAGCACGGCGTTGATCACCGCGGGGGGTGAACCAATGGCCCCCGCCTCGCCGCAGCCCTTGGTGCCCAGCGGGTTATGGGTGCACGGCGTGCACACATGGCCGAGCTTGAACTCGGGGAAGTCATCAGCGCGCGGCATTGCGTAGTCCATGAAGCTGCCGGTAAGCAACTGGCCGGTTTCGCGGTCGTACACGCAGTTTTCCAGCAGCGCCTGGCCAATGCCTTGCACCAGCCCGCCATGCACCTGGCCCTCCACGATCATGGGGTTGATGATGGTGCCGAAGTCGTCCACCGCAGTGAACTTGTCCACGCGGGTCACGCCGGTCTGCGGATCGATCTCCACCTCGCAGATATAGGTGCCTGCGGGGAAGGTGAAGTTGGTCGGGTCGTAGAAGGCGGTTTCGTTCAGCCCAGGTTCGAGCTTGTCCAGCGGGTAGTTGTGCGGCACATAGGCGGTGAGCGCTACCTGGCCAAACGGGATCTTCTTGTCCGTGCCGCGCACGGTGAATTCACCGTTGGCAAAGTCGATGTCGGCGTCGCTGGCCTCCATCAAATGCGCGGCAATTTTCTTGGCCTTGGCCTCGATCTTGTCCAGCGCCTTCATGATGGCTGCGCCGCCCACGCTGATGGAGCGCGAGCCATACGTCCCCATGCCAAACGGTACGCGGCCCGTGTCGCCGTGCACGATGTCCACGTTCTCCACCGGGATGCCCAGGCGCGCGGCCACCACCTGGGCAAAAGTGGTTTCATGCCCCTGGCCGTGGCTGTGCGAGCCGGTGAACACCGTCACGCTGCCCGTGGGGTGCACCCGCACCTCGCCGCATTCAAACAGCCCGGCGCGTGCGCCCAAGGCACCTGCGATGTTGGATGGGGCAATGCCACAGGCCTCGATGTAGCTGCTGTAGCCAATACCGCGCAGCAACCCCTTGGCCGCACTGGCGGCCTTGCGCTGCTCAAAGCCTGCCACATCGGCCAGCTTGTTCGCACCGTCCATGCAGGCATGGAAGTCACCCGTGTCGTACTGCAGCGCCACCGGCGTCTGGTACGGAAAGGTCTGGATGAAATTGCGACGGCGGATTTCGTCTTGCGAGAGGCCCATCTCCCACGCGCAGCGGGTGACCAGGCGCTCCAGCAGGTAGGTGGCCTCAGGGCGGCCCGCGCCCCGGTAGGCATCGACTGGCGCGGTGTTGGTGAACCACGAGTCCACCTCCACATACACCTGGGGCGTGCTGTACTGGCCCGCCAGCAGCGTGGCGTACAGGATGGTGGGCACGGCACTGGCAAAGGTGCTGAGGTAAGCACCCAGGTTGGCGTGCGTATGCACGCGCAGGGCCAGGAACTTGCCGTCCTTGTCCATCGCCATCTCGGCGTGGCTCACGTGGTCGCGGCCATGGGCGTCGGAGAGGAACGCCTCGCTGCGGTCTGCCACCCACTTGATGTTGCGGTTGAGCTTTTTGGACGCCCAGGTCAGGCACACGTCTTCGGCGTACAGATAGATCTTGGAGCCGAAGCCGCCGCCCACGTCAGGCGCAATCACGCGCACCTTGTGCTCTGGCAGGCCCATCACAAAGGCCGTCATCAAAAGCCGCTCAACGTGCGGATTCTGGTTGCTGACATACAGCGTGTATTCGTCGCTGGCCCGGTTGTAGCTGCCGATGGCCGCGCGCGGCTCCATGGCGTTGGGAATCAGGCGGTTGTTGATCAGATCGAGTTGGGTGACATGCGCAGCGTTGGCAAAGGCGGCATCCACCGCGCCCTTGTCACCAATCGCCCATTTGAAGCAATGGTTGTCTTGCGCAATGTCGTGCACCACCGCACCGGCCACCGCGCCCGATGCAGCATCGGCCACATTGACCACGGCGGGCAGCACGTCATAGTCCACCTCCACCAGCTCGGCCGCATCGCGGGCCTGCTGCTGGGTGTGCGCCACCACCATGGCCACGTGGTCGCCCACATAGCGCACCTTGCCCTGGGCCAGGATGGGGTGTGGCGGCTCCTTCATGGGCTCGCCGTTGGTGCTGGTGATGAGCCAGCCGCAAGGCAGGCCGTTGATGTTGTCGGCCGCCACATCGGCCCCCGTGAACACGCCCAGCACGCCGGGCGCGGCCTTGGCGGCATCCACGTTGATGCTATTGATCTTGGCGTGGGCGTGCGGCGAGCGCACGAACACCGCGTGGCATTGCGCGGCCAGCACCACATCGTCGGTGTACTGCCCGGCGCCCGTGAGGAAGCGGTAGTCTTCCTTGCGCTTCAAGGCCTCGCCAATGTATGGCAGCTTGGAAAAGTCGGATGCACCCATGGTCTCTCTCCTCTTTTCTGGTTAAGCCGATGCCATGGCCTTCTGGCCAACCTGCACTGCGCGCACGATGTTCTGGTAGCCCGTGCAGCGGCAAATGTTGCCCTCCAGCAATTCGCGAATCTCGCCCTCGCTGGCGTTAGGGTGGTTCTTGCACAGGTCTACCGCGCTCATCACCATGCCGGGGGTGCAGAAGCCGCACTGCAGGCCGTGGCATTCCTTGAACGCCGCCTGCATGGGGTGCATGGTGCCGTCGGGCGCGGCCATGCCTTCGATGGTGGTCACCTCGGCCCCCTGGGCCTGCACGGCCAGCATGGCGCAGGATTTGACGGCGCGGCCGTTGACGTGCACGGTGCAGGCACCGCACTGGCTGGTGTCGCAGCCCACGTGGGTGCCGGTGAGCGCAAGGTGCTCTCGCAACGCGTGGACCAGCAGGGTGTTGGGGGGGACGTCTATGCTGGCCGCGCGGCCGTTGACGGTGAACTGCACTTGCATCTCGCTGTCTCCTGTAATGGTGATGGCTGGATTCGCACGGCGCATCTTGAAACGCCCCTGCCCCTGCTTCTCTAGGGACAACCCTAGAAACACCCGGCGCTGCGCGGGATATTCTCAAAATGAAACATGCTGCACTGCACACCGGTGCACCATGCGCGGAGATCTTCACCCCCTTGCCACCTCGCCTTGCGCGCACGCTCCCACGGCGTACCCAAGGCCCTGCCCCAGGGACTGCGATGCTTGCTGCTGCCGATCCGTCATCCCACCACCGCCAGGCCCTGATCCAGAGGGCCCGGCAGAGCGTTTTGCTGGGCGCGGGTGGCGAGGCGTCGCTGGAGCCATGGATCACGCGCTCGTGGCAGCGGTGCCTGGCCGCCGGGCTCCATCCCGGGCACAAGGTGGTCTTCAACCCCATCAGCGGCCAGGCATTGCGCCAGCTGGCCGATGAAAGCCATGCGCTGGTGCAGGCCGCGCGGCCGGTGCTGGACCAGCTCACCCGCGCGATTGCGGGCATGCGCTACTTCGCGATGTTGACCAACGCGCGCGGCGTGGTGATCGACGTGCAGGGCGCGGTGGACCGGCACGACCCGCGCAGCCAGCTGATCGGGCGGGTGGGCGTGGACCTGTCTGAAGCCGCTGTGGGCACCACTGCCATAGGCGCGGCGCTGACCGAGCTGACCCCGGTCTGGCTGCACCGGGGCGAGCACTTTTGCGATGACAACAGCGCCTACAGCTGCGCAGGCGCTCCCCTGTTCGACCCCGAAGGGCGCTGCATGGGCATGCTGGACCTGACGGGCGTGGATGTGCCCGAGCGGCCCGAGCTGCGGCACCTGGTGGCGCGATCTGCCCGCGCGATCGAAGACGCGCTGCTGCTGTCGCGCCCGCACGACTGGCTGATGCGGTTGAACTGGCCCGGCGGCGCACTGGGCGGCGAAAGCGATGGCCTGGTCACGCTGGACGACGACGGCCAGGTGCTGGGCACCAACACCACGGCGCGGCAACTGCTGCCCCTGCCGCTGCGCAGCCCCGGTGGCGCTCTGCACAGCGCCGATGTGTTTGCCATGCCCTGGGCCATGCTGCGCGATGCGGCATGCCAGCAGCGCAGTGCAGCCATGCCTGTACCGCTGTGGTCGGGTCTGCGCCTGCAAGTGCTGGTGCAACCAGCTGCAGCAGTTCAGGGCCGCGTGCGCACAAGCCCTGCCGCGCCCTTGCGGCAGACAGAGACCGCGCTGATCCGCCAGGCGGTGCAAGACGCCCGCGGCAATGTGGCCGAGGCCGCGCGCGCACTGGGCATCAGCCGCGCCACGGTGTACCGCAAGCTAGGTCAGCCCGCAGGGAAA
>ERZ650302.421-NODE-421-length-23237-cov-12.333966_pt1 | contig 23237 bp, 20 predicted proteins | sample MGYA00376238_ERZ650302 | MGnify/ENA primary metagenome ERZ650302 (study PRJEB26733, sample SAMN07839298) | wastewater metagenome | biome: urban; feature: wastewater treatment plant; material: waste water | place: USA: North Carolina | collected 2016-04-28 ... | reverse complement strand
ATACGAATGAAGTAAACAAATCATCATTCAAAATTAACATCAAAAACAAAAATAAAATCGTTGATTCGTATACATATGAATTAAAAGATCGTCAACCAAATTCTGCAAATAGAACATCTTTTACGTCAAAAGATATGGTGTATTTGATCATGCCAGATCGTTTCGCGAATGGTGATGAAAGCAATGATTCGAAAAAAGAATTAACAGATAAAACATTGTTATTATCGATAAATGGCACAATTGGTAATGTTGCTTTCTATTGTGGTGAAAAAGTAATGTTAGGCAAAAGTGCTGCATATCTAAATTTCTACAAAAACATAAATATTGAGTATGTTAAATGTTTTTTAGAATCAACAGTATTTAAAAATTATTATGAACTTCAACTATCTGGTTCAACAATAAATAATTTTTCTCTCTATTCAATAGGAAAAACTCCTGTAACATTTCCAAACAAAATTGAACAAAAACAAATTGTTGAGTATATAAAAACTTCCAAAACCAAAATCGCCACTGCCATTTCCTTAAAAGAGCAAGAGATAGAAAAGTTGAAGGAGTATAAAATGAGTTTGATAGATGGGGTGGTAACGGGGAAGGTAAGAGTAATATCCTAGAGACGCCATGCATGGCGTCTGTACTACAAAATGAGTTTGATAGATGGGGTGGTAACGGGGAAGGTTAAGGTTTGTTAATCAAAAAACATAAAAAATGATTCACAAACTAGTTTGATATAAAAATATGCACAACAAATTAGTTTGTTAATCAAAAAACGTAAAAAATGATTCACAAACTAGTTTGACATCAAAACATACACAACAAAGCTGTTTGTTAATCAAAAAACACAAAAAATGATTGACAAATAGCCAAAATGTATAACTTTACAAAAAATAAAAAGCTATGTCCGTAAATTTAGAAAACGCTGTGTCGTATCATTATGATCAGTTTCCGCCAAAAAATTTAGAGCTTTCCAGCTTTATTCACGAGCTTTTACAGGCAACAACGGCAATTTCTAAATACGACCAAATGCTAAAGAATATGCACAATAGTGAAATATTATTAGCGCCCTTGCGAAATCAAGAAGCCGTTATTTCATCAAGGATGGAAGGTACCATTAGTACTATGGACGAAATTTTGAAATATACAGCAGACGAAAGTGGAGATGCAGGTAATATACCAAACTACCGATCGGATGTTATAGAAACAATTTTGTATCAAAGAGCACTATTTAATGCACAACACGCTATAGTAGATGGATATACACTGTCATCGAGTATGATTAGAACCATTCATCAACAACTCTTATCCTTTGGTAGAGGAACTACAAAATCACCCGGTAAATTTAAAGTAGAACAAAATTATCTGGCAGACCGATTAAAAAACAATATTTTATTTGTTCCTATAAGTCCAGAAAAATTGCAGGAAGGCTTGGATCTTTTGTTTGATTATATCGAAAACCATCCCGACCCCATTTTGGTTAAAACAGCTGTAATGCATTTAGAATTTGAAGCATTGCATCCCTTTGAAGACGGGAACGGCAGAATTGGTCGAATGTTAATCACTTTATTATTATGGTCTAAAGGTGTTATTTCGCAACCACACTTTTATATCAGTGGATATCTGGAAGAAAATAAAAATCTATATATTGACATGATGCGCAATGTTTCGGACACTGGCGATTGGAACCAATGGTGCGCCTTTTTTCTAAAAGCCGTAGAGCAACAAGCTATTAAGAATTTAGAAATAGCCGAAAAAATTAAAAATTTATATGAAGAAATGAAACAAATTTTCACAGAAAAATTATCTTCAAAATGGGCTATAAATGCTTTAGATTACATTTTTACAAATCCAATTTTTAGAAACAACAACTTTACTACAAAAAGTGGAATTGCTCCTGCTACCGCACAACGATTTTCAAGAATCTTGTTAGAAGAAAATCTCATTACAACATTAGAAGAGGCCTCAGGAAGACGTTCTGCCTTATATTCTTTTGAGCCATTAATGCAATTAGTAAGAGTTTAATTTTTTAAATCAAAAAAATGCCAACCCAAACCAACGAACAAGCCCTAGAAGCAGCCATAGAAAAAAAGCTAAGCGGTTCTTGCTTAGAAGAACTAAAACAACAAGGCGATGTACAAGAACGAGCAGAAGTGTACCGTTCGGGCAATGGCTATTATATGGGTTATGCTAACGATTTCAATACTAAATATGCTATTGATGAAGTTCGTTTTTGGCATTTTCTAGCAACTACCCAAGCAGAGGAATTGGCCAAAATCCAAAAGCAAAACGATTGGAAGTTAAAAATTCTAGACCGTTTGGATCGCATGATCAAAAAGTATGGCGTAGTAAAATTGCTTCGCAAAGGTTTGGATGTAGATGATGCGCATTTTACCTTGTTTTATGTATTGCCTTTAGCTAGTAGTAGCCAATCGGTAAAAGATAATTTTGAACACAATGAATTTAGTGTCACGCGACAACTGCGTTATTCGTTGACCAATCCACGAGAAGAAATAGATATGGTGTTGTTTATTAACGGCTTGCCCTTCTCTACTATGGAACTCAAAAACCACTGGACAGGACAAAACGCCAAAGTCCACGGACAAAACCAATACAAATTCAAACGCGATATTACGCAACCCTTACTAAACTTTGGGCGTTGTGTGGTGCATTTTGCCGTAGATACTGATGAAGTGTACATGACCACCAAATTAGATGGAGGCAGTACTTTTTTCTTGCCTTTTAATTTGGGGCACAATCATGGCAAAGGCAATCCACCTAATCCTTTTGGACACAAAACAGCCTATTTGTGGGATGAGGTATTAACACGTGAAAGCGTAGCTAACATCATCCAGCATTTCGTACGTTTTGATGGTTCAGAGAAAGACGGTTTGAGCAAACGCAATTTGTTCTTTCCTCGCTACCATCAAATGAATGTGGTGCGTAAAATCATAGCCGATGCCAGCAAAAAAGGTGTGGGACAAAACTACCTAATTCAACACTCTGCTGGTTCTGGTAAATCCAATTCCATTACTTGGGCGGCCTATCAATTGATAGAAACCTATCCAGAAAACGATACCATTCCTGGAAGTAAAGGAACGGCAAACCCATTATTTGATTCGGTTATAGTAGTAACCGACAGGCGATTATTAGACAAGCAATTGCGAGAAAACATCAAAGAGTTTTCAGAAGTAAAAAACATTGTAGCGCCCGCCTATTCTTCCAAAGAATTGAAAGAAAGTTTAGAAAGCGGCAAACGTATTATCATTACTACTATTCAGAAATTCCCATTCATTATTGAGGGCATTGCCGATTTGAGCGACAAACGTTTTGCGGTAATTATAGACGAGGCACACAGTAGTCAAAGTGGTTCAGCAGCCGATAATATGAATCGCGCCATGGGTAAAATCAACTCAGAAGAAGACGAGGGCGATCCTCAAGATAAAATTTTAGAAGCCATGCGCTCAAGAAAAATGCGTGGCAACGCCTCGTATTTGGCTTTTACAGCTACACCAAAGAACAATACCTTAGAAAAATTTGGAGTTCCCCAAGAGGACGGTTCTTTTAAACCCTTTCATCTGTATTCGATGAAACAAGCCATTGAAGAGGGATTCATTTTGGATGTATTGGCCAACTATACCACGTACAAAAGTTACTACGAGATAGAAAAGTCTATTGAAGACAATCCACTTTTCGATACCGCCAAAGCACAAAAGAAATTACGCGCTTATGTAGAGCGCGACAAACAAACAATTGCTACCAAAGCTGAAATAATGTTGGATCATTTTGTTAGCAACATTATCAATAAAAAGAAACTAAAAGGCAAAGCCAAAGCTATGGTGGTTACGCAAAGCATTGAATCGGCTATCAAATATTATACAGCTTTAAAAAATATACTAAAAGACAAAGGGAATCCTTTTCAAATTGCCATTGCTTTTTCGGGTAAAAAAACAATAGAAGGCATTGAGTATTCAGAAGAAAGTTTGAATGGTTTTGCGGAAAAAGATACTCGAGACAAATTTGCAGCAGACGATTTTAGAATCTTAGTGGTAGCCAATAAATATTTGACAGGCTTTGACCAACCCAAACTCACCGCGATGTATGTGGATAAAAAACTACAAGGGGTTTTGGCGGTACAAGCCCTATCTCGATTAAATCGCTCAGCAGATAAATTGGGCAAGAAAACCGAGGATTTATTTGTATTGGATTTCTTTAATTCCACAGACGAAATAAAAGATTCTTTTGATCCATTTTATACAGCTACTTCTTTAAATAGCGCAACTGATGTCAATGTATTACACGAAATAAAAGGCGTTTTAGACGAAGTAGGCGTATATGAGTGGTATGAAGTAGAGGATTTTGTGACTAAATATTTCAACAAAGTTAATGCACAAGAATTGAGTCCAATTATCGATGTAGCAGCAGATCGATTTAATAGCCAATTAGACTTAGAAGATGCAGAAAAAGCCGACTTTAAAATTAAGGCCAAGCAGTTTGTGAAAATCTATGGTCAAATGGCGGCCATTCTTCCTTATGAAGTGTTGCAGTGGGAAAAGTTGTTTTGGTTCTTGAAATTTTTAATCCCGAAATTGATTATCGTTGACGCGAGTAGTGATGCTTTGGATGAATTACTAAATTCTGTGGATTTGTCTACCTATGGATTGGAAAGAGTGAAATTAAATCAATCCATCATTTTAGATGAAACTGAAACCGAACTAGATCCACAAAATCCGAATCCAAGAGGCGCCCATGGCAACGACAAAGAAGAAGACCCTCTAGATTTAATCATCAATAGTTTCAACGAACGTTGGTTTCAAGGTTGGGAAGCTACACCAGAAGACCAAAGAATAAAATTTGTAACTCTAGGAAAATACATTCAGGCACATCCCGATTATCAAACAAAAGTTGCTGACAATAGGGATGTTTTAAATAGGGATTTAGCTTTTAAGAAAATCCTTGATGAAGTAATGTCAAAACAACGTAAGAGTGAATTAGATCTTTATCGATTATATGCTAAAGATGATGCTTTTTATCAGGCTTTTTTGGACACGATGAAAAGAATGGTTGGGGCAAATTTTTAATTCCTAAAGTATTATTTCCATAAAAGAAATTTTAGAACATTTTTCAATGTTGTATTTAGAATAAAAGATTTGATTTCAAAAAGACTAAATAAACAATTGCAAAACGATAGAATTACATATTTAAAAAACTTGTTGTTCAGAATTACACCTCTTACAATCAACACATTAGCCTACTTACCAAAAAAAACTTCTTTTAAACAAAGATTCATCTATCCTTTCATTAGCAAATCAACAACAATCGGTATTCGCCATCATTTTCGATTGGCGCTCTGTGAATACAAGGAAGTACTTGTTGTTTAGGATGATCTACAGCCAATCGCCAAAGATGTCCCACTCCTAGATTTACAGCTTGGGCAAAAGGTTTGGCTTGATAATGCAAATCAAAAAAATACTCCTTCAAAAAGGATTCAAATTCCTCTTCTGGACCTTGATGCAATGCTTTTAGCTTATTTCTAATTTCAGGAATTAGAATTTTTTGTTCCGCTTGATCGTTAGCGATAATGTCACTAGCCGCTCCGTGATACGTACATAAAAAAGTATCCGTTGCAATTGGAGAGCGATCTACGTGATACGAATAGACATCAGTAGCGATGAAATCGAATGCATCATCACGTTCGTAGCATTTCAATAAATTAAGAGAAGGTGAAGCTCCAAAATCGGTCAATACACGTAAATCTTCTAGAATAATAGCTCTTGCTTTATTCCCCATTTCAGACAGTTGCAAGGCCAATAAATCCTCTGGAGACACTTCTGTAATGTCTTCTTTTAATTGCAATTGGCGCACGATTTCTTTAAAATCTCCTTCTAAATTTCTGTACCAGCATAAGGCATTTTGTTTTCCTTTAAATTCCGTTTGTACAAGTTCAGAAAAAGTAGCCACTGTTCCAATTTGATCGTTATCTAAAAATGTAGTACTCATAGAAGTATTTTAAAAAGCGAGTAAAAGCTTCGCACTACAAAATTATACAATTGAATGGACATGTCTTCCAAAATCTTGAAGAGGAAGATGGTTATTCATACAAGCTTCTATTCATTTACATTCTCTTTGAAAAAACTTGCTCTATTTAGCTTTCACTACTCATCATTACCTTTCTTTTTTTCAACTTTCTAACCATATTTTTGAGAAACAACACACAAACGATAATCTTGTTTTTTTTCATTCTTCGGATTTCTCTTTTTAGGTTTTGATTTTCTGCTTTTATGGACTGGAGTTTATACATAAAATAAGCTTGTTGCTGATGATTTATTAGCAAATCATCAAAATTTGCATATAGGTACACTACCCTATCTTTCATAATTGAACCAATAGCAGCAAAAGACAATTGAGCTTTTACGGACTGACTTGCAGCAGCGGCTTTCTCTTCTCTCAACACAGAATTATTGTAAACTAATTGTAGTTTTTCTACGGCATCTTCAAGCAATGGATCTGCCCAAAGTGTATTAGCACAAAAGGTTCTATCTGGTTTTTCAATGGTCGCAAGCTTGTACTTTACCAAAAAACTATTGTCTTCATTCATGAATTCAGTATTCCCTGAATAATTCGTTGCAATGACTGGTTTGCCCAAATACATGGCCTCGGCCAGCGTTAAACCAAAACCTTCAGCATGATGCAACGAAACATAGGCATCACATTCATTTATTAAATGATTGACATTGTTTTTATCGAGTACTGTATCTTGAATTTTTATGTTGTTGGGTAAGCGATGCAGCAACCGCTTTTTTACCTTTCTATAATCGGAGGCACCCACTGTTTTAATAACCAATTCAACATCGTCTTTGTTGGCAAAAGCGGTTGTAAAAGCATTTAGCAAAAAAAACGGATTCTTCCTTTCTACTGAACTGTGATAGCTGAATAGAAATAGAAAACTAAACTTCTTTTTATCAAAGAATTCGATTTTATTTTGCGACTCGATTGGGCTAAGCGCTACCTCAACCGGATGAGGAACAATAATTATCGGATTGTTATAGTTTTTCTCAAATATGGATTTACAATAGGCTGATGTCGTCCAGATTTCATTAAAAAGATTCAAATTCTCAGCCAATTCTGGTGCAATATATTCTGACTCCCAAACTAAAAAAAGTATGGTGTATCTGCCTTTAAAAAAATTAGAATCAATATTTCCAAAGAAGGAATCAAGATCATTCAATGAGATTTGAACTAAATTCACTGAATAAGGAAATGTGTATTGATAGAGAGGAATGAAATACGAATTGGTTGCGTAAGAAAGAAAGGATAAAATGATTTTTCGACTAACTTCTGACTTTAACAAACTGTTTTACAGGATGCAACAAAGGCGGTTTTATTCGTTAACAAACGAAAAGTTGCACTTGATTTTATCTTTAGGTGCTGTAACTTATACTTATAACCCGTTGGGTGAAATTCTAATAAAATAAAAACTAAACCACATAGAGCCATAGATTAATAGCAAATCAACATAGAAAAAAACAGAAATAGCACTATTTCTCACATAGATGAGCTATGTGAATAGTAAAACGTCTATTTATTTCTCTTAAAAAAACTACAAATTCTATGATTCTATGTGGTAAAAAATAATTTCACCCAACGGGTACTTATATTTTTTTTATAACTTACAATAAGTTAATTCTACCCAATCACCATGTCAAGACGAGATAGATTAGAGCAAATGCCATTGTACCAAAAAGCCCTTCAAATTTTAAAAATTACTATGGGTTTAGTAGAAATTGTTCCAAAAGACAATGAATACCTGCAAGAAACCACAGTGCGCTTTATGATGGAAAACGCGATGTTGCTGGCGCCAAAAATAGCGGGAGCTAGCGCTATTGATTTGTACGATTTAAAGATGGAAAATGCAACCCTTGTTCGGAAGGCGGCTAGAGATTTGTATGTACAAGCAGGAAGTTTGCGCTATGAAGAAACTATTCCTGACCAAGATTATATTCGGTTATTGAGAAGTGAAATCGAAGAGTTCCGGCTTTTGTTTGTGGACTGGGTTGAAAACTTTGACCAATGGAATTACATCAAGGACGATTGGGGATTGTTCAATCCGCCTGGAGTAAGTGCACACGACAAAGACCCTGATGAAGATATTCCGTTTGACCCTGATGCTTTTTTTGAAAATATGGGAGATGGTGAAGACGATGATGAGGAATGAAAATGGTGTTGATTCCGCAATTCTGTCAAGGATAGTAACGGAAAGCCCGTAAAGGAAGCCGTTCTTTTTATAAAACAAACCCCAAAAGAGCGACCAGCGGAAGCTCCTTTTGGGGTTATGTTTTATGAACGGGTTCCTGCGGACTTGTAGTGGATAGCCTGCCCGGACAGCCTAATTTGAATTGTCTACCTACACTGAAAAAGCGGTTTTCTATTTTTATTGTTGTGTTACCAATGAGGCAATCGTAATTTGTTGCATGGATTTTAGCGTTTCTTCTCGAACTGAGATTAGGCCGTGGCGCAAGTGGCAAGTGGCTTCGTCTGAACAATCTGAGCAGCGCTCGTAAAAATTGAGCGACGCACAAGGTAATAGCGCAATTGCCCCATCAAATAACCGATGCACATCGGCTAGGGTAATATCATGTTTGGATTTCAAAAGGTAATACCCACCTAATTTTCCTTGTCTACTACCAACAAAATGAGCGCGTTTTAAGTCTAATAGAATTTGCTCTAGGAATTTTTTGGGGATATTAGCTCCTTCAGAAATAGCTATCGTTTTGGCTATTTCACCTTCTTTTTGTTGTGCCAAATAGAGCAGCGCCTTTAAGGCATATTTGGTTTTTTGTGATAGCATTTTGATTATTTTTTGCTAAAATACAAAAAAAACAACTAGAGCAAAGAGAAATAAATAGCATAGGATTTTAGGAAGTTAGCCACTATAAGAGTGGTTAAATTCAAAAAAAAGGACCTCTTCAGCATCACTAAAGCGGCCCTTTCAAACAAACCCATTGTTTGGATACTAGAATTACTTTAAATGGTAAAACAATTTGAGCATAAAGTTCACCAACCAATACACTAGTACACCTATAACAAATCCAGAAATTAAAAAGGCTAAAAGATTAATTATTGCATTGGGAAGTACTCGCCATCGTAGCGGCAAATATTTAGGTTCACGATGCAATTGTTGCTTAACCTTAGTGGTCGCTATTTTTAGTTTCTTTTTGATAAAATAGAGCTTATATTATTTTTCAAGTTCTCGAATGTAATTGACCAATTGCCAGCGTTGGTCTTCGGTTAATAACTCTTCATAGGCAGCCATTGGAGCTTTCCCGTTAGTGATTTTCCAAAAAATTACGCCATCGGATTCTTTTTTAACTTTGAAGGCTAAGAAGTTGGCTGGTTTTTTGTCTAAAGTAAGTCCAGCTTCTCCATTTCCTTTTCCTTTTATTCCGTGACACAGTACACACATTTGTTCGTAAATACGTTTTCCTTCAGCGGTAGCCTTAGCATTGCCTTTGAAAGGATTTTTGAGTGCATCGGCAGTTTTTGGGGCTTTCCAATCTGATTCTTGAGCAGAAACAAGTTGTCCTCCGATGATGAATAAAACCATAACTAATAAATAAGAAAAATTGGTTTTCATGGCGAAATCGATTTAGTATTGTTACTCAAATTTATAACAATTGCTCGTTGAAAAAACTGATAAATATCATTTATCACCATTTTTGCAAAAAATCATAACATTTTGACTACTAAAACGCATAAAAAAACGCCTCAAACATAAGAATGAGGCGTTTAGGTAAGTAGAAAATTGATTTTTACAATATGTAATCTGTATTGATAAAATTGGATTCTTTGCTATTTAATAAATCTTGCAGAATCGCATTATTGTAAGCATTGTCTTTTGACGCTACAAAAGTTCTGATAGAGAATGAGCGCAACGCATCATGAATACTCAATGTAGCAACAGCAGAATCTTTTCGTCCAGTAAATGGGAACACGTCAGGTCCTCTTTGGCAAGAGCTATTTAAATTTACTCTACAAACCAAATTGACCAAAGTATCAATTAGTGGTGCAATGGTTTTGATATCTTTTCCAAACAAACTTACTTGCTGTCCGTAATTGGATTCCGCCATGTCATTCAACGGCTCTTGAATGTCTTTGAAAGTCAAAATAGGAACGATTGGTCCAAATTGCTCTTCATGATACACTCGCATGTCTTTATTTACTGGGAAAACAACCGCTGGAAAAATTGAATTTTCGGTTTTTTGTCCACCTTTGGCATTGATAACTTTTGCTCCTTTTGCGACAGCATCATCAATTAATTCTTGAATATAATTTGGTTTTTCAACTTCTGGAAGTGGTGTAAGCATCACGCCTTTTTCCCATGGATTTCCGAATTTCAATTCGTCAACTTTTGCTGTAAAACGCGTATTAAATTCACTTGCAATCGATTCGTGAACATACAATACTTTCAAAGCAGTACAACGTTGTCCATTGAAAGAAAGAGAACCTGTGATACATTCTTGTATGGCCAAATCCAAATCGGCATCAGGTAAAATGATTGCTGGATTTTTGGCTTCTAATCCTAAAATCAAACGCAAACGGTTTTTATTCGGGTGTTGGTCTTGCAAAGCAATGGCCGATTTACTATTACCAATTAATGCTAATAAATCTACTTTTCCAGATTGCATTACTGGAGTTGCTACCTCTCTTCCACGTCCATATAAAATATTGATGGCTCCTTTTGGAAAACTACTTCTAAAAGCTTCTAATAAAGGAGAAATCAATAAAACACCGTGTTTTGCAGGTTTAAAAATTACTGGATTTCCCATAATCAAAGCGGGAATCAGCAATGAAAAGGTTTCATTTAAAGGATAATTATAAGGTCCTAAACAAAGTACAACACCTAATGGACCACGACGTACCATTGCATGAATTCCTTGTACTTTTGAAAAATGAGCACTACGACTGTTTAATTCTTTCAAACTTTCGATAGTATCATAAATGTACTCAACGGTTCTGTCAAATTCTTTTTCGGAATCGCCCAAGGACTTTCCTATTTCCCACATCAACAATTTTACCACTTCTTCTCTTGTTGACTTCATTTGAGAAACGAAGTTTTCCATGCATTTAATGCGGTCTGCTACTTTCATTGTAGGCCATAAACCTTGGCCATTATTGTAAGCATTGTGTGCCGCTTCTACCGCTTCTAAAGCTTCGGCTTCACCCATAAATGGGATAGAACCTAATAAAGTTGGAGCATAATCTGCAGTAGAGGAAATAGTTGAATATACAGGGGTTGTTTTTCCTGTCCATTTTTTCAACTCCCCATTTACGAGATAAGTATCTTGATTGACAAGAGTATGTATTTGATATTCTTGAGGTATTACTTCCATTGATAACAATTTAAAAATTAATAATAGTCTTATTGTAACATTAGTCTGGCGCTACAATTTCACCGTTCCAGGCCAAAATACCTCCTAATAAATTATAGGCATTTTCAAAACCCAATTCATTCATGATTTCACAAGCTTTAGCACTTCTTGCACCAGAACGACAGTACACATAATAATTTTTAGACTTATCCAACGCTTCTATAGCTGAGATAAACGCTGGACCTTGGTGAATATCAATATTTAAGGCAGATGCGATAATTCCATCATTGTATTCGTCTTCAGTTCTTACATCAAGTATAACTGCATTTGAATCGGCTTCTAATTGCTCAATCCAATCTTCTTGTGTTAAATTCATAGCTTCTTTTTTTGTAAAATTACAATGTTTTACAGAAACAAAAAGGCTTAAAAATGTTAAATGGATAATATTTCGTAGAAAACGATATCGTAAATTACAAAAAATAACAAAATTGCATTTTTATAAAATTATAACTAATAAATCATCATATTTCATAAATAATTAAATAGTATTTTAAATAATAACACAAATAATCATAATTACTCAACAAATTAAACCCACCCCATCTTGCCGATTTTGTGCTATATTTGTATTACGAATCAACCACAAAACTTCATCAGAAATGAACCCTTCCATAAAACAATCTTTTCCCTCTTTTTCGAATACGCTAATCGATGCTATTGACCAAAATGCCAATGAACAATTTATTCCAGCTGGCACTGTAATTATGCGCACCGGACAGTACATCAAAAATACGATGCTAGTAATTAGCGGGAAGATTAAGATTTATCGTGAAGACGAAGATGGTGGAGAATTTTTTATGTATTATTTACAACCGGGTCAAGCTTGCGCACTCTCTATGGTATGTGCCACCAGAAGTGAAAAAAGCCAAATTATGGCCAAGGTGGTAGAAGATGCCGAATTGATTTCGGTGCCTTTAGCATTGATGGACAAATGGATGATGGAGCACCGTTCGTGGTATGAATTTGTGGTTGCTACGTACCGCAATCGTTTTGAAGAAGTCTTGGAGGTATTAGATAGTGTGGCATTTAGAGCTATGGACGAGCGTTTAGAATTTTATTTAAAACGTCAAGTAGCATCATGTGGTTGCAAAGATTTAAAATTATCCCATCAAGAGATTGGTATGGATTTGAATACTTCAAGAGAAGTTATTTCGAGACTCTTAAAAAAAATGGAGCAAAGAGGTTTAGTAAAGTTGCACCGCAACCATATCGAAGTTTTGACTAAGTAAATTTTAAAACAACCTCAACTTGCTACTCTAAATTAAAATATTGTGACTAAAAATTCGAATGTGACTAAAATTACCAAAGACTAAAAAGTAAAATCACATCTTTGCAGCACAAAAAAAAGAAACATGGAATATATTGGCTATTTTGCTTCAATTATTATTGGTCTATCATTGGGACTCATTGGTGGTGGGGGTTCTATCTTGACGATTCCTATTTTGGTTTATTTATTCAAAATAGACCCAGAATTGGCCACTAGCTATTCCTTATTCATCGTTGGATTATCGGCTCTATTTGGTTGTTATAGCCATTACAAAATGGGGAATCTAAAAATAAAAGCCGCTTTATATTTTGCAATCCCTTCTGTATTTTCGATACTAATTATTAGAGAAGTTATTTTTCCGCAGATTGCTTCTACCCTATTTTCTATTGCTAGTTTTCAAGTATCGAAAGACTTTTTGATAATGATTGTCTTTTCGGTTTTGATGATATTAGCTGCTGTCTCAATGATAAGAAGAAAGTTGCCTGAAATTGTATCCACGTCTACCAATTATGTTCAATTGGGAGTTATTGGATTTGTCGTTGGAATCATTACTGGTTTCTTGGGTGCAGGTGGTGGTTTTTTAATTATTCCAGCCTTGCTCTTTTTTGCCAATTTACCAATGAAACAAGCTGTTGGCACATCACTTTTAATCATTTTTATCAATTCGGCTATTGGTTTTGGCGGCGATCTATACATCGGAACCCCAATCGACTATACTTTTTTACTCACGATAGCCGCCATGGCTTTTATCGGAATTCTAATTGGTATTCAGCTTTCTAAAAAAATTGATGGAGCCAAACTCAAACCTCTTTTTGGTTGGTTTATTCTAGTGATGGGTATTTATATCATTACCAAAGAAGTCTTTTTTTAGTCCATAAATATGTAACATTTATCACTTTTTCTATAAAAAATCAATAGTACCTTTGTGTACTCAATAAAACAAAATACCATGCAAATAGAACAAATATATACAGGTTGTTTGGCTCAAGGAGCCTACTATATTACTTCAAATGGAGAAGCGGCTATAATTGACCCTTTGAGAGAAGTACAGCCGTATTTAGACCGTTTGGAACGAGATAACGTTCGTTTAAAATATATTTTTGAAACGCATTTCCATGCAGATTTCGTTTCGGGTCACTTGGATTTGAGTAAAGCTACTAATGCTCCCATTGTATACGGTCCAACAGCAAAACCTGAATTTGAAGCCATTGTAGCTACAGATAATCAGATTTTTGAAATTGGAAACATCAAAATTAAAGTATTGCACACTCCAGGACACACTATGGAAAGTACCACCTATTTGTTGATTGACGAAACAGGTAAAGAACACGCCATATTCTCCGGTGACACCTTATTTATTGGGGATGTAGGACGCCCAGACTTGGCACAAAAAGCCGCTGGAATGACACAAGAGCAATTGGCAGGTATTTTATTTCACTCGTTAAGAGATAAAATCATGACACTAGCTGATGAAGTGATTGTGTATCCTGCGCACGGTGCTGGAAGTGCTTGCGGTAAAAATATGAGCAAAGAAACGGTTTCTACAATTGGACAACAAAAAGCCACCAATTACGCCTTAAGAGCCAATATGACCGAAGCCGAATTCATAAAAGAAGTAACCGACGGTTTACTGCCTCCTCCAGCCTATTTTGGAATGAATGTGGCCATGAATAAAAAAGGCTACGAAAGTTTTGAAAAAGTTTTGCATAACGGTATGCAAGCGCTCTCGGCAACTGATTTTGAAAGAATTGCCGATGAGACTGGCGCCTTGGTTTTAGATACACGCAATAGTGGTGATTTTCACAAAGCATTTATACCACAATCTATTAATATTGGGATTAATGGCGATTTTGCCCCTTGGGTAGGCGCTATGATTGCCGATGTGCAACAACCGCTTCTTTTGGTTACCGAAAAAGGACGTGAAGAAGAAACCGTAACCCGATTGAGTCGTGTGGGTTTTGACCATATTTTAGGACATCTTGAAGGTGGTTTTGAGTCATGGACAAAAGCCAATAAAGAAATTGACACCATCCATAGAATTTCAGCTGCTGAGTTCGAACAAAAGGTAAATACTGATAAAGATGTTATCATTGATATTAGAAAAGAAAGTGAATACAGCGCAGAACACGTAGCTGAAGCATATAATAAACCCTTATCCGCTATAAATGATTGGATAACCACTATTGACCCGAAACAACATTTCTTTATGCACTGTGCAGGCGGATATCGTAGTATGATTGCGGCTTCTATTTTACAAGCGAGAGGGTTTAGAAATTTCACTGAAATTGAAGGCGGTTTTGGCGCTATAGCAAAAACAACCGTTCCTAAAACTGATTTTGTGTGCCAAAGCAAAGTGTTGAAATAAGTTAGAGATTAGAAGTTAGAGATTAGAAGTTAGAAATTAGAAGTTAGAAATTAGAAGTTAGAAATTAGAAGTTAGAAGTTAGAAATTAGAAATTAGAAGTTAGAAATTAGAAGTTAGAAGTTTTGCGTTCTTTGTGTAATCCTTAGCGAACCTTGCTTTTATAAATTAGAGGTAAGAGGTAAGAAATACAAGAAGCAAAATACTACTTGAAAAAGATAATTTTTGCGCAAATAAAAAATTAATAACTAAAATTAATCATCATGAAAAAAAACATGGGTGTTACCGACAAAAGAATTCGAGTTTTTATAGCCGTCTTGCTTTTTGCTCTATACTATTTCAAAGTAATTGAGGGAACTTTAGGGATGATTGGATTAGGATTAGCTTTGATATTTGTGATAACGAGTTTTATTAGTTTTTGTCCGTTGTATGCGCCATTTGGAATTACAACTTGTAAAAGAAAATAAGAATGGAAGATATTACTTGTTGTGTAAAGAGTTGCGAGAAACCATTAGACCAATCTTATTGGGATTTACAATACCAATCTGAAACTACAGGTTGGGATTTGGGAACGATTTCTCCACCAATCAAAGCGTATGTTGACCAATTGAAAGACACTACAATTTCGGTTTTGATTCCGGGTTGTGGGAATACGTATGAAGCGGAATACCTTTTAGAAAAAGGGTTTGCCAACATTACAGTGATTGATATTGCTCCGACTCTGGTTGAAAAATTAAAAGAAAAATTCAAAAATACAACTGCCATTCGTATTATTCAAGGGGATTTTTTTGAACATAAGGGTAGCTATGATTTGATTTTAGAACAAACTTTCTTTTGTGCTTTGCCTCCGCAAATGCGTCAAAAATACGTTTGGAAAATGCATCACTTGTTATCCAAAAATGGAAAAATTGCGGGACTACTTTTTAATCGCAGTTTTGAGGTAAGTCCGCCTTTTGGAGGAAATACAACCGAATACGAACAGCTATTTTCAGAAGCTTTTCATTTTAAAATTCTAGAAACATCCTATAACTCGGTTACGCCAAGAGCACAATCGGAATTGTTTTTTGTTTTTGAGAAAAAATCGGAAGTGATTGTGCAATGTTTCGCTTTGAGTGGCATCACTTGTTCGAATTGTACGAAAACGGTACTTCAGAAAATAGGTGCAATTACAGGAGTAATTAATGCACAAATCAATAGCACCTTTACTGATTTGATTGTTATGAGTACCAACGAAATTTCTTTGGGACAATTGAAAGAAGTACTCGCTTATGAACCAGAGTACAGCATTGCGCTTGTTGATTAAACTTTCGAACAGCTGTATACTTTTAAGAAGATGATTTTTTCAAGTTAAAGGCCTAAAGTAATACCTACAAGGTTTTGAAAACCTTGCAGGAAATGGAGTTTCAAAAAAGGCCTACAATTTTTTGAAAACCTTAAAGGAAATTGAACTCGGGTTTGCAAAATAAAGAATAGCAACAATGAATACTAAGATGCAAATTGCTGCTCCTTAACCCCGATAGCAGCGGCATCCTTTGCTTTTTTTCTTTAAAAAAGCAAAGATATAGCGGATAGCGGGACGGTGCTTCCTGAAAAGCCCATTTGTTGCTGTTCCTAAAAATAATAATACATCAAAATTATAAACACGAAAATGAAAACACTTTTATTTACCAATTGGCATTTGATGCGCTGGATTCGATTGGCTTTTGCCCTATTCTTATTTGGAGAGGCTTATGCTACTCGAGAATGGTTTTTTATTGTTTTTGGTTTGTTTTTCTTGCTACAAGCTTTGTTTAACTGGGGTTGCGGGGCAAATGGTTGCGCTATTCCTAAAAAATAAATAGACTATGAATGCTTTTCAACAATTGATACAGAAAGACCAACCTGTTTTGGTTGACTTTTTCGCGACTTGGTGTGGTCCTTGCCAAATGCTCGCTCCTATTCTAAAACAAGTAAAGGAAAGCCTTGGTGAACGTATCACAATTATCAAAATTGATGTGGACAAAAATCAAGCGATTGCGGCTCAGTACCAAGTGCGCGGGGTACCCACTATGCTTTTGTTTCAAAACGGGAAACAATTGTGGAGACAATCTGGGGTGGTGAGCAAAGAAGAATTGATCAAAATCATCGTAGAGAAAAGCAACTCATGAGTAAACAAGGCATTATAGTAACTGCGGTTGGAGTCGCCATTGGATTAATCGCGGGATATTGGTATTATGCAGCCATTGGTTGCTCTTCTGGGAGCTGCGCTATTACCTCAAAACCAATCAATAGCACTTTATACGGTGGGTTATTGGGAGGATTAATTGGCAATTTGTTTGAAAAAAAGCCCAAAAAATAGCTCCAATTTTATCTTCAACAAAAGTTACTTTTTTGATAAATGGCTAAAAAAAGCGGTAATATTTGGCTGAAGTCAACTAAATTTGTAGGACTACTAAACCCACTATCATGGATGTTGAAATATTAGCTCGAATCCAGTTTGCTTTTACTGTTGCCTTTCATTATATCTACCCGCCTTTGAGCATAGGCATTGGATTGCTTATCGTACTTTTTGAAAGTATTTATATCAAAACTGGCAATAAAGAATACGAAACTCTTACTCGTTTTTGGATTAAAATTTTCGCTTTAACTTTCGGAATTGGTGTTGCCACAGGCATCATTATGGAATTTGAATTTGGCACCAACTGGGCGGTGTATTCGCGTTATGTGGGTGACATTTTTGGTAGTGCACTAGCTGCCGAAGGTCTTTTTGCTTTTGGACTAGAAAGTACCTTTTTGGGTGTATTGCTCTTTGGCTGGAATCGCGTAAAACCTTGGGTGCATTTGGTTTCTACCATTGGTGTATTTTTAGGTTCTATGTTTTCGGCGGTTTGGATTGTGGTGGCTAATTCTTGGCAACAAACCCCAGCAGGCTATCATATCGTAGGCGAAGGCTTGCACGCTCGCGCTGAAGTAACCGATTTTTGGGCGATGGTTTTTAACCCTTCAAGTGTTGACCGATTGATACACACTTGGCAAGGTGCGTTTTTGGCAGGTGCGTTTTTAGTATTAAGTGTTCATGCCTACTACTTAAAAAAAGGACGTTTTGTGGCTATTTCTAAAAAAGCTTTTCCGATTGCGTTGGGAGTGGCTACTTTCTTTTCTTTTACACAATTACTTTCTGGACACAGCTCTGCAGATGGAGTGGCCGTGAATCAGCCAGCAAAATTAGCAGCGATGGAAGGTCATTTTGAAAAAAATGCTCCCGCAGATTTATACCTTATGGGGTGGGTGAATAAAAAAGACCAAACCGTAACAGGCATAGGTATTCCTGGTGGCTTATCGTTCTTAGTTCATCAGGATTTTAAAGCGCCTATAAAAGGTTTAAATGATTTTCCAGAACAAGACCGTCCTAGTCAAATTAATGCGGTGTTTCAATTTTACCATATTATGGTGGCTATTGGTTTGTTTTTGATTGCGCTTACTTTTTATGCGAGTTTCTTATGGTTCAAAGGCAAATTGTTCGAAACCAAATGGCTATTGACTATTTTCTCTTATTCGGTGCTATTGCCTCAAATAGCCAATCAGGTGGGATGGTTTACGGCCGAAATGGGAAGACAACCTTGGGTAGTATATGGCCAGTTAAGAACGAGTCAAGCTTTCTCGCAAGAAGTTTCGGCTAATCAAATTGTATTTTCATTGGTGCTTTTTACGCTAGTCTATTCTTTACTTTTGGTTTTATTCCTTTATTCTGTCAATAAAAAAGTAAAACACGGCCCCTATGATTCGTCCGACGCTGTTTTAAACTGATTTACAAATACAACTTTACACTTATGGAGTATTTTTTAGGCATAGATTATCCCACACTTTGGTATTTAGTCATTGGACTCTTATTCTCAGGTTATGCGATTTTAGAAGGATTTGATTTTGGTGCAGGCGCTTGGCATTTGTTTTTTAGAAAAGATTTGAGTCGCCGTATAGCCATCAATGCCATTGGTCCGGTTTGGGATGCCAATCAGGTTTGGTTGGTTATTGGAGGCGGGGCATTATTTGCAGGTTTCCCTGTAATGTATGCAACTATGCTTTCTGCCATGTATGTTCCGTTTATGATTTTTTTGTTTTTTAATGTGCTTCGTGCGGCTGCTATCAAGTTTAGAAGTGCAGAGGAAATGGTTTGGTGGCGCAAAACTTGGGATGTAGTATATAGCACTTCAAGTATAATGATTGCGTTTTTGTTGGGCGTTGTATTGGGTAATATTCTGCAAGGCTTTGCATTAGGTCCTAATTTTAGTTACAAAGGAGGTATCTTTTTTTCCTTTCTTAATCCTTATGCGATTATGGTTGGATTTACTACGCTATCGCTTTTTATGACCCAAGGTGCCATCTATTTATTGCTAAAAACCGAAGGAACTTTACACCAACGCTTGACTTTCCTACTCCGAAGAGGTATGATTTTTTTCATTGTTAGTTTTGGAATCACTTCGCTATACACACTAATATTCATTCCTGGTGTAACTGAAAATTTTAGAAGCAATCCTATTTATTTTGCGGTTCCTGTTATTTCTTTTTTGGCAGTAGCCAATGTTCCAAGACTGGTATCCAAAAAACAATACATGCGAGCCTTAATTTTCTCGTCACTAACTATCTCACTTTTGCTGATTTTGGTAGCCTTGCATTTGTACCCTACCCTATTGATTTCTACCATAAACCCTGAGTATAGTGTTACGATTTACAACGCTGCTTCTTCGCAAAAATCTTTAGGAATTATGCTGACTATTGTGGCTATAGGTGCGCCATTATTGGGGGCTTACTTTTTCTTTTTATATAAAACCTTCAATGGAAAAGTAAAATTAGACGATACTAGTTATTAAGAAATTAGTCTTTAATCAAAACCCATTTTTGAATCATCTCCTGTAAATCTTTGGCAAGAATAGGTTTAGAAAGATAATCGTTCATTCCATACTCTAAACATTTTTCTCTTTCCCCATTTAGAATTCCTGCGGTAAGAGCGATAATAGGAACATTTTGGTATTTCGGAATTTTTCTAATTTCGGTGGCTGCCTCGTACCCATTCATAATTGGCATTTGTATGTCCATAAGTATCAATTCGAAAGACCTGTTTTTTGTAATCGCTACCGCCTCTTCTCCATTTTGAGCTTCAACAATTGTTGCATTAGGAATACTACGTTTTATAAGGGTTAAGGCAAGGAATCTATTTACTGCATTATCCTCAACTATCATTACGTTCAAATTGGCATAATTTACTTCAGTTTGCATTTCTACTATTGGGGGCGTTTTTATTAATTTTGTTTTTGGTTCGTTTGCTTGCTCGAAATCTATTGAAAAATAGAAATCACTTCCTTCACCTTGCTGGCTTTTCAGATGCAATTCGCTTTTCATTAATCCTAATAATTGATTAGAAATTGTCAACCCCAAACCTGAGCCTCCAAACTGCCTTGAAGTAGTTGCATCTTCTTGCACAAAAGATTGAAAAATCTTTTTTTGATTTTTTAATTTGATTCCAATTCCTGTATCTTTTACTGAAAATAATATTGAATATAGCTTTTCTTGAATTTTAATTACTTTCAAATCCAGATGAATTTGACCAAAGGAAGTAAACTTAATAGCATTATTTATCAAATTTACTAATACTTGCTTGAGTCTTAAGGAATCAGCCCAAACATATCTGGGAACCTCGTCGTGTATTGATAAAGAAAGGTCTATCTGTTTTTGCTGCGCCTGGAATTTAAACAAATGAATGGTTTGATGCACCAATTCATATAAATCTACTTCTTCGATATTCAGCTCCAACTTTCCAGCTTCTATTTTAGAAAAATCCAATATATTATTGATAATCCCCATCAATGTAATTGCAGATTCATGAATAATGTCCATATATTCCATCTGATTTTTGTCGAGATGGGTAGCCGATAATAAATCTGAAAAACCAATAATTCCGTTAAGCGGTGTTCTTATTTCATGACTCATATTGGCCAAGAATTCAGTTTTTGCTTTATTTGCTTCTTCTGCTTTTTCTTTGGCTTTTATCAATTCTATTTCTAGTAGCTTTCTTTCCGTCACATCCCGAATTGTTCCTACCAAAACAGATGGTTTTCCTTCGCTATCGAATTTTAAAGAACCATTACCGTGCAACCAACGTTCCTCACCATCATTGGCTCTTATGATTTTATACTCTTTATTGAAAGCTTGCTTTTTTTCCAACACTTCCTCAGTGATGTATTTTATCATAATTTCTTTATGGTCTGGATGTACTAATGACAACCAAGAATAAGAATTGAATGCATCATTAGAATTTGTGCCAAAAATTACATCCAAAAGCTTAGAGCGTGTCCATACATCAGTAGCTAAATTAATGCTAAAGGTCCCTATGCTTGCAATGCGTTGCGTTTCAAGTAAAAATTGCTCGTTTTCAACCAATAAGGATTCAGCCGTTTTTCGTTCTGTAATATCTCGTACAATTGTCAACACAGTACCATCATGTAACAACTTAGAATTAAGTTCTGCGTAGAGTACTTTGTTTTCATTCAGCACTATTTTTCGCTCAGATTGGACAGACAATCCTAAGTGTAATTTTTCAAACTGTAGCGGTTTTATCAAAACCTCATCATTGGCTACAAAATCATAAATGGATTTCGTAAGCAATTCTTTTTCGGAATAGCCAGTAATTGTACAGGCATTTTCGTTTACACTCAAGATTTGTCCATCAATAGTTGAAATGACAATTGCATCCAACATTTGTTGAACTAAAACTCTGTAACGCTCTTCACTTTCTTGTACTTCTTTCTCTATTTTTTTTCTTTCAGTAATGTCTTTTACAAAACCCAAATAAGTAGTCTCAGAGAGTTTAACCGCATCTAATGACCACCAGCGGATACTGCCTTCTTTATTCGCAAACTGTAAATCGATTTTACATGTACCAAAATTTTTTACTTGATACAGTGATTGATAACACAATTCTGGTGATTCTGGGTCTATAAAATCCAAAGTAGACATTTCGAGTAATTCTTCTTTTGAATACCCAGTTATCTTACTTGCTGCTGGATTCACTTCTAAAAAACGCCCATTTTCATCTGTTACAAAAATACCATCGGGCGCATTTTCTATATAACTTCTAAACTTGTTATTGCTTTTTTCTTCTAAAGCTTTGATTTGTCTTTCCTTTTCAACTTCTTCTTGCGCTTTAAGAAACAATTCTAATTCTTTCTTTTTGGTAATGTCTTGCGCTATTCCTTTTAATCCAACTACCTTATTATTCTCATCCAAAATTGGGGTCGCTGTTGCAAAAAGCCATTTAATACGCTTATCTGAAAAATGAATTTGATGTTCAATCTCATAAGGTATTTGGGTTTTTACTATGCCCTCCAATTTTCGATTCAACAACTCTAAATCTGATAACGACAAGTAGGATAAATAATCTGCATATAGGTCATTTGTAGTTTTGTCAATTTCAAAAATAGCATACAATTCGTCGGACCATATTAACTCTTCGGTTTCAAAATAAAAAACCCAATTTCCAGTTTTGGCCAACTTTTGGGCATCATTAAAAAATAACTTCGTAGCTAAACATTCTTGTTTACTAATTTGAAATTCATTCACATCAAAGGCATAAGCATGAAAGGAATTGGAAGGCACATCAAACCAGAAGCGCCATTGATAATAAATAGCATTTGCAGAACTATCTAAAACTTTACTTATAATTGTTGCTGTATTACCCGATTCTTTTGACGAATGAATACAACTTTTAGTAGCTTCAACATCTGATGTAGCTATTAATTGAAGAAAAGAAAGATTTTCTAGTTGGTTGTTATTGTAGCCTAAATGCAAAAAATTGGGACTGAATGAAATAATCTTCCCGTCAGGATTAAACGTTCAGAATAAATCACTGTTTTGTTTGATAAAAGAATCATAAGAGCGGTAAAAAAGAAGCTCTTTTTTTAATTGCTCTATTTCTCCTCGTTGATTTGATGAACCGAGCCCCATACACTTAAATTTAGATAGCAACTCTTGACATTCTTTATCTTGCTTATTACAATTAAAAGTACGCTAATTTTTTCATAAAAAATAACAACTAAAACATAAGTATTCACAAAAAAAATAACAAATAAATTAATTTTAAAGAAAATTAAAACTTTTATTACAAATTCACATAACGATTATCAATTAGCCAAAATATCAAATTCACAAAGATCGG
>ERZ650302.415-NODE-415-length-23347-cov-8.005710_pt1 | contig 23347 bp, 23 predicted proteins | sample MGYA00376238_ERZ650302 | MGnify/ENA primary metagenome ERZ650302 (study PRJEB26733, sample SAMN07839298) | wastewater metagenome | biome: urban; feature: wastewater treatment plant; material: waste water | place: USA: North Carolina | collected 2016-04-28 ... | reverse complement strand
AGATAAAAAACCTTTTTTATAAATTGAGTTTAAAATAAGATATTTTATAACTCCATTTAAAGAGTTTATTCCAGTTAATTTTGAAGCATTTAAAAGATACTCTTTTTCATACTCATATAATCTTACTTTTAAGTCTATTTCATCACCTGAAAGAGATAAATTAAACTCTTTTAATAGTTTTATCTTATCTCCTAACTTTTCATATATGCAAGAGTTAGCAAGATAAGTAATAGGGATTTTATACTCTTTATTTATTTTCTCAAGTATTTCAAGATTAACTTGAGCTAATTCAACTCTCATTTTATATCTCCTTTAATTTTGTTCACTTCATTTGATTGAAATGAACAGATATAATTTTTTTATACTAGAGAGGTATAAAATTTTTATACTACCTCTATTTTTTAATATTTATTTTCAAATTTCTTGAATAAAGCTTTTTCAACTTCTGAAACATTAAATAGAGTAATTCTATTACTAACCTTGATACTAGTTATTTTTCCTTGTCTTAAATAAAGGTATATGGTTGGTAAAGCGATAGATAAATATATACTAAGTTGTTTTGCTCTCATATATTTTGGTGTTTTATTTTCCATTTTTTATATTTCCTTTTATGCTATTTTTTTGTTTATATATTCTATTAATTCCCAATCATCACTATCATAGATAACCTCTTCACGATATTGAATAATCAATCTTTCTATTTTTGTTAAGTTGATAATAGTCTTATTATTGTTTTCTATATGGTTTAAAAGCTTAGTTAACCATTTATCGTATCTATTTGATAGAATTTCATCAAGATAAATAGATTCTTCATAAAAACTATCTTTTTTTACAAAGAAATTATCAAGTATTAAATTTTTATTTAGTTTTGATAAGTCAGTATTTGACATAAACAAATCAAATATTTTTATATTTATGTTTACTTCTTGTTCTGTATGATTTTGTTTTAGCTCTCTGATACAGAGCTTTTTAATTAATTCTATTTCATCTTTATTTGTTGGGATTCCATAAAAAAACATATTTTTTTCAAGTAGTTTTATATCTAGTCCTGCACTTTCTTTGTTGTATAAAGAATCCAATATTTTATCACTATATTTATTGCTAGGAGAGGTAAAAATTTGATTTGATGAACCTCTCCACAAAAAGCTTCCTTTTTTACTATCATCAAATCTTCCTTCAACAACTAAATCAAAAAATTCATAACACTCTTTTTGTATTTGATTTAATTCTTTGTAGATATAACCTGTAAAAAGCATTTTATCTAACTCTTTTGGTAGCTTTTTAAGTAATTCTAAAAGCTCATAAGATTGAAATAGAGGTTCTCCACCAGAGAAAGTTACTCCAATTATTTTTTTACTATTATATAAATCAAGAATTATATTCTCAAGTTTATCAATTGAAATATCTTTGCCTAGTTTTCCGTCTTGAAGCTTTTCCTCAATACAATTTTTACAAGTAAATGGGCATCCACTTAACCAAATAGCTAATCTATTTTCAAATCCTAATATCTCTTGTACAAGGTCTAAATGATAAATTTTTATGCATTAATCCTATTATTTAAATTTTGATTAGTTGATGAATTTTTGTTTAATACTTGTCCTGTGTTTACAACTTTTATCTCTTTTAGGTTTATATTTAAACTATTTAGTTCTTTTTGTAAAGCTTCTAGTCCTCTTACACAGCTACCATCTGTTGGAGTATCAAGATTTATACTATTTTTTTCATCTAAGCTTACAGAAATTGGAACACCATCAATAGAACCTCTTATAAAGTAAGTGCCATTGTCTTCTTCAACTATGCTACTATTTAATATTTTTGCAAAAGAATCCGCAACATATTTTTTATTCTCTTTTTCTTCTAAGTGTGTTTCATATATTTGATTTAAAGATAGTTTGAAATCATTAATTTGTTTTAGAGTATTTTCATTGTTGGGGTTTAAACCCATAGCTTTTTTAAAAAGTTCAATTCTTTGATTTATACCATCAGTTAAAATCTCTTCGTAGTCATTTTTTATATCATCTAAAAAATCAATAATAGAATTTACTTTATTTTGAAATAGAGTTTTTTCTAGTATTTCTTGATCTAATTGCTCTTTTTTTTGTTTTAATTTTTCTTCTTGAATGTTTAGATAGTTATTTATTCCTTTTATTCCTCTCCAACAATCTCTTAAATCATAAGAGGTATTTGTTTCTATCTCAGAAATCCATTGGTTTAATTTTGACATTACACTATTTGGGAGTTTATTGTAAGTTATTTCTAAAATATTTATTTTATCGTTAATATTACGAAGTTCATCATAAATAGAATTTATTTGATTTTTTCTTTCTTTTTGCCTTTGTTCTCTTAATCTTTGTCTTTGTTCTTGTCTAATTTCATATTGGCTTTTTTTTGGTCCAGACATATTTTATCCTTATAGCAAACAAAATCTATTTAAAATCTCATCAACTTCTTCTGTATTAAAGCTATATGGTGTTATATTGTAAGTTTCTTCAAAAAAGCTACTTAAGATATGTTTTTCACTTATCTTGCTTTCAAAAATAGTTGAATAATCTTTTGAAATATTTATATGTTTTTCAACATACTCTTCAAACTCTTTATTTAATTCAAAATTATCAATTAAATCTAAGAATGCATCTATATTTTCTTCTCCTATGTCATATTTATAAACAAATAAACTTACATAAAAAGCTTCTAAAATATATTTATCTTTTATGAAATAATCAACAGATTTGTATAAAAAATCTACTCCTTTTGAATACTCTTGTTCTTTAAATTTCCATTGAGATAAAATAGCATAACACCAACCTAATACAAATTTATCAAAATTTTTGCTAGATATATTCTCAACTAAAGTTTCTTCAAAATACTCTTTTAGAGATTTGAAATCTTTTGTTTTAAAATAATATAAGTAAAAATATAGTGTATTAAAGCCTTTTTTATCATCTTTTAAATCTTTTGATAAATTCAAATACTTAAGTGCTTTATCAAAGTTATTTAGCATTAATGAAGCTTTTGCACAATAGTTATAAATTCTTGCTTCTGGTTGTATATTTTCTTCTAAATACATACTTAAAGCTTTTTCATAATACTCTAAAGCTTTTGTAAAATTTCCTGATTTAAAGTAAATTCCAGCTAATAAACTAACTGATTCTTTTTCTTGAGGAAGATGTAGTTTATTTCTTAAATCTCTACTTTTTTGAGCAATCTCTAAAGCTTCATCAAAGAATAGATTATCTGAAAATGAGTTTGCAGTTGTATTATATACATCTGACAAAAGTTTATCGTTGTCATTTATAAACTCTTTAGATTTTGAAAGTTCTTTTAATGCAACTAAAAACTCTCCTCTTAAGTAGTTTGAACGACCTTTTAAATAGTGATAAACTTGTTTGTTGTTTGAAGTTAATAGATTATATGGATATTTTAAATCAAACTCTTCTATTAGTTTGTTTGGTTTGCTCTCATCTCTAATATCTTCTAAATATTTAATATAAATGAAGTAAATTTCTATCGCTTTTATAGGGTTGTTTTCAAATTTATTTTTTAGTTTATAAAACTGTTCAATATCAATATTTTTTTTCTCTAAAGCTAAAATTCTAAACTCTATTATTTCATATTCATCTTGATTATATTTAGATAAAGAGCTTTTATCAATAGTTTGAAATAAAGTTGTAGCCTGAGTAAGCTTTTTTTCATCAAGAAGTGCAACAACTCTTTGAAGATTTGCATTTAAAGAGTTTATTTTAGAATTTTTTATAATTGAAGATAGTTCACTGTATATAATATCTGTAAAACTTCTAAAATTTATAGTTGTATTAATTTTTAAAAGTCCTTCTATGTCTTTTGAGATTATATAAAAATTTAGATTTTCTTCGTTGAACTCTTCAAATACTCTATTTTGTAGTTCTTCATAAATACCATTTGGAAGAAGTTGTTTTCCTTGAGATAGACTTACAAAAAATTCTATTTCAGGGTTTATTTTAATTTTATTAAAAGTTGTAGCTTCAATTTTATATTTCATGGCTTATATCCTTGATAGAAATTTTATTGTATATACTTTTTACAGCATTTGAACTTTTATCATAAGCTTTTGATCCATTATGATAAACTAGGTTACATAAAATATCAATAACTTGTACTCCAGCACTTTGTTTAAATTTACCTTTGTAAGATATAAATATTTTTTGGTTATCCAAAGATAGAGAGTATTGTTTTTGAATATCTTTATTTAAAGATTCTATTTTGTTTTTGAATTTGTCTTTTATTAAATTTGTTTTGTCCATATTTAAATAGAACTCTGTCCATAAATAATCTTCAATTAGCTCTTTATTTTCTAATTTACTTTTTGTACACAAAATATTATAAAAATCTTGTACTTTATTGGTACTATTTTTGAATAAAGTTTTTGATACTTTATCTTTTATATAGTTTGCTTTACTATCTAAATATTCATCTTTTAGAGAGAAGCTCTCTCTCATATTTTCTATTTCTCTTCTTTTTGTTATATTAATATCTGAAATAACTTTTTCAGCATAAGCATAATAAAACTTCATATCATACTCTATGTCTATATTTTCATCACCAAAAGACATATGGCTAATAAGTTGTGATGCAATATCTATATATAAATCATCAGCTTTTATTTGAGTTTTACTCAAAAGTGATTTTGGGGAAAAGTAGTGTAAAAGTACATTTACATTGTCATTTAAAAGAAATTTATCAATTATTTGATAAAGCTCCTCTTTTTTATTTAAGTCAAACTCTGTAGCATGAATACTTTTTAATCTATGATTTTTTTTAAATAATTTCAAATCTTGCTCTAGCTCTTGAAGTAAGTTATCATCTGATACAGATAAACCACCAATAACAAATATTTTTCTCTCATTATTTAGCTCTTGCCAGTTTCCTGATTCATCATAGAAATATTTCATCTTTGACCTCTTCCTCTATTATCCTCTTTAAAATCTGTAGCATATTTTGCATTTTTTATAATTTGTGCATACTGTTCACTTTCTATTTTACTTTTAAAAGTATTCCAAATAGGTGCTGCATTTACAAGTTCATTGTAAATATCATTTGTAGTTGGTTCTCTGTTATCATCAAAAGCAATATATTTTGATTCTATTATAGCTTGTTCTATCTCAGCACCTGTTTTGTTATCACTTGCTTGAACTAATCTATTTATATCAAAGTTTTCAGAATTTAATTTATATTTTCTAAATACTATTTCAAAAATATCTTTTCTATCTTCTGCACTTGGAGGTGGTACAAAGAAAAGCTCATCAAATCTTCCTTTTCTAATAAATTCAGGTGGTAATAGTGTTAAATCATTTGCTGTTGCTATTACAAATACTGTTTTAGTCTTTTCTTGCATCCAAGTTAAAAAATTTCCTAAAACTCTTGTTGTAGTTTCATGTCCACCTGAAGCTCCTGAAAAGCCTTTTTCTAACTCATCTATCCATAGAATACAAGGGGAAATAGCTTCTGCAATTTCCAAAGCTTCTCTCATATTTGATTCTGATTGTCCTACATATTGTCCAAATACTCTACCTATATCAAATCTTAATAAAGGCATTTGCCACATACTTGAAACAGCTTTTGCTGTTAGTGATTTTCCACCACCTGGTACTCCAAAAATTAATAAACCCTTTGGTTCTGGAATTGCTAAATTTTTAGCCTCTTGCGTAAATGCTTTCTTTCTTTTTTTAAGCCAATCTTTTAGATGTTTGAGTCCACCAACTGAATCTATGGAGATATTTGCATCATAATACTCAAGCATATCGTTTCTTTGAATAATTTGTTTTTTTTGCTCCAATAAAAAACTAATAGCTTCACTATCTAGTTTTCCATGTTTTACTACTGCTTTTGCAAAAGAGCTTCTAGCTTGATCCGCTGTAAGTCCTGTAGATGACATGATTATATCATCTCTTACTTTCTCATCTTTTGTAAGTCTATCTTCCCATTGTTGAGAAGCCATAAATCCTGTAAGAATTTTAAATAACTTCTCTTTTGAAGGTCTTGAGTGATTTATTAATATAAAATCATCTCTTAACTCTAAAGGAAGATTATAGTTTGCTCCTAAAACCACAACTGTTTTATTTGTACTTTTTAACTCTTGTTTTAGCAATTTAAAGTTTCTAACAAGATTAGCTAACTCGCTTGGCTGAGTATTGTTGTTTACAAAAAAGCCAACATCTTGTAGTATAAAAATTGCATCTCCATTATAATTTGATATTTCATTTAACATAGAATTCAAATCATCTATTTCATTCATTGCAAGAATCGCTCGTAATCCACCTGCTGGAGTTATATCTTTAAATCTTTGAATTGGATTCCATAATATAACACTTTGTTCTATATTTAAAGCAAGTTTTTGAATATCTTTTTTTGCCTCTTCCTCTTCAATTGTTTGTAAAAAAATTAAAGTGTCTCTTACTGCTATTGACTCTCTTAATTTAAAAATAATATCTTCATTTTTATTCATATTTTTTTCCTTTTAAATTTATGCTTAAATAATCTATATCTAAAATTTTATCATCAATTTTTTTATTGCTTAAATCAATATTCCAAGTATTTTCAGATATATTATTCTCTTTTATTTCTTTATTTTGTATATTTATTGACCAAAATTCATTATCTAAATAAGTTTTAGACAGATTATTTGAATAAGTATCAAAATTTATATTTATTTTATCTTCTTTTGTATCTATACATTTAGTAGATTTATTTATATTTTCTATAAAACTATACTCTTTTAGTAAAACTTTTCTGAGTTTTTTTAATCTTTCAGGAATATAAGACTCTTCTTGAAATCTTGACATATAATCTAAAGCTAGAAAGCCATTATTTTGGTTAGTTGAAGTATCTATAAGATTAGCTAGTATCATTTTCTTCTGTTCTACTAACTTTTCACTAGTTATTTTTATATTAGTATATTTATTTTTTAAAATAGTATCTATGGCATCTAATTTATACTTAGTAGGAATTTTACTATCTTTATACATTGAGATAGCTTCGTTTAAATTTTCCATATTAGATTCATATATTTCGGAGTTTCCTTGATTGTTTTTATACATAAAGTATAGTTTATCTTTTTGAGGTTCAACAAAATTTATATATAAGTTTTTATTTAAGTTTTCTTCAGCTTGTTTTTTTTCAATGAATTGTGAAACACTAAATTTGTTATCAACTTCTTTGAATTTAAAATTAACACTAGCCCCTTTTTTTGGTTCTTCTTTGTACATATTAATAAAATCTTTAGCTCTAAAATATACTGAAATATTTTCAAATTTTATAAATCCATAATTTTTTTTCTCATCTATAAAGGTAATCTTTCCACTATAATTAGGTATTTTATTTTCTAAACTTTTTACTAACTCTTGAAAAATATCCACATATTTAGAAAAATGCTCTTTTTCTAAAGTAATTTCATTTTCACTTTTTGTCAAATATACAATATCTCCGACTTCTGGCTCTTTATTATATACCTTTTCATAATCAAAAATAGATATTTTTTGTTTATCAACAACGATATATTGTTTTTCTTTTGGTAAAAAGTTTTCTCCATTTGAAAAGTAACTTACTTGCATACCTTTTATACCTCTTTTAGGTAAAAAAGTAACATCTTCTCCGTTTATTGGATTTCTATGATAAAACTTCCTAAAATGCCCAATAAGGAAAAAAACATCTTCTCCATTTTCATCTGCTATAAAACCAAAACCTTTATCTTCTCTTAATGCTTTGATATATCCACTACTTAAATTTTCTACTCTTCTAGAAATCACCACATCTTCAATAAAACTCTCTTGTGTAGATATATTTTTTTGAATAATATGCCCAAAAGTTGGAGTATTACATCTATAAAATTCGCTTTCTTTCGCAACTTGTATATTAATTGCTTCTTGAGAATTTATAGTTTTTTGAATATCAAATCGAAGATTTAAGCCTTGCTGTGCAGGTGAAAAATGTTTAAAATTAACCAATCCACTTAGTTGAGGATATGTAACCAAAACTTTTCCAATTCCTTGATTAAAAATAGATACTACAACACCATAATTGTCTCTTTTATGTGCAATCATTTTGGTAACTTGACCACTTAAATCATTGTTTTTAAAGCTAATATCTATCTCATCATTATTTTCAAAATGTTCTGGAAACTTTATAACTTTTGATTCATTACCATCTTCAAAAATAACTTTTCCAAAATTATCTTTTGAGTTTAAAATAACTATTTTTCCAATCATTTGAATATATTTCCTAAGTTTTGAATTAGATTATTTGTATTTTCAATATCTTCTTTTCCTATAATATGGAACTTTTTATCTCCCGTATCTTTTTTTACTATTTTTAGAGTTTTATCATTTGCCAAACAAACTAAAATAGTATGAGATTCTATTCCAGCAATTTGTATGCTTCTTTTATTTCCTTCAAAAGCTTTTGTTTTTAATACTCCTTTTGAAGTTGCTGTTGTACAAGTAAAAAGAAATGTTTTATATCCACAAACTGCAAGAACATCTACTTCAAAATCATTACCTTCTTTTTTAGCTTCTATATTCCAAGCTATATCTGTAATATTAAATTCTTCTTTATTCTCTTTTAAATAATAAAAAATATACTCTTCTAACCAATTACCTCTAATAAAATCTTGTAATTTTTTTAACTCTTTATTTGTTAATTCTTGTTTGTTGGACACAAAATCTTCTATGGATTTTTTATAGTCCAATTTTTTAAGTTCATCAAAATCTTTATCCCAAAGATTTTCATAAAAATTCTTAACATCATTTATCGATTTATCAAATAAATATTGGCAAAAGTCCAGACTAAAAAACTCACTATGTTCTATTTTAAATTTTGGTTCGTTTAAGCCATGAAGTAAATATATATCTGAAATTGGAATTTTTAAACCAGTAGATATATCACCATCTTTTGGATATTTAGTTCCATCAGCTAATGTCAGATTATATTGACTATAATCAATATCTGAATAGATTTTCTTGCAACTATTTTCATAGTTTTCAACAGCTAGAAAAGTTCCCAAACTCATAGGTTTTCTGCCACCTGTATAATTGTAGTGTATATGTGTAGGATTTAATTCTTTTAGTTTGTTTAATACCTTATCTTTTATTTTATTAAAATTAACCTCTTCATCTTTTTCTAGTTCAATTGTTTCAAAAGATATATCTTTTTGTAAATCCATTATTCTTTTAGATATTTCATTTGTCCTAGATTTTGTTGATATTAATAGTACCTTGTCATATCCAAAAACTATATCATCGTTATGAGTCTTAAAATACTCAATCAAAGCATAATTTGCAATAGAATTTTCACCTATTGATAAAATCATTAATTTCATTTTAAAACTATATAAATCTTGAAATACTTTTTTCTGAAACACCAAATTTAGAAGAAGCATTTTTAATTGCTTTATCTTTTTCCAAACCATCTGCAATTAATCTAAGTATATAAGCAATTATCTCTTTCCAATTAATATCCATTTTTATTTTCCTTGTGTATTTTTTATAGGGTGTAGTTTACTAATACAAAACTTAAAATATATAATAATTTAATAGTTTAAAAGAATATATTAAACGACGATAATTGACAAAAATAGACAATATAATTCGAAATAAGATAATGATATTAAATATTAAAAAGATATGATAATTTTTAAGTTTAATAAAGATAGCATACATAAAATACATACACATTTAAGGGGAACAATGAAAAAAATGTTTTTACTTTTTTCACATAATTTAACAAAGCTACAAGAAAACGATGCAATTGAAACTTTTAAAATTGAAGAGTTTGTCAATTTACCACAAAATTTACAAAATACTTGGAGTGAAATCCCCAGTAATTTGGAAAACTTAAATGATTATTTAATGGAGATAAAAACTTTTTTGAAAGAAAATTCGAATTTTGGAGATATTGCTTTGATCCAAGGAGATTTTGGTGCTACTTATAGTTTAGTAAATTTTTCAAAAGATTTAGGATTAGTTCCTGTTTATGCCACCACAAATAGAGTAATAGAAGAGTTTAAAGAAAATGGAAAAACTATAAAAAAATCAGTTTTTGAACATATAAAATTTAGGGAGTATTTATAATGGAATTTGTGCAAGTTATTACTTATATGGATTATGCAACTATTATTTTTGCATTTCTAGCAATGTTTTTCTCAGGAAAGAACTTTTGGAATAATAGGAAATTATCAAAATATATTCCACTATATATTGATAAGTGTGGAGAAATGGAGTTTTTAGGTATTGAGATTATGAGAAAAGATTTTACTCGTTCAGAACTTCTTGGGATATTAAGAGCTTTAGAAAAGAGTGGTAGATTCGATATTTTATATACTTCAACAAAAGATTTTTACACACAGCTAAAAGATGTTCAAGAAGCAAGAAAAAATGAATTTATAATCTATCTAAAAGATTGCGATAGCTTTGAAAGAAAATAGATGAAATATACAAAATTAACAATTAAAATAAATAGTGGAGAAAAACCGCCATATTTTGTTGGTTCACAACTTCGTGGAGCTTTTGGTTATGCTTTGAAAAAAGTAACTTGTATAAACCCAAAATATGATTGTATTGATTGTTTTGCTACAACATCATGTCTTTATTATGAGTTTTATGAAGAGAGAAATACTTATCATAAATTTAGATTTGATTTTAATCTTGCTTTGGAAAAATATGAGTTCAATTTTTATCTATTTGATAGTGCAGTTGAAAAACTTCCATATATTTTAAGTGCCTTTATAAATATGTTAAAAGAGAATGGCTTGGGAAAAGATAAAATCAAGTTTGATGATTTTGATATATTTATAAATGATGAACTTGCTACAAATAAAGGCAATATAACTATTCCAAAAGATTATATAAAAATATTTGAAATAAACTCTTTGGCAAAAAATATACAAATAGAGTTTGAAACTCCTCTAAGGATTAAAAAAGAGAATAGATTTTTAAGAGATGATGAGATTGAATTATCTACACTTATAAATTCAACTTATCAAAGGCAAATGAAACTCTTAAATAGAGATTTTAAAAAATTTCCATATCAAATACAAGGAGATATTATAGAAAAAAACTTAAGGTACAAAGAGCTTACAAGAGCTAGTAATAGACAAAAAACGACTATGAATATTGGAGGGCTTATTGGGACAATGACTATAAAAAACATAAATAAAGAGTGCTATGAAGTTTTAAAACTAGCTGAACTTTTGGCTATTGGAAAACAAACCGTATTTGGGCTTGGAAAAATTAAAGTAAAGGAGATAAATGAGTAAGTTTGAAAACTATTTTAGTGAAAAATTTAAAAATCTTGAGGAAAAAACTAAAAATATAGATGAGCTTTTAAATGATGACGAACTATATTTAATAAGTGGAGATTTTTATGGTATTCAAAAATTTATTTTTGATGGACTTTCTTCAAAAAATGCTGCAAAAGTTTTAAGAGCAAAATCTGCTTTTATACAACTTTTTACAGATTACATCACAAAATATATTTGTGATAAGCTAAAAATTGATGAAAAAGCTATTTTATCTGTAACTGCTGGAAAATTTGAGATATTAACTTCATCTTTTAGTGAAGATATTTTAAAAGATATTCAAAAAAATATAAATGACTATTTTATAAAAAACTTTTTTGGATTAAGTGGTATGAATTTATGTTTTGTAAAATGCTCAAAAGATGATTTTAAAGAGATTTCAAAATATAAAAGCTTAAGAGATAAAATCTCAAAAGAGATAGAAAAGAGTAAATTCAAAAAATTTAATCTTTTAAATCAAAATCCTGTTTTAGAAGCTAATACAAATATTACAAATCAAACACTTTGTAAACTTTGTAATTTTAGAAAAATAGAAAAAGTGCATTGCAAAGTTTGTGAAGATTTTGTATCTTTAGGACAAAAATTGACTACAAATAATATAGGTAAACCTATAAAAAGCTCTGAATTTGGAATAAAAATAGATGATTTTATTTGTGATTTGACTTTAAATGAAAAGATAAAATCTTATGTAGCAAGAGATGAAAAAAACGATATTTTAGAGTTTGAAAATTTGAGCAAAAATTCAACTGGTGCAAATGCAATAGCTATTTTAAAAGCCGATGTTGATAATATGGGTAACTTTTTAAAAAATAGTGATGTTACAAATAGCTTTGAAAATTTTGAGCTATTTTCAAAATCTATGGATAATTTCTTCTCTTTACATATTCCAAGAGTTATGAAAGAGAAGTTTAAAAACAGCTATACAGTTTTTGCTGGTGGAGATGATTTGTTTTTGCTAGGTTCGTGGGATACTATACTTGAACTTGCAAGATTTATAGAAAATGAGTTTAAAAGCTTTATAAAAAACAAAGATTTGACTATCTCATTTGGAATATCTTTGGCAAAAGCATCAACTCCTATAAACTATTTAGCAAGTCATACAGAAGAGCTACTATCAATTGCAAAAGCAATTGATGACAAAAAAGATGCTCTTACTCTTTTTGATGAAACAGTAAAATGGCAAAGCTACAAAAAAGTTTTTGAAAACTTAATGCCAGTTTTGGAGAACTTAAAGCTAGAAGATGACAAAACAGCATTTTTTTATAGATTGTTAGATTTTTGTCAAATGAGTAAAGATGTGAAAGTTGGCGACATAAAAGCAACTATTTGGAAATCAAAACTAAACTATGTTTTTAGTAGAAATATGAAAAGTATCAACCTTGAAGTATTAAATACTTTAAACAATAGCATAGAGAATAGTCCAAAAGAGGCAAAAATTGTTTTATGTGAATTTATATATAAAAGGAGAAAATAAAAATGTTACGAAATAGATTAAATTTAAAAGGGAGAATTGAAAATGGAACAAAATAGAAATAACCAAAACAATCAGCACAAAAATAACCAAGGTGGAAATCAGCATAAACAACAAAATGGTGGGTATGGTAAAAAACCTTATCATCAAGAAAAAACACAACTTCCAATGCCTGAAAAAATAGTATTAGACTATGAAAAAGATGAGCAACTTTTTGGAGAAACTGCGAAAAAATGGGCTAATAAATTAGAAGCCGATAGTAGTCGAACTTCAAATAAAATAAATCAAATAAGAGGTTTTTACGACAAGATAATGGAACTAAATGAAAAAGCTCAAAATCTTAGTGATGTAGAGTATAAAAAAGAGGTTTATCCATTTGTAATAATGCAAAATTCAAAAGTTGCTTATGCAAAAACAAGAGATTTAGTAAGTGAAAGTTTTGTAAAAATGATTAACTATTGTGTAGAAGAGGCAAAAGATGTTAAAAAAATGAACAATTTTAAACTATTTTTTGAATCAATAATTGGTTTTTATCCAAAAAAATAAATAAAGGAAGAGAGTAATGCAAACAAAATTAAGAATATTAACAGGACTTCATATAGGTGGAAGCGATGACACTATGAAAATTGGTGGAATAGATAGTGCAGTTATAAAAAGAGAAGTTTTTACAAATGAAGACGGAACAATAAACTATGACGGAACTGGTAAAAAAATAACAGAACCATATATCCCAGGAAGTAGCCTAAAAGGAAAAGTAAGAAGTCTTTTAGAACATAGTTTTGGACTAATTAGAGAACAAAAAATAAAACTTGGTGATAGAGCTGGAAAAGTTGTAGATAGTTCTTTTGCAAAAATGTTGGATGGGAAACTTCAACAAAAAGCAAACCTAATCATAACCCTGTTTGGAGAGAGTGCAGGAAGTGGTGATAATAAAAATACAAAAATCACTAGAGCTATTTTTAGAGATACTTTTTTATCAAAAGATAGTAGAAAACTATATTTAGAAGATAAGCTTTTACTATCTGAAGAAAAAGCAGAAAATACTATAAATAGAGTTACAGTTATGGCAAATCCTAGATTTATGGAGAGAGTTCCTGCTGGTGTTGAGTTTGATTTTGAAGTGGTACTTAGAGAGTTTGAAGAAGATAAAAGCTTACCACTAGAGAAAACTTTAAAATTGGGACTTCTTTTGCTTCAAAACGATGCTTTAGGTGGTGGCGGAAGTAGAGGAAATGGAAAAATAGAGTTTGAAGCTTTTAAAGATATAAATAATTTAAAAGAAGAGATAAAAAAACTTATGGAAGAGATAGAAGAGAGCCTATAATGAAGCTTTTAGCCATAAAAATAAAACCACTATCTTCATTTGCTACTCTTCCCAAAGGAGATACTATTTTTGGACAAATAGTAGCTTATGATTTTTTGGAAAAAAAGAGCAACTTTTCAAACTATTTGGATAAACCAAACTTAATAGTATCAGATATGATGCCTTTAGGATATGTTTATAGACCAAATTTACCACTAGATTGTTTTAGCACAAACAGTCAAGATGTAAACAAAAAAGAGTTAAGAAAAAAAGAGTTTATCTCTATACAAGATTTGCAAAATGGAGATTTACACAAATGTGAAAAAATAGATTTTATGCAAAATTTTCAAGTAGTAAAAAACTCTATAAATAGACTATCTTTTACAACAGATGGCGATGATTTTGCTCCATACTCAAATATTGAGCAAAGCTATTTTCAAAAACTTTGGATGTTTATTTTAGTAGATGAAACTTTGGAAACTAGAGTTATAGAACTATTAAAAAAAGTTGGGCATTTTGGTTTTGGAAAAGAGGCAAATATAGGAAAAGGTGTTTTTGAAATAGAGCTTATAGAAAATCCTATAAAACAAATAGAAACAAACTACTATATGAGTATCTCTCCTATAATTCTACAAAATCAAGAGTTTCAAAATGTTTTTTATGAACCATTTACAAGATTTGGAAAGTTCGGATTAAACAACTCAAACGAAAATGTATTTAAAAAACCAGTTCTTATGGCAAATAGTGCAAGTGTTGTAAAAACAGACAAAAAAATAAGCTATTTTGGAAAATCTTTGGACAATGGCTTTGAAAACAGAATATCTTTTATACAAGGTTACTCTATTGCTCTTCCAATTATGATAAAGGATGAAAAATGTCTAAGTTGATTTTAAAAACATTAAGCCCACTTCATATTGGAAGTGGAAATGAGTTTGAGCTAAACTTTAATCTTCTAAGTAAAGATAGCTTTATATACCTTTTTGATGAGGATAAAATTGTAAAATTTTTAATCTCAAAAAATATACAAATTCCATCAAATTTTGATGAATTAAAAAAACTTATTTTACAATATAGCGAAGAGTTAATATCATCTCAAAACTATTTTAGAAAAATTGAGTCAAACTTTACTAAACTTTCAAAACCTTTGCAAGAGCAAGTTTCAACTCAAGCAAAACCTATTATTACTGGAAGTAGTATAAAAGGTGCTATAAAAACTGCTTACTTAAATAAAATGGTTAAAGAAGGTAAGTTCAAAAATGATGCTGAAACTTTGGAAAAACTTGAAGAAGAGTATGAAAATAGTAATGATAAAAGATTTGTTGATAAAAAGAAAAAAGATTTAATCAAATCTATAGATTTAAAGTTTATAAACGAATTAAAAAAATCATCTATTTATCTTAAAATATCTGATAGCCTTAACTCTTTACAAACAAAAGTTTATAAATCTATAAATATCAAAAAAGAGAAATCTCATCAAAATTTAAGAACTGCAAAAGTTGAGCAAATATCAAACTTTGCCGAGTGTATAAAAGAAAAGCAAGAGGTAGAAACTTCACTTACGATCTCAAATGATTTTTTTAAAGATTTAGCAAAAGTTTGTAATGATTTTTATAAAGATGAATTTGAAAAAGAGTTTTCTCACTATTTCTTAGATAATCAAAGATTTAAAAAAATAGAGCTAACAGCAAATCAATTTTTGCTAAATATTGGAAAATTTGGTGGAGCTGAACAAAAATCTGTTGAACTTATAAGAAGTTTACCAAAAACTGGAGCTGATGTATCCTGGGAAACAAGTGCTAGAAACTATGCACTTGAAAAAGATATTCAAGACAAAATACATTTTGAAAACTCTTTAGTTCCTTTTGGCTGGATTTTATGTGAGATTGTAGAGTAAAACAAACTTTAAAATAAATATGTGTTATAATCACACATATTTATTTTATACATAAAAGGATTTTAAGTATGGAAGCTTTAAAAGTGAGAAAAAATTTTCTATTTGACAAAGATATAGTAGAAAAAGCAGAAGATATTTTAAAACAAAAGCACAAAAATTTTACAGAAGCTCTAAGCTTATATCTAAAAGCTCTATCAAAAGAGCCAAAACTTCTTGATGATATAGAAAAAATTGCCACAAAAAGAACAGGTTCATTTATAGGAATTTTGGACAATAAGCTTAAAAAAGAAGATTTCAAAGCTATGAAAAGAGAAAAAAATGAAGATTTTTTTTGATGCAGATATCTGTTTAGATTTACTAGATAGCAAAAGAGAAAATTCAAAATCTTCAATCTCTTGGTATTTACAAAACAAAGACAATAGCTCTTTAGAGTTCTATTTTTCAGGTGATTTTATTACAACTTTTTACTATATTCTCACTCAAAAACGAAAGCTAGATTCAAATTTGGTAATAGAAGCCATAAACTCTCTTTGTAGTGAAATCACTCCACTATATTTAGAACATAGTGATTTTTTACTTGCAAAAGATAGTTTTGAAAAATGTATTTTAAAAGATTTTGAAGATTTGATAATACTTCAAAGTGCAAAAAGAAACTATTGCAATATTTTTATAACAAACGACAAGGAGCTAATAGGTTTAAAAAATTTTGAAGATATAAAAATACAAAATCTGGAGGAAAAATAAGATGAATAAACAAAACAATAACACAAAAGAAAACTATCATTTAGTTTAAAATGTTTACAACTTCTTTAGACCAAATATTCACAACTCAGAATCTAAAAAACTCTTTTTTAGAAATAACATCAAAATCCTATGGATTAGATGATATTTCATATTTTGAGTTTAAAAAAGAGCTATCAAAAAACATAGAAGATATTATTTTAGATATAAAAAAAGGCACATTTACCCCAGAACCACTCAAAAAAATAGAGATAAATAAAGAAAATAGCAATGAAAAGCGACCTTTGGCTCTAAGTTCCATAAAAGACAAGCTTATTCAAAAAACACTCTACACAAGTCTAAGAGACTATTTTGAAACAATTTTTAGTGATAAATCCTATGCTTATAGAAAAGATAAATCAACTATAAAAGCAATAAACCGAACGACAAGCTACATAAATCAAAGATATTTTTGGGTTTTAAAAACGGATATAAAAAACTTCTTTGAAACAATAAACCACGATAAACTCCTAAAAATACTGGATAGGCAAATAAGCGACAAAAGAGTTATAAAACTAATCTCACTTTTTATACAAACTGGCTCTTTTAGAAATATAGACTATTTTGAACACCAAGTAGGAGTTCATCAAGGCGATATTTTATCTCCTCTTTTATCAAACATATATTTGGATTTTATGGATAAATTTATAGAAAGTCAAGAGATAATTCACATTAGATATGCAGATGATTTTATAGTTTTATTCAAAGAAAAAGGTGAAGCCTACAATTTTAAAAACATTTTAAGTGATTTCTTAAAAACTTTAGATTTATCCTTAAATGAAGAAAAAACCAAAGTAACTCATGTAAAAGATGGTTTTATCTTTTTAGGTATTTATTTCGTAGGGAAAAATAGATTTGTGGACAATGACAGACTTCAAAAATCAATCTCACAGCTTCACAAACTAGCAAAAACTAGATTAGGTTTTTTAGCATATATAGAAGAAGTAAATAGCTACTTAATGGCTTTAAAAAACTACTATTTAAAAATCATAATCCCAAACTCAACCCAACATCAACTAATAAAAGAACACTTAATAGAATCAATTTCTCAAAAAGTTTTTCATAAAAAAGCAAGTCAAAAGATAAAAACAAAAAAAGAGTTTAAAATTCTTCTAATAAAAATAAAATTTGATATACTCTTTGAAACTCAAGAAATCCCAGACAAAATAGAGCTAATCATAGCAAAAGCCTTTGAAAAATATCTAGCGAATAAATCATACAAAGATTCAAAAACAAAAATTGACAAGAAAAAAAACATCTATGCAAAAAAATTTGCAAACGACTCCACAATTCATATCTCAACAGCTGGATTATATCTAGGTATAAGCAAAAATAAATTTGTAGTAAAACAGTATGGTAAAGTTCAAAATAGTTTCGCTTTTGACAAAGTAACAAGAATCATCATCGAAGGGAAAGGAATATCTTTGTCCTCTGATATTATAAAAAAAGCAGTCCAAAACAATATAACAATAGACTTTATAAACAGCGATGCCCTAGCTTATGCTTCTCTTATTACTCATAAATCAACTTTGCCACAAAATATAAATAAACAAGCAAAGATTTTACAAACTCCTCAACAGCTATATTTAGCAACACAATTTATAAAAGGAAAAGCAAAAAATCAAATAAACTACATAAAATATTTAGATAAATATCACAAAATACTAGATGAAAATATATCAAAAATGGAAAGTATTTTAAAAACAGGAGTGAACAAAGCCCAAAGTGTAGAGCAGCTTATGGGATTTGAGGGCTCTATTTCAGCTATATATTGGCAAAGTTTAAGAGTAATTTTGGAAGCTCCATTTGAAAAAAGAGTAACTTATGGTGCAAAAGATATAGTAAATAGTTCACTAAACTATGCCTATGCCATACTATATGGAAAAATCCAGCACTCTTTGGTTCATGCAGGACTTAGCTTAAATATCTCATTTTTACACGCAATAGATGAAAGAAAACCAACTTTAACATTTGATATGATAGAAGAGTTTAGAACTTTTATAGTTGATAGGACAATTATCTCTATGATAAATAAAGATGAGCCAATAAAACTAGATAATGAAGGCTTACTTACAAAAGCTTCAAGACAACTAATCTCAAAAAATATAAAAGAAAAACTAGGAAGCTACACTATGTGGAAAAAAGAGTCTGTAAAAATAGAAAATATCATACAAACCCAGTGCTACAACCTAGCAAAATCAATAGAAGATAGCACAAAACCATATAAAGCTTTTATAGGAAAATTTTAAAAAAGGGACAAGGACTTTAGTCCTTGTAAAATTGATATGAAATATTTAATAACCTACGACATAGAAAACAACAAAAGAAGAAAAAAAGTATCCGATGAACTAGAAGCTTATGGATACAGAGTAAACTTCTCCGTTTTTGAATGCGAACTAAATCAAACAAAGTTTAAAAAACTCAAAACAAAACTAGATGAATTGATAAATAAAAAAACCGATAGTTTGCGATTTTATCATATTTGCGAAAACTGTACTTCTAAATCTTTTGAACTTTGTAATAGAGAAGATATTTTTGAAACAAAGGAGTATTTTTTGTAAAAATAGGTTTGCGAACTTTTTTTGGGTATTTTTAGGGCTTTTTTGCTAAAATCTCACTTTTAAAGTTCGCAAATGTACCTTTTGTAAATTTACTTCAAGTAGGTTTGCGAACTTTCATTTTTGTTTAAGTTTTAAACTCCCATTTTATGGTACTTACGAAACTTAAACTAAGCTAAAAGTTAGAGAATCTCACTTTTCTGCTTTTTTTACAAACGATTTGCGAACTTTTTTTAAGAAGAAAAGCCCGTAAAATCGAGATATTTTAAAATTTTATGTCAATTTTACCGAGTTGCATTTTGAAAAACACTATACATTTGCGAACTTTTTTAGCAAATTATGATTTTATAGGAGTTTTATAAGCTCTGTTTTTATACAATCTTTTTCGCAAATGTGATTTGATGGCTATTCAATAACAATGACCCGATTTAAGGGGATTAAAACAATTAAGTCTTCATTAGTATGAACTACTACAAAAGAATTCAATAACAATGACCCGATTTAAGGGGATTAAAACGTTATCACTTCCTTGATTGTTTCTTTAACACCTACTGGATTCAATAACAATGACCCGATTTAAGGGGATTAAAACAATACTACTGATGGATGTAAATTTTTCCATAATATATTCAATAACAATGACCCGATTTAAGGGGATTAAAACGTTCTTCAGTTACACCTTCAATTCTCATAATTTTTATTCAATAACAATGACCCGATTTAAGGGGATTAAAACCTTCCAATTCATTTCTAAGACTTTCACCTATATTTGGATTCAATAACAATGACCCGATTTAAGGGGATTAAAACTCTTAAGAACCACTTTCAATGGTATCTTAGCCATATTATTCAATAACAATGACCCGATTTAAGGGGATTAAAACAGATATCTTTAGCTTCTTCTAGTTTAGATTTCTTCATTCAATAACAATGACCCGATTTAAGGGGATTAAAACAATGCTTTGCATTACATCTGTAAATTCCTCTATGTTATTCAATAACAATGACCCGATTTAAGGGGATTAAAACTATCCAGCATAATTGATAAAGCCCAGCTCTTTAGATTCAATAACAATGACCCGATTTAAGGGGATTAAAACCTGTCAGCTATAAAGCTATTCATTCTCTCTATAGTGTCATTCAATAACAATGACCCGATTTAAGGGGATTAAAACTTTTGTTCCCATTTTTTCCAATTCGTTTCTAAGACTTTCATTCAATAACAATGACCCGATTTAAGGGGATTAAAACCTTCAGCTCAGCTATGATTTCTTCATTTGTTTTAGATTCAATAACAATGACCCGATTTAAGGGGATTAAAACATTCTTCTAATCTCTCCACATTTGGAAGCTTCATAACGAAAATTCAATAACAATGACCCGATTTAAGGGGATTAAAACAGAAGCTTTTACTATGTAGTTGTTTTTATAGATACCATTCAATAACAATGACACAATATTTGCTATTGAAATTCTGTAGTCTCAAAATTTTACGAAATCGTTAAAGTTTATTTCTAAATTTTGGACGAAAGATTAAGTGAATAGATTTATTCTATACTATTGACTCAAAAAGAATCATGCAATATATTGATTTAGACCCTGATTATGTTGTTTTTAAAATAAGAAAAGTTGCAGAAGTTATTGTTTCTGGGATTTATAGAAAATATGAAAGTAATGGTGATAAAATATCTCAAAATGATAAAATTAGATACCTTAGTTTTGTAAAAAGAGTTTTAAATAAAAAAGCTCAAAGTCATTTACACACTATAATAACTATTGGTAATCTTTCTGTTCATGAAGATTCAGATAAGCCAACAGTTTTAGAAAAAGAAGATGCACAATTTCTAATAACAGCTTTAATCTTGGCTATAGAGGAATTGAAAACATCAAATGTAATTTAAAAGTTTAGACATTATATGACTAAATTTTTCTTTATAATAAAGAAAAATTATAGAGGGATATAATGATGTCAATAAATGAAATATATAATCAAAAAATATTAGACTTAATCTCTTTAAATATTCTAAATTATTTCAGATTGACTGTTAATGATAAACTTTTTGTTCACAATATTTTAGGTGTTACTAAAAAAGATTTGAATAGTAATAAATACTCTAAAGAAGAAAAAGCAAAACTAAAAAATGAAATTATAAAAATAGAAGAAGCTATTAAAAAAGATGATGTAATTTTTATCCAAAAACTTCTAAAAGAGAGATTAGTAATTTGGTTTAAATTCTTTTTTGCTAGAACAATATTGCAAAGATATTGTAATATACCTGCTGGACTTTTAGTTGTAAAATTTGAAGATTATTCATCAAGAATGATAACAGAATGTTACTCTGATAAAAAACTTATTAACATAGGACGACAACAAAATGATGGAAGCTCTGCTTCGTTTAAAGGTGATGGATTAGTTAATCTTTTTCTATACACTTGGAACTCATTTTTGTATGGTAGAAAAGTAAAAGTTTTAGGAGAAGTTGAGTTTAATATTAACACTACTTCTGACCCGTCTAGTTTGTATGATGATGAAGTTTTATCTATAGTAAAAAATATGGAACAAGAAATAGCAGACCAAAATAATACTAATTCTTCAAAGTAAAAAATAACAAAATAAAATAATAATATAAATTATTTACTACCTTTTGCGAGATTTGACTGATAGTTTCAAGTCAATCTTGCTTTATCTACTGAAAATCAAAAAAAATTACTACAATTTGTTTTTATCTACTATTAAAATATTAATTTTTTGAGGTGAACTTTAGTGATAATTTTAAAAAAGGACGGTGTTTTTTCCAAAATAGTTATTTTTTTATGTCATGTCAGAAAAAAAAGTAGGGTATAAAAATTTCACATTTTTTAGCTATCCATAAAGCTTAAATATAGCTTAAAGTAGTTTTTGAAAAGTTTTGACAGTTTTTAGAAAAATAATTTTTTAGACACTTTTTCGACTATTAAATGATTTTAATATTTAAGCTATTGTTAGGCATTAGTTTTTAGAAAATCATAATCATTTTGAAGTTTTTTAAAGAGCAAAATTTCTAAAAACTAATAGATATTTTGTATTAAATTTCATAGAAAAATCTTAAGAAATTTAATAAAATTTTCTCTAAAAGTAGGTTGATAAATTTCTAAAATCTTAGAAGAAAATCTTTAAAGTTGAGAGTAAAATTTACAAGAAGTTGAGAGCTAATTTGTATCAAAACTCATAGAAAATATTTTAAAAATTAATAGTAAAATCTATAAAAAAGTAGAATAGGTTTTTTTAGAAAAAAGAAAGAACAAAATATTAAAATCAGCAATAAATTTTTTAAAAAATCAAGAGTTATTTTGTGATAAAATCAATAGAGAAAATTTAAAAATTCTAAGAATTATACATATAAAATAGTGTGATATTTTTCATAATTCAAAATAAACATTTCATATCAAAATCAATAGAAATATTTTAAAACATAGAAAAATCTCTAAAAGAAAAAAAATGAAAATTTTAAAAATATAAAACCAAATTTGAATTAAAATTCATAACAAAAAAAACAAAAATATAAAATAAAATAGACAAATAAATCACACTATATTTTTAAGAAATACAAAAATAAAATATTAAATTTGAGAGTAATATTTTTAAAATTCAATAGATGTTTTATCTTGAAATTTATAGAAAAATCCTAAGAAAATTAATAAATATTTTATAAAAATAGGGTGATTGATTTCTAAAATCTGAGAAGAAAATCTTTAAATTCAAGAGGTAAATTTTAAAAAAATTAAGAACTAAATTGTATTGAAATTCATAGAAAATATTTTAAGATAGAAAATAAATCATACAATATGATTGAGTATTTTTATTAAAACAAAAAGCATAATTTCTAAAAAACAATAAGTATTTTAGATTAAATCTAATAGAAAAAATTAATAAAATCTATATAAACATTTATTAAAATGGTGAAGAACTTTTAATCAAAATGATCTGGCTACACTAAATAGGACATAGAAAATAACTATGTTAAAATTAGTGAAA
>ERZ650302.412-NODE-412-length-23386-cov-6.277613_pt1 | contig 23386 bp, 12 predicted proteins | sample MGYA00376238_ERZ650302 | MGnify/ENA primary metagenome ERZ650302 (study PRJEB26733, sample SAMN07839298) | wastewater metagenome | biome: urban; feature: wastewater treatment plant; material: waste water | place: USA: North Carolina | collected 2016-04-28 ... | reverse complement strand
CAATGTGTCGTTTAATCAGCTCAGTAGTTTAGATCTTAAAGCGGTGAGCCAGCAAAATACGACGCTTTCTGCACAAGTCACAGATACGATTCGCGTAGTCGATGATGCTGTGATTTCACTGATGAAGGCCCAGAGTGCAAGCGAAGGAAATATAGGGGATCAGATTACCTATACCTTGACCTATCGAAATACAGGGACAGCAACACGTCGTGTCGTGCTGCAAGATGTGTTGGATGATTCTTTAGAATACGTATCCGGGTCGGCAGTTTGGAATCAAAATAGCACAGCACTCACCGATGCAAATGATACAGAAGGATCTGCGAATACAGGAATAGCCTATCAACTTAAACCTGATGGGAAGAGTCTAGAAGCCAGTATTACGGCTGTTGCACCGCTCACATCAGGCACATTGGCTTTTAAAGCCAAAGTGAAACAAGGTGCTGCCAATAAAATTCCAAACACGGCAGGTTTTGTACAATACGATACAGATAGTACCACGGTAAAACTGAGCAGTTTCTCCAATACCGTCATTTACAACTTAGCTGCTGTCTATGGGGTGGTTTTAAATAATAACTCCAGTTCAGCAACGAACCTTGGTAACTCGGATAACAGTCCTGATAACTTAGTGATTCAAGCCAATTTGAAACCAGGGCAAGAGGTTTTCTTTAATAACTATGTTTGGAATAAGGGTAATAATACTGATGTATTTAATGTAACAATGACAGGTAGTACATTTCCGACAGGTAGCCAAATTGAATTTTATCGTGCAGATGGCGTAACCCCTTTATTAGATAGCAATGGAGATGGTATTCCTGATACAGGTTTATTATCCGCAGGCGTAAATTTACCAATCGTTGTTAAAGTACGTTTACCTAGTAGTTATGCTGTAACGACTGATACGACATTCGAAGTTTCACCTCAAGCTCAGTCTTTAGGTGATATTAGCAAAACGAGTTTGATTAAAGATCAGGGTAATTTACTTGCCACAACGGTAGCACGTTTAGTTGATTTGACGAATAGTCCTGAAAACAATGGTTTGGGTAATGGGAATGTTGATAATGCTGGTAATCCGTGGAAAATCGTGATTGCCGCAACAAGTACTAATCCTGTTGCGGGTGGGCAAGCAATATTTCCATTAAAAGTGAGCCATACTGGTATTGGAACTGAATATTTACTTAGTGCGAACTCGACGAGTAATTTTACAAGCTTAACTTTGCCTAATGGCGTGAACCGTGTTCGTTTTTATGTTTCTGGAAATGGTTCAAACTGTAGTGTCATGGGTAGCGAAACAGGTAAAACCATCTATCTGAATAATGGTGAAAGTCAGTTAATCTGTGCTGTTGTTGAAGTGGATCAATTGAACAGTAGTGTAACTACACCGATCTATTTCCGCGCTCTTTCTACAAGTTTTGTAAGTGGTAATAATAGTAGTAATCCGAGCCAAGATATTATTATGGATGCGATTACTATTCAAAGTGTCAATTCTGTAGCTAAAGTAGAATTCACGCCAAATTCTCGTGGACAAGTCTCGCCATTAGGCACCGTCATTTATAGTCATCTTTTAATCAATAATACTGATGTTGATTATACAGGGAACTATAGTTTTCTTTCGAATAACGATCAGGTTGAGTTTAACAGCACTCTTTTCTATGACGTAAATGGAAATGGTGTTTTTGATGCTGGGGATTTGGTGATGAGAAGTTTAGCTGACTTGCCGGGTGGAAAATTAGCAGCACATACACAAGTCAAATTATTGCTTCAGGTTAAAAATCTTGTAGCAAATAATATTGCCCAAGCGAATACCACCACGATTAATTTAACGAATAATGCCAATGGTCAAGTTTTGGCATCAATTACTGATGTAACTACAGTGAATCAGAGACAATTGAAGTTGAGTAAGTTGCAAGCACGTGATTTTAATTGTGATGGCACAGCTGATGAGTCCTATACAACAAATAGTCTCAATATCGGTAAACAAGCAAATGGTCAAGGTCAGTGTGTTTTGTATAAGGTGATTTTAACCAATACAAGTGCTACTGCTATGAGTACTGCATTTACCTTTAGAGACATGACGCCTGCCTATACAGTTTTATCTCAATCGCCTATCTGCACATCATGTAGTAGTATGACGGCTCCTACAGTCGGTAATGCTGGTGCGGTTTCAGGAACATTAAATAGTGTAGCTGCAAACCAAAGTTATGAATTTAATTTCGGGGTGCGCTATGTGGGGCAGTAAGCAAAAAATGAAAAAAAATATCTCTAATTACAGCATGATGAATCATAAAGTTAGTTATATATATATTTTGGTTTTGTTTATCTTAACTTGTTTGATGTGTAGTCAAGCTGTATTGGCTGCTCCAACTATTGAGATTTATTCAGGCTCTGGTACAGGGCAACAAGGACCAAGAGCAGATACAACACCACATACGTTTTTGCTTAATAGAAATAACCCTTCAGATAACGTAAGTGAGGCTTATACGCCGACAACAACCGTTAGCTATACTATTACAAATTCCGTTTATAATACAGCAACTTATTCTGGTCAATCTGGGGCGAATAAACCAGAGTTAACGATGGGTGCAGCTGGAGATGCTACAAATGTAACAGCAGTAGATATTCTTAGACCACTGAATGCAATTGGTGGTGGTCAAGATCAAATGTTTGCCGCAAGCTTACAAAATGCGCCAAGTGGTTGTGTAAATGGGTCAGCCTGTTCAAGTACGAATGGCGGGATTAGTGCTGCGAATAATTATGGTGTAGCTATGTTTCTAATGACTAGAGGGCTTAGACTTGCGAGTGCCTCTAGTAATAGTAGAATAAAAATGGGAACTATCCAGGTAACTTTTAATAGACCTGTTACAAATCCTATTTTGCAAGCTGCGGGGATGGGGGCAACAGTAGGTAGTCTAGGCTTTGCTGCGGAGTTTACGTTAACAGGAAGTAATCTTTCGACATTACCTGTAATGAGTCGTTTGGCTGGGAGTAAAGAGTTAACTGTAAGTGGGAATAATATTGTTAATAATGCATCCAAAATTACAGCTACCAGTGGAAGTGGTGGGGCTAGTGGCAGTGTTTATATCAAAGGTAAAGGAATTACCTCATTAACATTTGATATTTATGTGCGTGGGGATGGTGGTGGAGCATGGGCCAACAATGGTGCAGATGCTTTCTTTTTTGGCATCTCAAGTATGGATGCTGATAGTGATATTTCAATTGTTAAGAGTCAGCGCGTTGGGACATCAGGAACATTTGTACAGACCCAATTAAACAATGTTCCTGTTAATTCAATTATGCAATATCAATTAACTATTACCAATAATACGCCATCAGGTGCAACATTGGGTGGGACAGTTGTAAATTTACCTTTTAATGACACACTCCCAGTCAGTTTAAAAAATGTTTCTATTGTCGGAACACCAGCTACGACACAAGGTACAGGAGGTTCAAGCCCTGTTACTACTTCCTGTACTCCTACATTAACAGGCGATAATACCGCAGGCTGGAAAGTTTCGGGACTGTTTACAGGTGCAACAACAGCAACCTGTATAATCACGATTCAGGGTACAGCAACCGCAGCAGGTACGTTAACCAATACAGCAACGATAGAGTCAACCTCATCAAATACGCCAGTGAGTAGTTCTGTTAATGCCGTGATCGTTAACCCAACAGCAATTACTGGACGAGTATTTGTTGATAATAGCGGAACAACGCTAGATGCGAGTAAAGCATATAATGGCATACAAGATGCAGGTGAAGTTGGGATTGCAAATAGTACAATTCGTTTGAATAACTGTAGTACTACGCAGTTAGCTTCAACAGTGACAAGTGCAAATGGTGATTATGCTTTCTCAATTGTACCAAGCTTGTTGCCATCATTATTTTGTATTGTTCAGCAGAATTTACCTGAATATATTTCTGTCAGTGGCACAACAGGCTACACTCGTTCAACAGATACAATTGCTTTAACCAAGACAAGTGCGACAAGCTATGCAGCAAATAATTTTGGTGATGTGATTGTTAATGTGGTGTTGAATGAAGATGGGCAGCATACAGCTATTGCTGGAGATGTCACGGACTATCCTCACCGTTTAAGCACACAAATTCCAGTTCAACTCACTGAATTATTACAGACTCAGACTCAGCGACCAAATGCTAGCGCCGATCAACCTTGGCAAGCATTGGTTTATCGAGATACGAACTGTAATGGTCAGGTAGATATGGGTGAAGTTGTATTTAACCCAACTGCTGCAAGTACTGTTCTATTACAGCCAAGTGCTGATATTTGTTTAGTACAGCGAGTTCATGTACCAACTAATGTTGTTGCGGGCGCACAACATATTGGAACTCTTCAAGCAAAGTATCAATTTGCTCTGACAAATCCATCAGAAACCATTCCAGGGCAAACGCTTAAACGTCAGGATGTGACACTTATTGGTAGTGCTGGTTTAACACTGACAAAAAAAGTTCGTGCAGTTGCAAGTTGTCCTTCGACTTCTTCCGATACAAATGCATTTGTAACGACTAATCAGGCTGCTAAGCAAGATAATTTAGAGTATGAAATCACCTATAAAAATAACAGTACCAAGAAACTACAGAACGTAAAAGTGAAAGATAGTTTACCAATTGGTACCAATTTTGGCAGTGTAAGTTGTGGATTGACACCAAGTGGAAATACTTGTAATACAAGCGCTTCTGGTTCTTCTCTTGAGTGGGGGTTGACTGGGTCATTAAATCCATCAGCTTCAGGTACTCTGAGATTTTGTGTGTCTCAACAGTAAATAATAGATAAAGTATGTCGAAAATATTATTGATTTGGCATACTTTGTGCTGATAGCTGGTATAGAGTTTTTTTAATTGTTTGAACCAGTAGATGTTTTTTTACAAAAAAGTGATTTTTTTCAACAAAAATACATAAAAGTATTGTATTTTAGTAATGTTAAAAATTATTTTGAACTTTGTCTATAGAATAGAATATGTTCAGAAGTTTAGGATGTTGAGTGTGGAAACAATAAACATGCATTTAAAAGATAATTGGAAAAAAGGTTTACTTGGTGCAGCTAGTTTGATTTTGGCGGTTAGTGTTTCTGCTGAAACTAAAGTTGCAAAAGATCCTGTATCTGTAGAATTAAAAACGTATCTCATTAGTGTAAGCACAGATGGGAAACCAGTAGCTAAGTTAGTCAATAAAGTGAAGCCAAATGATGTAATTGAGTATCGTGCAACGTATACAAATAATACATCAGGAAAAATTAAAAACTTAGCTGCGACGTTACCAATACCCGTAGAAACGTTATTTTTGGCGAAATCTGAGCCAGAAAACGCGCAAGCAAGTACAGACGGTACAAATTTTGCCCCGATGCCTTTAAAACGCAAAGAGGGTAATCAAATGGTGAATGTTCCACTGAAAGATTATCGTGCATTACGTTGGACGATCGCAGAACTTCCTGCTGGGAAATCTGTAACGGTATCAGCGCAAACGCGTATTAACAGTGACAAAACCAAAAATTAAACAAACTGACATTGAATATTCAACAGGGGTAAGTTCCGAATGTCAAATCAAACTCAACGTTTAAAGCTAACGCAATTAGCAGCTTCGATTGCATTTGTTGCAGGTGGTGCAGCTTTCCTTCCTTCAGCACACGCAGCAGCTCCTAGTGCGGGCACAAACATTAGTAACATTGCATCTGCAAGCTATACAGATAGCAACGGTTCTAATAAAACTGTGACATCAAACGTAGTTACTACGACTGTATTGCAAGTAGCAAGTTTCACGTTGATCGCTGATCAAACTAAAACTGCTAACGCGAATGGTCAAGTATCTTTATCTCACACATTAACAAATACTGGTAATGGCAGCGATACTTTTAACGTAGCTGTTGTCAATAATGATACACGTGATAACACAACTGATAATTTCGATTTCAGCGGTTTAAACGTTTATCTTGATGCCAACAAAGATGGTGTTCCAGATAGCCAAACTCCTGTAACAAGCGTAACTTTAGCAGCAGGCCAATCTGTTAACTTAATCGTACAAGCAACAACAGCAAGCAACAACGTTACTGCTGGTGATCTTGGTAAGTTAACGGTTTCAGCAATCAGTGGTTTTGATACAAGTGTAACTGCTAAAAACGTAGATACAGTTAAGATTACCAATGGCGCTGTAATTAGTTTATTAAAATCTGCTAGCGTTAGTAATGTAGATGCTACTTCATCAAGCCCTGCAGCACGTGAAGTTGAATATACTTTAGCTTATCAAAATACGGGTAACACGACCGCAACTAACGTTACGATCACCGACGTACTTCCATCTAGTTTAACTTATGTTGCTGGTTCTGCTACAGTAAATGGTACAGCTGTAAGTGATGCAGCTGATGCTGATGGATATAACTTCACTTCAGGAACAGCGACATTAGTTATTCCTACAGTTGTTGCAAACAGTAGTGGTGTATTGAAATTCAAAGTTCGAGTAAACCAAAATACTCCAGCTGGTATCATTAGAAACATCGCTGAAGTGGATCCAGATGGTCCAGGTGCAGAAGTTAAAACACCATCTAACCCGAATGATGTAACAGTTTTAGGTGTTAAAAAAGGTACAATTAACGACAGTACAACAGATGCCTTTGCTGATGGACAAGCTTCTACGGCTCCAGCTGATGACGTAATTACTAAGTCAACAACTCAAGGTACTCCAGTTACCTTTGGTGTTACTGCGGGTGGTGGTGAGCCAATCGTTGTACATAACACTGGTAATGTTACTGAAGCATTCAACATTAGTGTAAACAAAAACTCTTTACCAACTGGTAGCATTGTTGAATTATTCAAAGCTGATGGTGTAACGCCATTAACTGATACGAATGGTGATGGTGTTGCAGACACGGGTCCAATCGCAAGCGGCGCTACATACCAAGTTGTTGCTAAGGTAACTCTACCTTCTAGCTATTCTTCTACAACGCCAATCAGCACGATCTTAACTTCAACACCTGTTACTAATTCTACTGGTACAGATACAATTACTTTAGTCATTGATAAAGTCGTTGCATCTACAGTTGACTTACACAATGGTGATGCAACAAATAGTACTGGTACTGTTGTTGGCGCGTCAGGTAAAGATACTGGTCAATTTATTGATACTAAATCAACTAAACCTGGTCAAGCAACTAACTTCCCATTAACTATTGATAATAAAGGTGCAACTGGAGATAACTATAATTTATCTACATCACCTACATTACCAGCGGGTTGGACAGTTCAATATTACTTAGCTGATGGTGCAGGTAATCCAACAGGTGCTCCAATCACGAATACAGGTAATGTACCAAGTGGCGGTAGTGTTCAACTTGTTGCAGTTGTAACACCTCCTGCAAATGCTCCAGCTGGTGATCAAGAAGTTATCTTTAAAGTTGCTTCTCCTGCTACTGGCTTAACAGATGTAATGTCTGATCGTGTAACAGTCGAAACTAATCGTATCCTTAGCTTGCAAAATGACCGTACTGGTCAAGTTGCACCAGGTGGTACGGTTGTTTACAAGCATACCTTAACCAACAACGGTAACATTGTTGAAGGTGCTACAGCGGGTAGCTTACCGTTTACTCTTACGAATGACCAAGCTGCAAATGGTTGGGTAACAAGCTTATTCGTTGACTTAAACAATGATGGCGTGGCTGATGCAAATGAGTTAGTTACAGGTAATGATCTTGCTGCAGTATCTGGAAGTATCGCTCGTGGTGCATCTGTTAACTTACTCATCAAAGTTCAAGCTCCAACAAATGCAACTGCTGGAACACCAAGTGCAGTTGTATTGACGATCAAACCAACAGTTGTTGGTGGTCAGTCTGTTGCTGATCTAGTGAACACTGACTTAACGACTGTAACAAGTGGTCAAGTGCGTTTAGTGAAAGAGCAATCTTTAGCAAACTGTTCAACAGGTGCTGCTGGTACTTATACTCAAAATACAGTTTCTGCTAAACCAGGCGAGTGTGTGAAGTATAGAATTACTGCAACGAATGAAGGTAATGCTGACGTAACTAATGTTGTGATTAGCGATGCTACACCTGCATATACAACGTTGAAAGTGATTGCAAGTGCATCTCCAGTAGCTACAAATGCGACATTGAGTACTTCAACTGCTGCATTAACTGATGGTTCAACAGGTACTATCGCTGCTGAGAAAACACCTCTTGTACCTAATACAAGTGCGGTATTAGAGTTTGTAATCAAAGTAAATAATTAATATTCATTAAGCAATTTCGATTGCTCAAAATGAATTGATTAAAGATGTGGGCATTTGCGCAAAGCAGGTGTCCAAAACAATAATTGTTAAAGTTTTTTATTTAGACTATTTAGTTCAAGGGTCGAGCGCTGTGATACAACAGAAGCAAATTCGTGCAAGTAGAAACATGTCTTTCATGTTATCAACGTTGACAGTATCGATACTGTCTGCGCAGTATGGTCACGCCGCGAATATTCCTGAAGTTGGTAGTACAATCCAAAACGTTGCCTACGCAACTTTTACAGCAGCAAATGGTAAAGAACAACAATCAGTTTCTAATACAGTCGAAGTTAATGTTTCAGCTTTGTATGCTATTACTTTAACTACACCACCAGTACTCGATGTTGAACCTAGTGTGCGAGTAATATGGGCCAATACTTTATCGAATAATAGTAATGCACCTGTTAATGTTCAGCTAGAAGCATTAACAATTAATGAATTAAATAATATTAAAATCTACATAGATAGCAACAAAGATGGTCAATTTGATACGAATGATCAACAGTTAACAACTAATGTAGCTTTACAAATTGGCCAAAGTGTCAATTTGTGGGTTGTTGCTACCACAAGTTCAAATTTAACAGAAGGTCAGCAATTTAATTTACCAATTAAAGCAACAGTTGTTGAAGATACAACAGCAATTGCAATCGCTACAGATAGTGCAATTAGCTATGGTGCAAAATTAGTTGCAACTAAAGAAGTACAACAAAAAACTTTTGAGCCTTCTGCAAGTGCAAATTATGACTTAAATTACACGCTCAATATTAGCAACGAAGGTAAGCAGCCAGCTAGACCAACTGATGTCATGGTGGATGGTCAAACACAAAAAATGGTTTTGTTGGTTGATGATTTACCACCTAATACAACATTTAAATCTGCTTTAGTAAAAAATACTCAAGCAAAAATTTTATACAAGCTTGCCAATAATAGTTATAGCACTATTGCTCCAAGTGATGTTGCACAGATCAACCAGCTTGTTGTCGGTTTTCCACAAATTGCTGCAAATACATCTGAGCAAGTTGATCTTGTTGTTAGTATGAACCGCAATATTGCAAAAACCACAGTAAAAAATACTTATAAAGTTTCGTATGCTGTCACTGATAGTCAGAAAGATGTGTTATCAAACGTTGCATCTACTTTAGTTAGCGGCTCAGCAGATATTACAAATAATTCAAGTGATTTTAAGAATATTTTGGCAACTGGTAGTGTAAATAAGCCACTGAATATAGAAGCTAAAAATGCAAGTTGTAATGCTGATCGTTATATTCCAGATCGTGTGAAAATTAGAATTAAATCTACAAAAACAGATGATTTAGAAGAAGTTATTGGTATTGAAACTGGACCAAATACAGGTGTATTCCACTATACATTACCAACAACTCTTTCAGATAAAGGCATTCGATATGATGCAGTTTTGCAGACACTTAAACGTGATAAAGTTGATATTAGTTTAACGGATTGTTTGGATGCGCAAGGCCAATCTACAGAAACAATTACCGACATTAATACAAGTGTGTTAATCGATCCGTATGGTACAGTATTTGATGCTAAAACGGGTTTACCTGTAGCCGGTGCTACAGTTACTTTATTGGATCAAAATGGTCAACCAATTGGTGATAATGTAGCATTTGAAATTGATCCTCAAACAGGTGATAAGATTTCTATTCCTGCAAAACAAGTGACTAATAGTGCTGGTGAATTTATCTATCCACTGGTGAAAGCAGGTACATATAGTTTTATTGTAGACACAAACACTATCCCAGGTGACAAACGTTATACTTTTATTAGTGATCGCAAGGTATATTCAAGTTTCCCAGCAGATAAAGCAGTTGATTTAAAGTGGTCTTATGCTGGACAGTTCACATTAAATAATGGTGACCCTGCACTCAATATTGATATTCCAATTGACCCTGAAGTGGATAATACGAATTCACCTTTATTTGTAAAAAAAGTTGCTTCAAATAAAACTGCTGAAATTGGTGAATTCGAAGAATATACGGTGAATGTTGCAAATCGTGGAACGGCAGATTCAACAAATGTTTCGATTACAGATACACTTCCTCGAGGCTTTATTTATGTTCAAGGCTCAATGCGTGTTGATGGTAAAAAGGTAGAAGATCCATTAGGTGGTAAGGGACCTTATTTAACACTTGGACTAGGTACACTCACTCCAAATAAAGAAGTTAAAGTACAGTATCGCGTTTATATTGGACCAAATGCACTCAATGGTGATGGTATCAACCGTGTTCGTGCCAAAGATGCGAAAGGTGTTGAGTCTAATGAAGCATCAGCAAAAGTAGAAGTTACGCCTGGTATGATGATTTCTGACGGTTTTATTGTTGGTAAAATATTTACTGACTGTAATCGGAATGGCGTCCAAGATGCTGGTGAAATAGGTGTTCCTGGTGTTCGTATTTATCTTGAAGATGGTAGTTATGTTATTACTGATAGCGAAGGTAAGTATGATTTTTATGGAATTAGTGCAAAAACGCATGTTTTAAAAGTCGATCGTACAACTCTACCGATTGGTTCTGAATTAGTATTAATAAATAATCGCCAAGCAGGTGATCCAAATAGCCGTTTTGTCGATTTAAAACGTGGTGAATTGCATCGTGCCGATTTTGCGATAGCTGAAGGTGTTGGTCAATGTTCAGAATCTTTAATTGAACGGGTGCTAGAGCGTAAAAAACGCATTGAACAAGATAATACAAATTTAGAGCAAATATTACGTTCTGATTTAACGATTGATCCAATTTTTTCTAAAGTTACGGATGTTCGTGGACAGCCATCGAGTGGCTGTATTTCAGCCGTTGGAGTTCAGGCGAATTGTAATCTTGATTTTTCAAAAGAACAAATTAAAGAAATCAAGCAAATACAATTTGAACCCGAAAAGTCTGGTGTTCAAGCATCTAGCGCTTTACCAAGTTCTTCAACTCTTGCTCTGCCAAATGAAGAGTCTGTAGATACTGTTAATTCTGCCAAAATGATTAATCTTGAAGCAGCTTTAGAAACAGCTGTGAATAATCAACTAGAAATTTTAAATCTTAAAGATGGGCAAGTATTGCCTTATCCTCAGACCTCCATTCAAGTTAAAGGTGCAGCAGGCACTCAGCTTGAGCTTTGGGTAAATGGAACGCGTGTTCCTGAAAAACGCATTGGTAAACGTGCTGTATTGCCGAACATGCAGGTTGCAGGTTTAGACTTTATTGGTGTTGATTTAAGTACGGGTCACAACACGATAGAAGTACGTCAAGTAGATATGATGGGCAATACTCGAGATATTAAACGTATTAATGTTATTGCACCTGATCAGTTAGATAAGTTGCAACTTGAGCCGAGTAAAACGATTCCACAGGCAAATGGACGCGATCGTTTTAATGTTAATTTAAAAATTGTCGATCGACATGGTACGCTTGTATCAAACCGTACACCTATCACACTAGATAGTTCAATCGGTAAGATTGACTTAGTAGACTTAGATCCAAAACAGCCAGGTATTCAAGTATTCGTTGAAGGTGGAACTTTACTTGTTCCAATTCAAGCGCCAATTGAAGCCGGTGAAGGAACATTATCAGTTGAAAGTGGTATATTCCACTCAAGCACACCTATTCGTTTCTTACCTGATTTAAGACCGATTATCGCTGTAGGTATGGTTGAAGGTTCTTTTAATTTCAAAAAGTTTGACCCTAAAGAATTGAGTGGTATTAATTCAAATGATGGTTTTGAAGAAGAATTAAATGAGATTTCAGCTTCAAAAGACGGTAAGCGCAATATAACGGGTCGTGCTGCATTATTTTTGAAAGGTAAGGTAAAAGGTGAATACCTGCTTACACTTGCATATGATTCAGATAAAGATAAAAACCAAAGATTATTCCGTGATATTCGTCCAGATGAATATTACCCAGTTTATGGTGACTCTGCTGCCAAAGGCTTTGATGCTCAATCTACTAGTAAATTGTATGTTCGTGTCGATAAAGGACGTTCATATGCAATGTATGGTGACTACGTAACACGTACTGAAAATGATGAGGGCTTATCTTTAGGTCAATACAACCGTTCATTGACAGGTGTTCGTAGTACAGTAGAAGCTGATAAATATAAAGTTACTGCGTTTGCTGCACAGACAAATACACAACAAGTTGTGAATGAACAACGTGCTATGGGTATTTCAGGTCCTTATAGTTTAGGTAATGGTGTTAATGCGCAAGACGTGCGTGAAAACAGTGAAAAAGTAGAAGTTATTACGCGTGATCGTAATAATTCGGGTTTAATTATTGCACGTACAAGTTTGACTCGTTTTACTGATTATGAGATTGATACTTTCAGTAATAGTATTTATTTGAAAGATCCAGTTCCAAGTGTTGATGCTGACTTAAACCCAGTATATTTACGAATTACAGTTGAATCTGATCAAGGTGGTGAAGAATATACGGTTGGTGGTGTGTCTGGTTCTGTAAAAGTCACCGATAAAGTTAAAGTGGGTGGTTCTTATGTGAAGAGTAATAACCCACTAACTCAAGATCAGTTAGCAAGTGTGAATACTGTCGTTAAATTTGCCAATGATAAAGGTAAATTCATTGCTGAGTTTGCTCGTTCAGAGAATATTAATGATGACTTAAATTCATCGACGTCAGGAAATGTGAAACCAGATGCAACTGGTAAGTTATCGGGTGATGCTGCACGAGTTGAATTAAACTATTCTTATAAAGACTTGGAAATGAAAGTTTATCATAACCAAGCTGATAGAGAATTTTATAATACAGCGGCACCTATTACTGCTGGTCGTAAAGAGAGTGGTATTAAGGGACGTGTACAATTAAATAAAATCGGCTTAGCTAAGCTTGAAGCGATTCGCACAGAAGATCAGTTAAGTGGCGTAAATCAAGGTGTATCAGCAAGTATTGAACGGGCAATTAACCGTATTTTGGCTGTAGAACTTGGTTTAAAGTATTATGATGAGTCATCTAATTCAGCAACACTGAATACAACACAAGTTGCACCATATCATGGTGTCACAGTTCGCTCTAAATTAATCAGTCAACTACCTTGGCAAGGTTCGAATGTCTTTGCTGAATATGAACAAGACATTTCTGAAGCGGATCGTCGTATTTTCGCGTTGGGTGCAAATTATCAAATTAATTCCAAACTCCGTGCTTATGCTCGTCACGAATTAGTTTCAAGCATTGGTGGTCTTTATGATCTGAATAGTAATCAACGCCGCAATGTAACAGTATTCGGTCTTGATAGTAAATATAACAATAATGGAACAGCCTTCAGTGAATATCGTGTTCGGGATGGTATTAGTGCGAGAGAGGCTGAGGCAGCAATTGGTTTACGTAATCGTTGGGAACTTGAAAAAGGTTTTTATGCCAATACGAGTTTTGAGCAAACTAAATCATTATCAAATGCCAATAACTCAAATTCTGATAGCACAGCAGCATCTTTAGGTATTGAATATTTAAAGAACCCTAACTGGAAAGCTGTTGCTCGCATTGAAGCACGTTGGACAGATCAATCAGATACGATATTGAACAATTTAGGCGTTGCTTATAAATATTCGGATGATGTGACATTATTGGCAAAAAATGTTGTTAGCCTAACAGATAGCAAAAATGATAGTAGCGGTGATCGTTTAGTGGATCGCTTCCAATTAGGATTGGCTTATCGTGATACAGAACACAATCGTTTTGATGCACTAGCTAAAGTTGAATATCGTTATGATGATAATAAAACTGATTTAAACAATCCGTATCTTAAACATGTTTATATTTTCTCGAACCATTTAAATTATCATCCAACACGTGATTTTACCTTGTCGGGTCAATATGCGGTGAAAAATGTGCAGGCTACATTCTCTGGTTTAGAGTCTACAGGTATGACACACATGTTCAGTGCAAGAGCTATATATGACATCAATGAAAGATGGGATGCAGGAATACACACAGGTGTATTATGGTCTGATATGAGTTCAGGGCGTCGAGTTCTCGTGGGTGGTGAGGTTGGGTATCTCGTTGCAGCAAATCTATGGTTGTCAGGTGGCTATAACTTCTCAGGTTATAAAGATGATGATCTGGTAGATAGTGATACTACAATTCAGGGCGCTTATGTTCGTTTTAGATTCAAATTCGATGAGAATCTATTTGCTGGTAATAACGCTGGAATAAATGCTTCGAGAGAACCATAAACATGAAATATCTTCACAATAATTTATATAAAATGTGTTCTTATTTTTATATAGGGGTTTCTGCTAGTTTGCTTGCAGTAAGCACTTCTGTATTTGCTGAGTCTGCATCTGAGCAAATTATTGTTGGAGAGCAATCTAGTTCTTTGGTACAAGATGTCAATCAACAGAAGCCTTATAATCCTAAAGATAAGCAAGTTGCGGCATTACAAACACGTCTGATACCTTATTTAAAACCATCTGAAAATATTGCATATTATCAAGCGATAAAAGCCTTAACATGGTTAAGTTACGCTGCCCACGAAGGAAGTGAAAAGAGTCTAAGTTCTGCGAGAACTGAAGCACTTCAACAAGCAAAATATATTATTGATGCTTTAGAACAAGGACAAATTGAAAAATTTACGCTGACAACGGCTATTCTTTCTGATTCAAGTGTCATGCGCAGAGACCTTTGGGCAAATGCTGAATTATTAAAGCAAACTGAAGGTTTTTCATGTGCTCAGGCTGAGATTGCTCAAGCAGAAGTGATGTTGGTTTGGGCAGCAGCAGAACATTGTGAACTTGGATGGAGACACTCAAGAGAACTGTTTCTATCCGCTCAAAGTTTAATTGATCAATCAAATCTCAAAGCATCGGCGTGCAAGTCTGCAACAACATTAGAATTACCTAAAATTAATTATCCATCTTTACAAGAATTGAATGGTGATGCTAAAGGTTGTCATGGAGTGAAAGGCAAGTGGCCAATTTGGTCGCCTGAACAGAAAGTTGTTACTGAACCACTGGTAGCTAAAGTTCCATCAAATGCGCCAAATGTTGTTCACTTCGCCTTAGATCAATCAAACTTGTCAAAAGAATCGATTGATGTGTTAAATCAAGTTGTAACGTTCTTAAAAGACAATCCAACCTACACCTTGACTCTGTATGGTTTTACTGATGCTCGTGCAAGCGAACAGTATAATTTGAAACTTTCCATGAGACGAGCGCAGAGTGTGCTTGCATATCTTCAACAACAAGGGATTCATTTAGATCGAGTTGCTGTTGAGGCAAAAGGTAAAAATCAAACAATTAACGATGAAAATCAGAAGTTTGGTCATGCATTAAGTCGTAGAGTCGAATTAGTCTATGTTGATCCAGAAGGTAAAGAAGTATCAACTTTCAAGCAACGTCAGGATCTCCAAGTAGAAAAATAACACTCTGTTGAAAACAGTGAAAGTACGTTAAAAAGAGAGCTTTAAAGCTCTTTTTTAACGTTCAGCTTTAGCTAATTCTGCATCAATATAGCTAATAATCATCGTACTTAAGCCTTTGACCATTTCATCGAAACTAATTTGTGGATTAGGCAAAATGAGATGTCGTGCCACATTAAAAATACTACTATTGATGCTGATATAGGCCGTAACACTCAAATTGCTCACTTTCAAATATTTAGGGTGGCGCATCATGTATTTCATCAGAACTTCCATCAATGCCATTTCAATTTGCCCAATATAGCGTTCATATTTAAGTTCAGTTGCATATCGTAGACAGATCAGGTAACGGTCATTGTCACGGGTCAACAAGTCACGGAACGTATAGAAAATCATTTCAAATAATGGTTCTAACTCCATTTCGACTATAATAGGTGTTAGTTCTTTAACCATGTCTAGAACTTCTTTGACAAATGATTTTGCCATTGCATCGTAGATTTCTTCTTTATTTTTAAAATATTCGTATAAAGAGCCGACGCTGACGCCTGCAATATCTGCGATGTGACGTGTTGTGGTTCCACTCGTACCATTTGTTGCAACAGCGATAAAGCCTGCTTCAATAATCGTATCTACTGTTACTTTTGATCGAGTTTGACGTGGTTTTCGAGTACCCATAAATATTGTTATATAAATCCGAACATAATGTCAGATTAGCATGCTCCACATGGAAGTAAAAGATCAGCCTACATAATCCGAACAAACAAAATTACATACTTTTGAATATCAAGTTATGCAGTGTAATAAAAATAATAATTTCTTTTATATCAATGAAACATATAGATGACTTAAAGTATTTTAAATAAAATAAATAATTGATATATATTGTATTATTTCAAATTTAGTCAATTTGATATTTTAATTTTAAATAAAAATGTCTAACTTTTTGTGTTGATCATTACCTTATTAAATTGATTGTTTTACCCGAATTGAATCCGAACATAAGATCGGTTTACATTGTTTCTAGTAGGAAATTAGGTTCACAAAAATCTCCCGAATGTTTTTTCGTAACTCAAAGAATATGTAGCTATACGAAAAGAGATGAACCTGATTCAAAGAATGTAAAGGGCAAGTGACGCTCAAGTGAAGTAGGTAGGTGTAGCCATGATTAGCAACACATTAAAGAAAGGTTTAAGTTTATTTAAATCTAACCCGATAACTGAGCAAATTGATTTTGCAAGTAAAAAAAGTATTCCAATCCGCCATCTGGCAATTGGGTTTGAAGGCAAACAGGTTGATCTTTCGTTTTATATGAATAATCAGTTTGCGACACTTTTCTTTGCGACACTTTCAGTATTCCTGACTTATGGTGAAGATTTAGTGATTGAAACTGCACGTCACCATCGTGATTTACTCAAAGATCCTATTTTAAGACAGCGAGTGACGTCATTGATTGGTCAGGAGGCGATTCACTCAAAACTTCACAATGAGTTTAACGATGCGATTGTTGAACTGGATTATCCGGTAAAGCTCTATCGTTTTCTGGGAGAAAAATTCTTTGATCATATTTTCTTAAAGTTTCCACAACCATTGAAACTTTCATTAATGGCTGGAATTGAGCATTTTACTGCTGTGCTGGCGGAATACATGATGGCCCATGAACAGAACTTCTATTTCTCCGATGATGCCAAAACACGTGCTTTGTGGATGTGGCACATGCTGGAAGAGTCTGAGCATAAAGATGTGGCCTATGATGTGTATCAGACTTTAAATGGTAATTATGCTTTGCGTATTGCAGGTTTCTTTTTGGCATACGGGACAATTTTAGGTCTGATTCCATTCGCAACGCTGTTTGTTCCTGTACTGCGTAAACCATATGAAATGTCGACTCCTAAATTCTGGAAAGATGCGGCACGTGGCGTGAAACTGGTATTCAGTCCAAAAGATGGTGTGTTTGGTAGTACACAGGGACGAATCTTTGATTATTTACGTCCAGATTTCCATCCAAATGATCATGATGCGTCTGCTTATTTTGCATATTACGAAAAGAAATTATTATCAGAAGGTGGAGCACTACATCCATTTTTTGTGAAGGAATTTACGCCAAAAGTGCAAGCTGCTTAAAACAGTTTTGAGATGGAAATAAATTTGTATTGATCAATACATTGGTTAATTATGGAATTACGATGAGACTATTTGGTAAGAAAAAAAATAAACCAAGCCAACAAGCCTTTGCTGTGGTGACAGGTGCAGGCAGTGGCATTGGGCGTAGCTTTGCCCTTGAACTGGCAAAACGTGGCGGCACAGTGGTGTGTTCAGACATCAATCTGGATGCAGCAAAAGAAACGGTGGCTTTGATTGAAGCACAAGGGGAAAGGGCCTTTGCGGTGCAATGTGATGTTGCGAAAGAAGAGCAGGTTAATCAATTGGCTGAGCAAGCTGAACAATTGATGCGGAGCCCTGTTACTTTGGTGATTAATAATGCAGGTATTGGTCTTGGTGGTAAGTTTGATGAAATGTCATCAGAAGACTGGAAATGGTGTATGGATATCAACCTATGGGGGGTGATCTATGGTTGTCGTGCTTTTGTACCGAAATTCAAACAATTAGGTCATGGTGCAATCATTAATGTTGCTTCAGCAGCATCCTTTACCGCAGCACCAGAGATGACTGTTTATAACGTTTCCAAAGCGGGTGTACGTGCATTATCTGAAACGCTGTCAGCAGAACTTAAAAAGTCGAACATTAAGGTTAATGTACTTTGTCCAACGTTGGTCCCGACCAATATCATCAAAAATGGCAAAGTACCACATAAGGGTCTTTTAGATTATGCCTTGACCAATCTTGCGTTTACGACCAGTGATAAAGTCGCAAAGTTGACATTGGATCGTTTAGACAAAGGTGAGCTTTATACCATCCCACAAATTGATGCCAAATTATTCTGGTTGATGAAACGTACTGCACCAAATTTATATGCAAAATTTTTGGGCACATCGTACCGATTAATGAAGTAAATCCTATCGGGTAAAAGATTTTGATGACTGAAATAAGATTAAAGATACGCTTATTTCAGAGCAATAAATGAAAGGAAATTTTAATGACAGCTCAAGCAAAAAAATTAAATTCTGCTGACAAAAAGGCATTGCCTCCACACATTTACGATACATTTATCGTAGGTGCAGGTATTTCAGGTATTGCAACTGCAATCCGTCTTGATCAAGTGGGTTATACCAACTATAAGATTATTGAAAAAGCGACGCGTGTCGGCGGCACATGGCGTGAAAACACCTATCCAGGTTGTGGTTGTGATGTTCCATCAGCATTATATTCATACTCATTTGCGCCAAGCGCTAAATGGAGTCATTTATTTGCTCGTCAGCCTGAGATCTTAAGTTATTTAGAAGAAGTTAGCGAAAAATTCAATGTAAGTTCGAAAATTGAATTCGGTACAGAGTTGTTGGGCGCTAAATGGGACAATGAACGTAATTTATGGGTGATGGACACCAATAAAGGGCAATTCTTGTCGCGTACTGCGATTTTTGCCACAGGTCCAATTACTGAGGCACAAATTCCAAAACTGGATGGTCTGGAAACCTTTAAGGGTGAAATGTTCCATTCAGCAAAATGGAATCATGACTATGATCTAACGGGTAAACGTATTGCGGTGATTGGAACTGGCGCATCAGCCATTCAGTTTGTGCCACAAATCCAGCCAAAAGCTAAAGAACTCTATGTATTCCAACGTACTGCGCCGTGGGTCGTACCAAAGCCTGATACTGACTTGGGCGATATCAGCAAAAAATTAATTGAAAAATTTCCATTGATTCAAAAAACTTGGCGTCAAGCGGTTGCTCAATCATTGAATGCAATCAACTTTGGTTTGCGTAATCCAGCCGTATTAAAGCCTGTCGGTGAGTTAGCGAAACTGATTCTACGTTTCCAGATTGAGGATCCTGAATTACGCAAAAATGTAACGCCAAACTTTACCATTGGTTGTAAGCGTTTATTGTTCGCTAACAACTATTATCCAGCCTTACAACAACCAAATACTAAACTCATTCCACATGGATTGGTCAAGGTTGAAGACAATACTGTGGTGTCTGCCAATGGTGAACGTCATGAAGTGGATGTGATCATTTGGGGGACAGGCTTTGAAGTTTCACATCCACCTATTGGTAAGCGTGTTTCAAACGAGAAAGGTGAATGCCTGAATGATTTATGGAAAAGTAGTTCTCCAGAAGCATATTTAGGTACAAGTATTGAAAATGTACCAAACGCATTCTTGGTATTAGGTCCAAACGTACTGGTCTATGACTCATTCATTGGTTTGGCAGAAGCGCAACTGGATTATATTGTTGATGGTTTATTGAAAATCAGAGACCAAGGCATTGCCAAGTTGAACATCAAGCCTGAAGTGATCAAGCATCATAATGAGCTGGTGCAAAAACATCTTAAAACCACAGTATTTAATGCGGGTGGCTGTAAGAGTTATTATTTAGATGCAAATGGCCGTAACTTTGCTGCATGGCCGTGGTCGTTGAAGAAGTTGAAGCAACGTTTAAAACGTATGGACTTGAATGATTACCAAGTGACATACCAGACTGAAAAAACCAACTAATTTTTAAATAAATCGTGAAAGGGCAGTAAATTTTATCTTAGGATGAAATTTGCTGCTTATTTTTTGCCAAATATAAAGAACTTGGGAAAGAGATATGAAAGAAGGACAATCCAGCCGAACGGCTGAGGCTGCGGCGGCATTAAGAGCAAATCACTTTCAGAATGCTGAAAATCCAGTATTTTCTGATCCGTTTGCATTTGAGTTGACCAGTCAGGGCTGGAAAAAATTACTAACGACACCACTGACCGTTAAAGTAATGAACTCATCCACGTTTAACCGAAGCTTGGGATTGTTGACAGGGCAGGTGGTTGGGCGTTCACGTTATGCCGAAGATGCTTTGCAGCAAGCAATTCAACACGGTATCCAACAATATGTCTTGGTTGGGGCTGGGCTGGATTCGTTTATTTTACGCCAAGCTCAACACTATCCTGATCTCAAAATTTTTGAAGTGGACCATCCTGATACTCAGGCAGCAAAACAAAAAAAGCTGAAAGAGTTTGGAGAAATCCCGACCAATGTTGAATTTGTGCCAATTGATTTTGAAAAAGAGTCTATTGATAATGCTTTAGCTCGAAGTGGCTTTCAACAAAATCAACCTGCATTTTTCTCATGGTTAGGTACAACCCATTATCTTGAACCGCAAACGACACTCCATACTTTAAAAATTATTAGCAGTATTGCTGCTGCAAAAAGTGAAGTGGTGATGGATTATTCAATTGATTATCGTGAATTATCTGGAGTAGAACGTTTTGGAAGTATGTTCGTTTCTCAATTCACACGTTTCTTAAAAGAGCCGTTAAAAGGACAATTTAGACCTAAAGCTTTACATCAAGCTGTAAATCAAATGGGCTATCAAGTGGCTGAAGATCTGTCGGGATATGGTTTAAGCGAACGATATTTTAAAAATCGGGCAGATCATATTCGTCATACCATAGCGACACATATGTTGCATTTACGTTTAAAGGTATAAGTTGGCATCACAAACTGCTTTATCATCTTTGCTAAAGCAGAGTTAGGTTATTGAAACACCACCAATTTATTTAGTTGTCGAATTGTTGGTTGGCAAACCGGCCATCGAATAGACCGTCAATTGGTGTGTGACACATTTAATTATGCGCTTGCACCTCAATATCCAACGAATATCATGGTCCATTCAGACCAAGGCAGTCAATACTGCAGTCGTGATTTTAGAGCACTATTATTAACGAATAACTGTCTTGAAAGTATGTCACGCAGCCTTGCGCAGTATACTGCTCATGCTGGGATAACGCAGTAACAGAAAGTTTTTTTCATACATCAAAAGGACATGTGGTACATGACAGTGTATTTTCTACAAAAAAAGAGGCAAACTCTGTCTTGTTTGAATATATTGAAGTTTACTACAATCGCGTCAGAAGGCATTCCGCAAACGGCTGGTTAATCCCAGAAGCCTTTGAACAGAAACATTTTAAGAGTTTTGAGGGGACCGACTGTCCATAATACTGTGTAGGATCAAACAAAGCCCATTGCTATTTAGGCTCTTGTCTCTGAGCAGAATTCATTTCATGTCTGACGATACTTATATTTTCGTATATTACTTTACGTAATCTATTTATCGCACCTAATGGTTTATGTTCAGGTAGAGAATGCCAAGGCGTAAATGAAAGGTTTTCACAAAATTTATTCTGATCAGGCGTACTAAAAACCTGTTGAGGAATATGAATGGTTGCAACTTTATAAAAAGGAGCCTTGTCTTCTTTCCATTCATTCATCGAAGTTTCTACAAGCATTTTATTTGATGTTCTTGGTTGTATAAGAAATTCCATACATACATCTTTCTTATTTAAGGTATTTTGTAGAGCTGCCCTCAAAAAGTTAGGATCTGATTGATTAAGCATAGTATCCGCACTTAGGGAGCAAGGTCTTGCTGAATACTTTACTGCTTGACGATCAGCACCTAATCCTAATTGATAGGGAACCATTGACCAATAGCGAGCTTGAACTGGATTCGATATTTTTGAATTGCTTGCTCCCAATGCGTTGAGTGTTCCTTTAAAACCTAATGCGAAAGGGATATGCAATTTTTTTAAAGTACTTTTGCTATTTGTATCTTCTATAAAAGATAAATAACGTAAAGGTTCATCTACGAAAAATACAGGGTGGTTGATCATGATAAAATCTTGAGTCAGCGCTTGCTCATCATTTTCCAAGATTTTTTTACCTTGGACACCTAACAATTTTATTGCCATACCACGCGCGTCCTTTGTACCATCTGCTCTTGTGGCATCACCAGAAGCATTAGAAAAACGAATCCATGCTGAATAGGTCTTATCAGGAACAAAAATTCCTTGGGCTAAGTTTTTGGGTATAGATTTTGATACATGAAACTCTGCACGTACGCAGCCATGCGCTTTTGGGTGCGCATCTCTCAATGCATTGCCAGAGGAGTATTGACTTCGAATTGATTGAACAATTTGCTCTGTAATTTGATTCGCTATTATTTCTTCATCAGGCTGTAATTTTTCACCGAGTTCTCTATCAATGGTTGGATAGGGAAGTTGATGCATATTCGTTATGGTTTTTTTTTGCTGAAGGTTGTTAGAACAACCGCTTATGTTTATCAAAATAGGAGTCATGGCAAATAACAACAAACTGAAACGTATCGATGGCATATAACTTGACATTTACTTGCTCCTTATCCCATCGCAGCTATTGTTGAGTGCGATGGATCGATACACTGTGTGGTAAAAGATGTTGTTATCGGAATTATTGCTATCCTGTATTTTAGTACATCAAAACTTGAGTAAGAATACAAGCTGTTCTTAGTTATTGATTTTATATTTAACTTTTATCGAAATGTGGGTGTTTATAGATGATGTTTATGTCTGACTTTTAAAATATGCGCATAAAATCTTCGTTCATAACTGCATAATCAAGTTGTTTTGCTACGGTTTGATGTGCTTGCCAAAAAGGGTTGTCGGTCCACCTTTGTTCTTGCTTGTATAGGAGGTAACGACGATTTTCATAAGTATTGATAATTTTATTAGGGTGTATTGACACTTTTAGCTTAAAAAAATAGCGAAGTAATAAAATCAAATCTCCAAACCCAATTTTACTATTCGCTATGCCTCGTACCATGCTGACAGATCAACACT
>ERZ650302.411-NODE-411-length-23402-cov-31.643209_pt1 | contig 23402 bp, 19 predicted proteins | sample MGYA00376238_ERZ650302 | MGnify/ENA primary metagenome ERZ650302 (study PRJEB26733, sample SAMN07839298) | wastewater metagenome | biome: urban; feature: wastewater treatment plant; material: waste water | place: USA: North Carolina | collected 2016-04-28 ... | reverse complement strand
CGAACAGCTCGGCCATCTTGCCCAGGCGCGTGAGCACGTCGCCGCTGCGCACCACCGTGCTTTGGCAGTAGCCGCACACGGCATGGGTGGACTGGGCACTTTTGAATTCCACCGGCGCGCCACAGCCGGGGCAGGGGGCGCGGTAGGCGCGCTGGGTGGGGTCTGTGGCCATGGGAAGGCAGTGGGCAAGAAGGCTTCACTTGCGAACAAGGGCTGAAGGCAAAATATGCCTCCAGCCCTTATGCATCAAGCGCTAGTAGCTATTGATTCAATAGCAATCAAGATCCGGTCAGACCAGCTTTTTCAGCAGCTCTGCCTTCTTGGTGTCGAACTCTTCCTGGGTGAGGATGCCCTTGGCCTTGAGGTCGGCCAGCTTCTCCAGCGTGGCCATGACTTCGTCGGGCCGCACGCCCACCGGGGCCGCTGCAGCGGGGGCCGCCTGGGCAGCGCCGCCCTGCAGGCCTTGCTGCAGGTTTTGCGCCAGCACCTGGCCCAGCGCCACGCCAGCGCCCAGGCCCATGGCGTCGCCGGCCACGCCGCCGCCACCGCCGCTGTTCTCTGCGAACTTCGGAATCGCCTGCGCCGTCTGGTACTGCATGAACTTGCCCATGTCGTTGCCGACCATGCCCATGCCGATCTTCTGGTCGAGGATCTTTTGCAGCTCTTCAGGCAGCGAGACGTTTTGCACCGTCATGGCTTCGAGCCGCAGCCCGATCTTGGCAAAGGCCGGTTGCAGTTCTTGCGCCAGGGCGTTGGCAAAGGCGATCTGGTTGGCGGCCAGGTCCAGGAACGGCAGGCCGCTGCTGGCAATGGCGTTGCTGATGTTTTGCAGCACCAGGCCGCGCAGCTGCCCGTCCACCTCGGCCACGGTGTAGGACTCGCGGGTGCCGGAGATTTCGGTGTGGAACAGCTTGGGGTCGGCAATGCGGAAGGCGTAGTTGCCGAACGCGCGCAGGCGCACGGCACCAAAGTCCTTGTCGCGGATCGTGATGGGCTGGGGCGTGCCCCACTTCTGGTCGATCTGCAGGCGCGTGCTGAAGAAGTACACGTCGCTCTTGAAGGGGGACTCGAAGAGCTTGTCCCAGTTCTTCAGGTAGGTCAGCACCGGCAGCGTCTGCGTGGTGAGCTTGTAGGTGCCGGGGCCAAACACGTCGGCCACCTGGCCTTCGTTCACGAAGATGGCCATCTGCGACTCGCGCACCACCAGCGTGCCGCCGTTCTGGATTTCCATGCCCGCCATGGGGAAGCGCCAGGCCAGCGTGCCGTCGCTGTCTTCCGTCCACTGGATGACGTCAATGAACTGCTTCTTGATGAAGTCCATCAGGGCCATGTCTTCTCCCTTGCGTGATCGCTGTTGTAAGGCCGACCATCATAGCAACAGGGGTGTTGCCTCCCAAGGGGGAACAGGGGCACATGGCAGGCGCAGGCCCACGCGGCCAGACGCCCCATGCATAGCTTCTATCTTCAGGTTAGAACTTTTTGATTGGCTATTGCTATTGAGAATGCCTACCATTTGAACCCAAGCCGCTCACCCGGCACCACCACCGATTGAGGAGCCCGCCATGTCCCACATCCGCCGCATCGCCCATCAGAACAAAACCATGCTCTTGAAGACGGCCAGCTACTACGTCATCCACATCTGCGTGGCTGCCATGGTGGCTTACGCCGTGACGGGCAATTTGCTCGCGTCGCTCACCCTGAGCTTGCTGGAGCCCACGGTGCAGGCGGTGGCCTTCTTCTTCCATGAGAAGGCCTGGGCACGCAAACAGAACGCGCCGGTGGCGCAAGCTGCCCCAGCGGTTGCCTGACCACAGCGGAGCACCACCATGACACGCACCCACTGGGATGACTTTGCAGGCTGGCTCACGCAGCGGCTGGCCGAGCAGGCGCATTGCAGCGCCTGACTACGTCTCTGCGTTAACGCGCCGCCGCCAGCGCCTGCGCCACCCACCCGTCAAAGGTCTTTTGGTGGGCTTTGATCCAGCCATTCACATGGCGCTCGATGTCTTGGGGCTTGTTCTCGCCATCGCGCATGCGCAGGTTCTGCGCGTTGACATCCGACACCGGCAGTTGCATGACCTCAAAGAGCTTGGCGGCCGCAGGGTTCTTCTGCGCAAACGCCTTGTTGGCCACGATGCGCTGGGTGTTGACCGTGAAGCCAAAGTCCTTCCCGTCTGGCAGCTGGGTGCTGAGCTTGGCCTGCTCGCCGGGCAGCGATGAATGCGGCACCTGCAGCCAGACCACGTCCTTGCCAGGCTGCAGCACGCCGCTGACCCAGTAGGGCGTCCACGTGTAGTACAGGATGGGCTTGCCTTGCTTGTAGCGCGCGATCGTGTCGGCAATCAGCGCGGCGTAGCTGCCCTGGTTGTGCGTGACGGTGCCGCGCAACTTATAGGCCGTGAGTTGGTGCTCGATGACCAGCTCGCAGCCCCAGCCGGGGTTGCAACCGGTCAAGTCGGCCTTGCCGTCGCCATTGGTGTCAAACAGCTTGGCCAGGGCCGGGTCGGACAGTTGCGAGATGTGGGTGATCTTGTATTGGTCGGCCGTCTTCTTGTCGATCAGGTAGCCCTGCAAGGAATTGCGCACATAAGTGCCCTGCCGCCACAGCTTGTCGTCGCCGCCCGCGTTGCGATAGAAGTCGGCGTGCAGCGGATCCCAATGGGTGGCCATGAAGGTGGCATCACCATTGGCCAGAGCCAGGTGCCCGGTGGCGTACTCGGTTTCCTGGGGCGCTTTGACGGTGTAGCCCAGCTTCTCCAGCGCCTTGGAGACCAGAATGGTCTGAAACGCTTCTTCCGCAATCGAGCTTTGAATGGGCTGAACGGTGGTGCCCTTGCCGGGCAAGGTCGCATCGGCCTGTACGGCGCTGGCAGCCACGAACGACAACGCGCCGACCGCCAGCGCCTTGGCGATGTGCTGGCGCGCCCGCAGAGAAACGCCTGAAATCAAGTTTGGGTTGTGCATGAATGTGCTCCTTCACAGTGGTTTGAATGCAATAGACCTGCGCGCCCGCCACCACAGCGGGTTCGCAACGATCAAAAGATGAGATGAGCGCGGGGAATGCGCAGGTGGGCGCGCAGATGGATGCGCTCGCGTCAAGCCGTCGCAGGGGCAGCTGGCAGCGGGGCGCCGTCGGCCATGTCTGCTGGCGCGTGGGGCACACGCTGGGCAGGCGCTGCGCGCAGGCGTGCCAACAGCCTGACCACCAGGCCCACCGGGCCGGCTTGCCACCAGTGGCGCGTGCCACGGCGCGGCTGGCCCATGGCCTGGGTGACGCGGTCGAGGGTGATGGCCAGCAACACAATGCCCAGGCCGCCCACCGTGGCCAGCCCCATGTCCAGGCGCCCGATGCCGCGCAGCACCATCTGGCCCAGGCCACCCACGGCGATCATGGAAGCGATGACCACCATGGACAACGACAGCATCAGCGACTGGTTGATGCCCGCCATGATGGAAGGCATGGCCAGCGGCAGCTGCACCTTGACCAGCATTTGCCAGGGCGAAGCGCCATAGGCGCGGGCCGCTTCAATCAGGTCCGGGCGCACCTGGCGAATGCCCAGGTTGGTCAGCCGCACCAGCGGAGGCAGCGCGAACACGATGGTGACCACCACACCCGGCACATTGCCGATGCCAAACAGCATCACGACAGGCACCAGATAGACAAAGGCGGGCGTGGTTTGCATGGCGTCCAGGAACGGGCGCATCCAGCGTTGGGCCCGGTCGCTGCGCGCCAGCAGGATGCCCAGCGGCAAGCCGATGGCCAGACAAAACGCCAGCGAGGTCAGCACCAGCGAAAGCGTGACCATGGCCTCGGGCCAGATGCCCAGCATGGCCACCAGCAGCAAGGACACTGCGGCACCGATGGCCACACCACGGCCCGCGCACTGCCAGGCCAGCAAACTCAAAATGGCCACCATCCACAGCGGCGGCACGCTTTGCAGCAAGCCCTCCATCTGGGTGAGCACGCCATCGATGGGCCCTCGCACCGCTTGGAAGAAAGGACGGAAATTCGTCACCACCCAGTCCAGCCCCTGGTTGATCCAGGACTCCACCGGCAAGCTGCCGTCCCACAGCTGGTGCAGCGCAAAGCCAGGGTCGGCGCCGTCTACGCCCGTGGTCGCGTCCAGGGGTGCGGTGGGGGCGGCCCCCATCCAGTCGCCCCCGGCATCCGGGGTGGCGACGGTGTCGCCCCAAGGGTTGTCAGGCGCGGCCGTGCTGGCGGCATCGGGGGTGGCCCACGGGTTGTCTGCCGCCTGGGCCGCCTGGCCGGATTGCAGCGGCGCGGCGTCTGCGGTCATGGGTGCTTGAGAGGGTGGCGCTTCGTAAGGATTCTTTTCAACGGTCAGATCGGACATGGTTCAGGGTCTTTCAAATTCTGGAATGACGGGGCAGCTGGGGGTGGTGCATCAGTGCATCTGCGCCGATGCCAAAGCGGGCTGCGAAGGCGGCACCGGCGGGGTGTCCCGGTCCAGAAACTTGAGCAAGGTGGTCTTGCTGATGGCGCCACCAAAGCGGCCGTCCGGCTGCACCACGGGCATCGCGAAGGGCGCACTGGCGACGCGGCCAAACAGCTCGCTGACGGGTTCGTCCGCCACGATGGGCTGCACCGCTGGCAGGTAGGCATGCGCCAGACCCAAGGGCCCCTGGTGCCCTGCCAAAGCCGAGCGCAAGGACTCTGCCGACACCACCCCCAAAAACTGCTGCGCGGGGCTGACCACATACGCGTACTCGCGGTCTTGGTCCTGCAGCATCTTCAACGCCGCGCGCGAGCCCCGGTCGGCATGCTCGGCCACCACGGTGAGGGGCTTTCGGGCGATGTCGGAAGCCTTGAACACGGCAGCCGCGTCCACACCGCGGATGAAACTGCGCACATAGTCGTTGGCGGGGTTGCGCAGAATGTCGTCGGGCGTACCCACTTGCACCACCTGCCCGTCTTTCATGATGGCGATGCGGTCGCCAATGCGCATGGCCTCGTCCAGATCGTGCGAGATGAAGACGATGGTGCGCCGCCGCACCTTTTGCAGGCGCAGCAGCTCCGACTGCATTTCGGTGCGGATGATGGGGTCCAGCGCCGAAAACGCTTCATCCATCAGCAGGATCGAAGGGTCCGATGCCAGCGCCCTGGCCAGCCCCACGCGCTGCTGCATCCCGCCGGAGAGTTCGTCCGGGTAGCTGTCGCCCCACCCGGCCAGGCCCACCTGCTCCAGCGCCTGGGCTGCCTGCGCCTGGCGCTGGGCGCGATCCACGCCCGCCAGCTCCAGGCCCAGTGCCGTGTTGTCCAGCACCGTCATGTGGGGCATCAGGGCAAACGACTGGAACACCATGCTGATGTCTTTGCGGCGCAGCGCTCGCAGTTGCGCGTCGGGCAGCTGCGCGATGTCCACCCCGTCCACCAGGATGCGACCGGCGCTGGGCTCAATCAGCAAATTCAGCAGCCGCACCAGGGTGGATTTGCCAGAGCCCGACAGGCCCATGACCACAAAAATCTCGCCCGCCTCGATCGACAGGTGGGCGTCAAACACCCCGATGGACTGCCCCGTGCGGGCCAGGACCTCCTGCTTGCTCAGGCCTTGGCGAACCAGCGCCAGGGCCTCTTGTGGATCGTCTCCAAAGACCTTGAACACGTGATCAATAACGATTTGTTTTGCCATGGACTTCCTCCTCCCGGTTGAACGACACAAGCCGCCCCGCACGAGCGCAGGGTTCGAGAGGGGCGACAAGCCCACGCTTTGGCGATGCAGCAGCCTGGCAGCGCCATGCGGCGCGCCCAACGGCACGAAAAACGTGGGATTTACAGAGACCGACCCGGATGGCACGCGGCAGACGTGCGCAAGGGTCGAGTAGCGGACGGGCCGCTGCGCGAGACCAGCTCGCTCGACATGGTTGGAGCGGACGCATGCCCGCTCCGGGTGCTGCCATTGCCAATGCGTTGGCAATACAGAGTCGCAAGCACGACTCCCGGCGGCACTTCACTCAAGGGTTGAACACCTGCGTGGCAGGTAGTGAAACACGGGGAAAGTCTACGAATTCTTACCATCAAAGTCAAAACACAGGGTTTTGCAAAAATGGTATTCGCGCGCAATAAAACGAAAAAGCCGCCCGAAGGCGGCTAGATGCAGGCGGTAGCAAGCATCAATGGCCAGCAAAGTCCACCAGCGTGAAGAGCGGCAAGCCAGACTCTTTCAGCCGGGCCGAGCCCCCCAGCTCGGGCAGATCGACAATCGCCGCGCCCTCGGTGACGGTGGCGCCCAGCTTCTCCAGCAGGCGGCGCCCGGCCATCATGGTGCCGCCGGTGGCGATCAGGTCGTCAATCAGCAGCACGCGGTCGCCGGGTTTCACGGCATCGGTGTGCAGCTCCACGGTGGCGCTGCCGTATTCCAGCTCGTAGGTCTCTTCCACGGTGGTGAAGGGCAACTTGCCCTTTTTGCGGATGGGCACGAAGCCCACGTTCAGCTCATAGGCCACCACGGCGCCCAGAATGAAGCCACGCGCATCCAGCCCGGCCACCACGTCGGGGCGCAGGGCCTTGTCCATGTAGCGGTGCACAAAGGCGTCGATCAGCACGCGGAACACCTTGGGGTCCTGCAGCAGGGGCGTGATGTCTCGGAACTGCACACCGGGCGCGGGCCAGTCGGGCACGGTGCGGATGTGTTGACGAAGGTATTGGTTGACGCTGAACGACTGCATGGCATGAGGCCGCGCGCCTGAAGCAAGCGCATTGCGGCAAAAAAAGCACCCCAAAGGGGCGAAGCCCCCGCGGGGGAAAAAGCCCTGGGGGCGCGAAAACACGGGTTCCCAGGCGGCGCTGACCCGCGCACACTGCACAGTAGAACAACGCCAAGCCCGATATTGTTCCAAATTGTGTGCGCCTTGGGCGACTTCTCTGCACAATGGCAAGCGAGCCACTCTGGTTCGCCCCCGCACGCACAGAACTGCAATGAAGCCAACGTACTTGTACCCCGGGCCCTGTCCCTGGCCCCCTTCGGTAACGGCTGCGGCATGCGGCCGGGTACGGCTCTTGCAATTGGGCCAGTAACCTTGCATCGCCATGCCTATCTGCGTCCTTCTCATTGACAACAATGCCTGCCACGCGCAGGTGGTGGTGTCGGCCTTGGCCGACCCCTGGCTGGGCTGGCAGGTGGATGTGGCCACCAGCGTGCAGGCGGGGCTGCAGCGTGTGCGCCAGGGCGGCGTGGACATCGTGATCTGCCGTCACCAACTTCAAGACGGCACCGCCTTTGATGTGCTGGAGGTGCTGCAGGGCATTCCCGCCCTGGTGCTGGTGCGACCGGGGCTGGAAGGCCATGCGGCACATGCCATGCGCCATGGATTTGCCGACTTTGCGGTGCAAGACCCCGACTCCAACTACCTGCTGGCGCTGCCTGCGCAGATTGAGGCCGTGCTGGAACGCAGCACCAGCGCCCGCGCGCGGCGGTCCGCCGAGGCCATGCTCACCCGCCAGCACCGCTTGCTGCAGGCCATCTCGCGGGCGCAGGCGGTGTTCATTGCCAGTGCCAAGCCCGAAGCTGCTTTCGATGCCCTGCTCGACGAGCTGATGGAGCTGACCCGCAGCAGCTTTGGCATGGTGGGCCATGTACAGCACACGCCCGGTGGCTCGCCCACGCTGCACTTGCACGCCATGACGGACATCCGCCGGGATGAGGCCACGCGCATGCAGACCGTGCGCCGCCTTCAGGAGGCACGGGTTTTTGACAGCACCACCCCACTGGTCGGACAGGTGCTGGCCCACGAAGAACCACTGATCCTGCAAGACGCCAGCGCCGACGCCAGTTGCCAGCCGCTGCCCGCCGGGCTGCCGCCGCTGGGGGCTTGCATGGCGCTGCCCATCCATGCCGCGCAGGAGCTGGTGGCGGTGGTCGTGCTGGCCAACAGCCACAGCGGCTACGGCAGTGCGGACATCCAGTTCCTGCAGCCGCTGCTCAGCACCGTGGGCCAGCTGGAAATGGCGCGCCGGGCTGAAGAAGACCGGCGCCAGGTGGACGCCCAGCTGGTGCGCACCAGCGCGCTGCTGGGTGAAAAAACCAACGCCCTGGAAGCCACGCTGGCCAGCGTCTCGCAGGGCATCGTGAAGGTGGATGCCGACGGCAAGATCCGCGTGTTCAACCAGCGCTACCTGGAACTGCTGGAGCTGCCCCGCGAGTTCATGGCCACCGAGCCCACGCATGAAGACATCGTGCGCTTTCAAACCGAGCGTGGCGACTTTGGCCAGGGCTTTGAGCTGATAGAAGCCGGCGCGCGGGCCTATGTGCAAGCCGAATACGCGGTGAAAGGGCGCGGCCAGACGGTGCCCGACACCTATGTGCGCCGCACGCGCAAGGGGCGGTCCCTGGAAGTGCGCACCCGCACCATGCCCGATGGCGGCCTGGTACGCACGTTCACCGACGTGACCGATTACGTGGGCACCCTGGAGGCCCTGCGCCAAAGTGAAGCGCGCTGGCGCAGCCTGACTCACCTGTCCTCCGACTGGTATTGGGAGCAGGACGAGCAACTGCGCTTTGTGCGGCTGGACGGGCGCTCCAGCAACCAGGTGGGCATCCAGGACGACTCCTTCTACGGCCGCACCCTCTGGGAGCTGGACAACACCTTTGTGGATGACAAGCTATGGCGGGAACACCGTGCCCAGCTGCAGGCCCACGAGGTGTTCCACAACTTTGAGATCCAGCGCCGCAAGCCCTCGGGCGAGTGGATGTGGGTGTCCGTCAGCGGAGAGCCCATCTTTGACAAGCAAGGCCAGTTTGCGGGCTACCGGGGCATCGGGCGCGACATCACGGCGCAAAAGCGGGCCGAAGCCGAGATCCAGCGCCTGGCGTTCTACGACGAGCTTACCGGGCTGCCCAACCGGCGCCTGCTGATGGATCGCCTGGAGCGCGCCGTCACCCAAAGTGCCCGCAAAGGCACTCACGGGGCCTTGCTGTTTCTGGACCTGGACAACTTCAAGGGCATCAACGACACCCTGGGTCACGAATGGGGTGACCGGCTGCTGACCCTGGTGGCCCAGCGCATCACCGCCAGTGTGCGGGCCAGCGACACGGTGGCCCGCCTGGGCGGCGACGAATTTGTGCTGGTTCTGCAAGGGCTGCAGCCGGAGCCCACCGAAGCGGCGGGAGAAGCCGAACTGGTCGCGCAAAAAGTGCTGCAGGAGCTGAGCCGGCCCTACACGCTGGAGGACGCCGTGCTGTACAGCACGCCCAGCATCGGCATCACGCTGTTTCGCAACCAGGACCAGTCGGTGCATGAACTGCTCAAGCGCGCGGATTTGGCCATGTACCAGGCCAAGGCCCAGGGCCGCAACACCTTGTGCTTTTTTGACCCGGCCATGCAGGCGGCGGCATCGGCACGCTCGGCCCTGGAAGGCGATATCCGCCTGGGTATTGAGCGCAACGAGTTTCTGCTGCACTACCAGCCCGTGGTGAACGCCGCCGGCCACCGCATGGGCGTGGAAGCCCTGGTGCGCTGGCACCACCCCCAGCGCGGCATGGTGTCGCCGGGCGAATTCATTCCGCTGGCCGAACAAACGGGCCTGATCCTGCCGCTGGGCCAGCAGGTGCTGCGCATGGCCTGCACCCAGCTGGCACAGTGGAGCCAGCAGCCGGACACTTGCGACTGGACAGTGGCCGTGAACGTCAGCGCGCAGGAGTTTCGCCACCCCGATTTCGTGAAGCGGGTGTTGGACGCGCTGCGGGAAAGCGGCGCCAACGCGCACCAGCTCAAGATCGAGCTGACGGAAAGCCTGCTGCTGCAGGACGTGGAAGACGGCATTGCCAAGATGCGCGCCCTGCGCGAGCAGGGCGTGGGCTTCTCGCTGGACGACTTTGGTACCGGCTACTCGTCGCTGAGCTACCTCAAGCGGCTGCCGCTCGATCAGCTCAAGATCGACCAGAGCTTTGTGCGCGACGTGCTCACCGACCCGAACGACGCCGCCATCGCCTGCACCATCGTCACCCTGGCCCAGAGCCTGGGGCTGGATGTGGTGGCCGAAGGGGTGGAAACCGAAGGCCAGCGCGAGTTCTTGCTGCGCAACGGCTGCCACCAGTTCCAGGGCTACCTGTTTGGCAGACCGGTGCCAGCAGATCAGCTTTTGACGCTATTAAAATCATAGCTGCTTGCGCTTACTGCATAAGCGCTACAGGCCAATTTCATCCAAATTTCCGCCTCCGCCAGCAGGCAGCGCCGGGGCGGGCGAGCCGTGCTAGCCGCGCAGCAGCTTGTCTTCGGCCAACGCCAAGGCAGTCGGGTGGCCCGACAGCACCAGGGTGTCGCCCTCTTGCAGCACAGCGTCGTCTGCTGCCGTAGCTTGGTGACCATTGGCGCGCCGCAGGTTGACCACGCGCACCCCCACCGCGTTCAGGGCCAGATCGCCCAGCGGGCTGCCCAAGGCCTTGGCTCCTGGAGGCAGGCTCACGGTGCTCATGCGCTCCTGGTCGCGTTCGTTCGGGGTGTCGTCATCCGCCCCATGGAAGTACCCGCGCAGCATGTTGTAGCGGGCATCGCGCTGGTCCTGCACCACGCGCAGCACGCGCCGCATGGGCACACCCACCAGCGCCAGTGCGTGGCTGGCCAGCATCAGGGACCCTTCAATGGCCTCGGGCACCACTTCGGTGGCGCCAGCGTCCTGCAGTTTGTCGAGGTGGGCGTCATCCTGCGTGCGCACCACCACGGGCACCTGCGGCGCGTGCGAACGGGTGTTGGCCAGCACCTTGAGGGCGGCGGGCACGTCGATGTAGGTCACCACCACGGCACTGGCGCGCACCAGGCCGGCCGCCATCAGGGCTTGCAGGCGGGTGGCATCGCCATACACCACCGAATCGCCTGCAGCTGCAGCCTGGCGCACCCGGTCGGGGTCCAGGTCCAGCGCCATGTAGGGAATGCCTTCGCGCTCCAGCATGCGCGCCAGGTTCTGGCCGCAGCGGCCGTAGCCGCAGATGATGACGTGCTTGCTGGTGTTGATGGTCTTGCGCGCAATGGTGGTCATCTGCAGCGACTGCTGCATCCAGTCGCTGGCCACCAGCTTCATCACGATGCGGTTGCTGTACATGATGAGGAAGGGCGTGGCCAGCATCGACAGCACCATGGCCGCCAGGATCGGGTTCATCAGCGCGGGCTGCACCAGCCCGTTTTCCTGGGTGAGCGACAGCAGCACAAAGCCAAACTCGCCCGCCTGCGCCAGGAACAGCCCCGAGCGCAGCGCCACGCCCGTGGTGGCCCCCATCAGCCGCGCCAGCACCAGAATGATGACCGCCTTGACCAGCAGCGGCACCGCCAGCAGCGCCAGCACCAGCGCCCAGCGGTCCACCAGAATGTGCCAGTCCAGCATCATGCCGATGGTGATGAAGAACAGCCCCAGCAGCACATCGTGGAAGGGGCGAATGTCCGTGCCCACCTGGTGGCGGTATTCGGTTTCTGACACCAGCACGCCGGCAATGAACGCGCCCAGCGCCAGGCTCAGGCCCGCCAGTTCGGTCAGCCAGGCCAGACCCAGGGTGATGAGCAGCAGGTTCAGCATGAACAGCTCTTCGCTCTTGCGGCGGGCCACCAGGGTCAGCCACCAGCGCATGAAGCGCTGCCCGCCCGTGAGCAACAGCCCCACCAGAACCACGGCCTTGATGAGCGCCCAGCCCAGTGCGGGCAGCAACTGCTCCGACGCAGAGCCCAGGGCTGGAATCAAAATCAGCAGCGGCACCACGGCCAAATCCTGGAACAGCAGAATGCCCATCACCCTGCGGCCGTGCTCGCTTTCCAGCTCAGCACGCTCGGCCATCAGCTTGACCACGATGGCGGTGCTGCTCATGGCCAGCACGCCCGACAGCGCCAGCGCCGTCTGCCAGCCCATGTCCCAGATGCCGCCCACCCAGTGCGACAACGCCACGCCGCCCACGGTCACCACGGCCATGGTCGCCAGCACCTGCATCAGCCCCAGGCCAAACACCTGCTTGCGCATGGCCAGCAGCTTGGGCAGGCTGAATTCGAGCCCGATGGCAAACATCAAAAACACCACCCCAAACTCGCCCAGGTGGCGCACGCCCTCGGAGTTTTGCGCCAGCGCCATGGCGTGGGGGCCAATCAGCACGCCCGCGGCCAGATAGCCCAGCATGGGCGGCAACTTGAGACTGCGACAGGTAACCACGCCCAGCACTGCGGCCAGCAAATAAAGCAAAGTCAGAGCAAGTGAGGACATACAGCGATGCTATCCGAGCGTTACAAATTTGCGCGCCTGCCGCTGCGGCAAAGGGGCGCTGGGCAGTGCAGATCGCACCGGCGCTGCCAGCAAGACGGCCGAAAGGCCCGGCAACAGGCCGCCAGCGGCCCCGGTCGATAGAATCCTGCCATGACTGTCAGCCCCTCCACGCCCCCTCCTTTTGACACGGCGCAAGCCTTGCGCCTGGCGCGCGAGACCTTTGAAATCGAAGCCGCCGCGCTCACGGGCCTGGCGGCCCGGGTGGACGAGCGCTTTGCCCAGGCCGTGCAGATGGTGCTGGCCACCACCGGCCGCCTGGTGGTGATGGGCATGGGCAAGAGCGGCCATGTGGGCCGCAAGATCGCCGCCACCCTGGCGTCCACCGGCACCCCCGCATTCTTTGTGCACCCCGCAGAGGCCAGCCACGGCGATCTGGGCATGGTCACCGGCGCCGATGTGGTGCTGGCCATCTCCAACAGCGGCGAAAGCGGTGAACTCACCGCCATCCTGCCCGTGCTCAAGCGCCTGGGCGCACCCCTGATCGCGCTGACCGGCGGTCTGCAGTCCACCCTGGCCAAGCATGCCGACCTGGTGCTGGACTGCAGCGTGGAGCGCGAAGCCTGCCCGCTGAACCTGGCCCCCACCGCCAGCACCACCGCCCAACTGGCCATGGGCGACGCCCTGGCCGTGGCCCTGCTAGACGCCCGGGGCTTCCGCCCCGAAGACTTTGCCCGCTCGCACCCCGGCGGCTCGCTGGGCCGCAAACTGCTCACCCATGTGAGCGACGTGATGCGCAGTGGCGATCAGGTGCCCCGCGTGGGCCCCGAAGCCAGCTTCAGCGACCTGATGCGCGAGATGAGCGCCAAGGGCCTGGGCTGCTCCGCCATCGTGGACGCTGCGGGCCACATTCAAGGCATCTTTACCGACGGCGACCTGCGCCGGCGCATCGAAGCCGGGGCAGACCTGCGCACCGCCACGGCCGCCCAGGTCATGCACCCCTCGCCCCGCCGCATCGCCCCCGACGCACTGGCGGTGGACGCCGCCGAAATGATGGAAGCCCACGGCATCACCAGCGTGCTGGTGGTCGATGCCGCAGGCGTGCTGACTGGCGTGGTCCACATTGGCGACCTGATGCGGGCAAAAGTCATATGACCCCCCTGAGTCGCTGCGCGCCTTCCCCCCAAGGGTGGACGCACCCGGTGGCCCGGCAAAGCCGGCTCCACGGGTGCGCTGGCCTGGCCCGTGCCTGTATCTCCATGGCTCCCTGACATGACCCAGCCTGTTCTGAATTTCGACCCCGAACTGCTCCTGCGTGCGCAGCCCGTGCGCGTGGCCTTTTTCGACGTGGACGGCGTGCTGACGGATGGCGGCCTGCTGTTCAGTGAAAGTGGCGAAACGCTCAAGCGCTTCCACACGCTGGACGGCCACGGCATCAAGCTGCTGCAAAAGGCTGGCATCACGCCCGCCGTGATCACCGGGCGCGACTCTGCTCCGCTGCGCGTGCGCCTGAAGGCACTGGGCGTGGAACATGCCGTGTTCGGCACCGAAGACAAACGCCCCGCCGCAGAGCAGGTGCTGGCCACGCTGGGCCTGAACTGGAGCCAGGCCGCCGCCATGGGCGACGACTGGCCCGACCTGCCGGTGATGCGCCGCAGCGCCCTGGCGTGCGCCCCGCACAACGCCCACATCGAAGTGCGCCACTGCGCGCACTACACCACCCAGGCGCGCGGCGGTGAAGGCGCAGCGCGCGAATTCTGCGATTTGCTGCTGGTGGCCACCGGGGCCTATGCAGGCCTGCTTGCAGGGTACGCCGCATGATGCGCTGGGCTCAACAAGGGTGGGAACGCCTGTCGCTGTACCTGCCTGTGCTGCTGATGGGCCTGCTCGCGCTGGGCACCTGGTGGCTGGTGCGCAACGCCCCCGCGCCGCTGGCCGCGTCGCAGTCTGCGACTGCACCCGACCAGCCCGACTATTCGATGAAAAACTTTGCGGTGAAGAGTTTTGACGCCACGGGCCGCCTGCAAAGCGAGGTGATGGGCGAAACCGCCCGCCATTACCCCGGCACCGACACGCTGGAGATCGACCAGGCCCGCATGCGCTCGGTGGCGCCCAACGGCCGCCTCACCGTCGCCCGCGCTGACCGCGCCTTGAGCAACGGCGATGGCTCCGAGGTTCAGCTTTTCGGCAACGCCGTGGTCACGCGCGAGCCCACACCAGCGGGTGGCAGTGCGTCTGCCCAGCCCCGGCTGGAGTTCCGGGGCGAATTCCTGCACGCCTTCACCCAGGAAGAAAAGGTGCGGTCCAACCGCCCCGTGCAACTCACGCGCGGCAACGACCGCTTCACCGCAGACACCATGGAATACGACAACCTCGACCAGGTGCTGCAGCTCAATGGGCGTGTGCGCGGCGTGCTGATGCCCACACCCGCCAAATAACTGCTGCGCCCGCGCCCAGCCTTTGCCGCCATGACCCAGCCCCTCGTCTTCATCACTGGCGCTTCCAGCGGAATCGGGCAGGCATTGGCCCTGCGCTTTCACCAGGCAGGTTACCGGCTGGCACTGGCGGCCCGGCGCACCTCTGAAGTCAAATCATGGGCTGACGCCCACCAGATAAGCGCCAGCAGCTACGAAATTTATAGTGCAGACGTGGCTGTGGTAGACAGCATCGTGGCAGCAGGCGCCGAATGCATCGCGCGCCAGGGCCTGCCCGATGTGGTGATTGCCAACGCAGGCATCAGCGTGGGCATGGACACCGCCGTGCGGGAAGACCTGGACGTCATGGCCCGCACCTTCGCCACCAACAACCTGGGGCTGGCAGCCACCTTTCACCCCTTCGCTCAAGGCATGACCGAGCGCCGCAGCGGCACCCTGGTGGGCATCGCCAGCGTGGCAGGCATTCGCGGGCTGCCCGGCCACGGCGCCTACTGCGCCAGCAAGGCTGCGGTGATCAGCTACTGTGAGAGCCTGCGCGGTGAAATGCGCCCATTCGGCGTGCGCGTGGTCACCCTCTCGCCGGGCTACATCGACACGCCGCTGACCCGGTCCAACCGGTACAGCATGCCCTTCCTGATGCAACCCGAGGACTTCGCCGAGCGCGCTTACCAGGCAATTGCCGCTGGTGTCAGCTACCGCGTCATCCCCTGGCAAATGGGAGTCGTCGCCAAATTGCTGCGCGCGCTGCCCAATGCCCTTTTCGACAAACTGCTGGCCGGCAGGCCACGCAAACGCCGACAGACCGAAGCCGGGCAGTGAACGACGCCTTCATTTGAGGGCTTGCCACCAGCTGCGGGCGAGGGCTCACACAGGTTCAGGCAACAAAAAAGCCCCCGAAGGGGCTTGTTGCTTTAGCGCAGAAGCGCCGGGCGAGGATCAGTAGCCACCGCCGTTGCCACCACCGTAACCGCCGCCGCCATTGCGACCGCCGTTGCGTGGGCCGGAGCCGTAGGGGCTGCGGAAGCCACCGTCACCACGGCCGCCGCCGTAGCCGCCATCGCCGCGGCCGCCGCCACCGCCGTAACCCCCACCGCCGCCTTCGCGGCCACCACCGTAGCCGCCACCTTCACCACGGCCACCGCCGTAACCGCCACCGCCGCCTTCACGGCCACCACCGTAGCCGCCGCCACCGCTGCGGCCACCGCCAAAACCACCACCGCCGCCGCCGAAGCCGCCAGTGCGTGGGGGACGGGGTTCCATGGGACGGGCTTCGTTCACGACGATGCTGCGGCCGCCCAGGGGCTGACCATTCATGCCGTTGATGGCAGCTTGCGCTTCGGCATCGCTGGCCATTTCCACAAAACCGAAGCCTTTGGAGCGGCCGGTGTCGCGCTCCATCATGACCTTGGCGCTGGTCACGGCACCGAACTGGCCAAAAGCCTGTTCCAGATCGCTGTCGCGCACCGAGTAAGGCAGGTTGCCGACGTACAGTTTGTTGCCCATCGAGGGACTCCTCAAAAACACATAAATAAAGCGATGGAGTCCCGAAAACGCAGCCAGCTAATCTCAATGACGCTCTCAGCGCGAAACTGACGGATCACCGCAAACCTTGGACGAGAAAAACCCGCGCTGGCATTATGCGCCACAAATTTAAAAAAAAAGCAAGGAACTTCCCCGGAAAAAGCAAGTGTGGCGGCAAAGTCTCAGACAACAAAAAAGGAGCCCTGAGGCTCCTTTGATTGCGTGAAGGCAGACACCGTCTGCCTTGCATGCGAGTGCTTAGTAACCGCCGCGGCCACCGCCGTAGCCGCCACCACCGCCGCCGTAGCCGCCGCCACCGCTGCGACCACCGCCGCCGTAGCCGCCACCACCGTTGCCGCCGCCGAAGCCACCGCTACGGGGAGGACGTGGTTCCATAGGACGGGCTTCGTTCACGACCAGATCACGGCCGCCGAAGTTTTGGCCATGCACGCCTTGGATGGCGGCTTGCGCTTCGGCATCGCTGCCCATTTCGACAAAACCGAAACCCTTGGAGCGGCCGGTATCACGCTCCATCATGACCTTGGCGCTGCCAACCGAGCCGAACTGGCTGAAAGTCTGCTCCAGGTCTTGGTCGCGGAAGGAATAGGGCAGGTTGCCCACGTAAAGTTTGTTGCCCATGAGGGACTCCTGAAAAAACATGAAAACGCGATGGAGCCCGACGCAATCAACAAACCTGTGACGACTTCAAAGACGCGAAACTGACCAATCACCGCTTACTTCGGTGCCTTTGCGCGTTGCAAAGCTCGGCTTAAAGGCGAATCCATTATCAATCACTTTATGGTGATTGGTGGTTTTTTATTTCTCAACCGTGTTTTTTAAGCTAGGGGTAAATAGGCATTGCGTGCGTTAAAATGCCGGGGTCTTTGGGGAGTAGCCCGCCGGTAGTGCAATGCGCCGGGGCATGCGTCAACACACTTGGGTTTCTTGAAAACCTATGGCGTATGCGGCTTGAATGCTGGGCGAGACCATTGACTGCATGCCGATCCAATGGCCGGAGTCGGGGTGCAGTCAATGCGCGTCTCAACCAATCCGGCCGGATTGAAAAACCCCACCATGGAAGCCTTTTTTGTTTCAACCGCCATCGTCGCTTTGGCCGAGATGGGCGATAAAACCCAGCTGCTCGCATTGGTATTGGCAGCCCGTTTCCGCAAACCCTGGCCGATTGTTCTGGGCATTTTGGTGGCCACGCTGGTCAACCATGGCCTGGCTGGCGCGGTGGGCGCCTGGGTCACGACCTTCATCGGCCCGCAGATGTTGCGCTGGATTCTGGGCGCCTCGTTCATCGCCATGGCGGTGTGGATGCTGATCCCCGACAAGCTCGACGAAGGCGATGCCGATGGCAAGCCCCGCTGGGGCGTGTTCGGCACCACGCTGGTGGCGTTCTTCCTGGCCGAGATGGGCGACAAGACCCAGATTGCCACCGTCATGCTGGCCGCGCAGTACAACGCCTACCTGTGGGTGGTGGCCGGCACCACGCTGGGCATGATGATTGCCAATGCACCAGTGGTGTGGCTGGGCGACAAGATCACGCGCAAGGTGCCCATTCGCGCGGTGCATCTGATCTCGGCAGTGATCTTCCTGGTGCTGGGCCTGCTGGCCATTTTTGCGCCCGCAACTTGATCCAGTCGGGGTGATGGCAGGCACGCAGGCCAGTCAAACCGGCGCGCTTTTGGTATATTTGCCGAACGCGCCGATTTGCCACAGCTTGCGGGCGCTTTATAAATCCTGCTAAAGACCCGTCCGACATACCCGCCCGGCCTCGTTTTTAGCGATGCCGGGTTTTTTTATGTCGTTCATTGCCACGCCCCAGTCCATGCACTTTCCGGAGGCCCTCACGCTGCAAAGCGGAGCGTCCATCCGCGACTACCACCTGGCCTTCGAGACCTACGGCACGCTCAATGCCGACAAGTCCAACGCGGTGCTGGTGTGCCATGCCCTCAATGCCTCGCACCACGTTGCGGGCGTGTACGAGGGCCAGCCCAAGAGCGAGGGCTGGTGGGACAACATGATCGGCCCCGGCAAACCGGTGGACACGAACCGCTTTTTCGTCATCGGCGTGAATAACCTCGGCTCGTGCTTCGGCTCCACCGGCCCCATGCACACGCACCCTGACACAGGCGAAATCTACGGCGCAGACTTTCCGGTGGTGACGGTGGAAGACTGGGTCAACGCCCAGGCCCGCCTGCTCGACCGCCTGGGCATACAGCAGCTCGCCGCCGTGCTGGGTGGCAGCCTCGGCGGCATGCAGGCACTTTCGTGGACGCTGCAGTACCCCGAGCGCATGCGCCACGCCGTGGTGGTGGCCAGTGCGCCCAACCTCACGGCCGAGAACATTGCCTTCAACGAGGTAGCCCGCCGCGCCATCGTCACGGACCCGGACTTCCACGGCGGCCACTTCTACCGCCACGGCGTGATCCCCAAGCGCGGGCTGCGCATTGCGCGGATGATCGGGCACATCACGTACCTGAGCGACGACGTGATGAACGAGAAGTTTGGCCGCCAGCTGCGCGAGGGCATGGACCTGAAATACAGCACGCAGGACATTGAATTTCAGATTGAAAGCTACCTGCGCTACCAGGGCGACAAGTTCAGCGAATACTTCGACGCCAACACCTACCTGCTGATCACCCGGGCGCTCGACTACTTCGACCCCGCCCGCGCACACGCCAACAACCTCACCCTGGCGCTGGCGCGTGCACAGGCCAAGTTCCTGCTCGTGAGCTTCACCACCGACTGGCGCTTCTCGCCCCAGCGCAGCCGCGAGATCGTCAAGGCCCTGCTCGACAACCGCCGCCGCGTGAGCTACGCCGAGATCGACGCCCCCCACGGGCACGATGCCTTTTTGCTCGATGACGCCCGCTACATGAGCGTGATGCGCTCTTATTTCGATAGCATTGCAAAGGAGTTTGCATGAGCGAACAATCCACCATGGAAGCCCTGGCGCGCCTGGTGCCCCACGGCTCGCGCGTGCTGGACCTGGGCTGCGGCAACGGGGCCATGCTGTCGTACCTGCAGCGCGAGCGCGGCTGCACCGGCTATGGCGTGGAGATTGACGACGCCAACGTGCTGGCCTGCGTGCAGCGCGGGGTCGATGTGATCCAGCTCAACCTGGACGAAGGCCTGGCGATGTTTGGAGACAACAGCTTTGACGTGGTGTTGCAGATCGACACGCTGCAGCACCTGCGCAACGCCGAGGTCATGCTGCGCGAAACCGCCCGTGTGGGCCGCACCGGCGTGGTGGCCTTTCCCAACTTTGCGCACTGGCCCAACCGGCTGTCCATCCTGCAAGGGCGCATGCCCGTCACGCGCCGCCTGCCCTACCAGTGGTACGACACGCCCAACATCCGCGTGGGCACGTACAAGGATTTTGAAGTGCTGGCACACAAAAACCGCCTGCGCATCCTCGACTCCTTCGGGCTGCAGGACGGGCGCGAAGTGCGCTGGCTGCCCAATGCACGGGCGGGCACGGCCGTGTTCCGCTTTGAAAACGCCTGACAGCGCATCGCGCCGCGGCTCCATGGAGCGGTCTGCCACACTCCCATGGTTCCCCCGGTGCCCTGTAGGTTGTTCGTGCAACAGTGTCAGGCGCTATAAAAACAGTAGCTATTAGCGCAACTTCTTATTGCCCTACAAGCTGATTTCGTGCCAGCATGGCCGGGCTGGAATGCCCTGACAAGCACGCACGCAGCGGGCTTGTCCGGGGCGCTCCACTCTCCAACGCACATTCATTGATCTGCCCCTTCCATGGCCTTGGCTTTCGCACACGTTCCCACGATGCTGGCGATGATCATCCTGTCGTCCCTGACGACAGCCGGTGGTATGGCCGTGGTGGGCGCAGAGCGGCGCCACGATGGGTTGCAATGGTGGGCGCTGGGGCTGCTGTTCAATGCGGTGGCGCATTTGCTGTTTGCATTGCGCGGCACCATCCCTGACATCTTCTCCATCGTCCTGGGCAACACCTTGCTGATGGGGGTGTACCTGTCCCTGCTGGCGGCCGTGTTGCAGTTCCAGGGGCGCAGACTGCCGCGCACCGCCGCAGTGGCACTGCCTTTGCTGATGGCGGGCTGCATGGCCTTGCTGGCAGACAGTTACGCCGCGCGCGTGGTGGTGGCCGGGCTGCTGCTGAGCTCCATGAACCTGTGGCTGCTGAGCTGCCTGATCACCCGCTGGAAGACCATGGGCGGGCGCGGCGCATGGCTGGTGGTGGGAGCGCTCGGCTTTCAGACGCTGGTGTTTGCGCTGCGCATAGGCCTGGTCGGGATCAGTTCCTGGGTGGGCGCGGAGCTGATGCAATCCAGCGCCGTGCAAACCCTCACCTTCATGAGCACCTTTGCGGTGGTGCTGGTCGCTTCGATGGGGTTTGTCTTCATGGCCCGCGACCGCGCAGATGAAGACAACCGCCGCTTGGCCGCCGTGGATTCACTCACCGGCGTGGCCAACCGGCGCGCGGTGATCGCGGCGCTGGACCGCGATGTCGCCCGCTCCATCCGCACCCATGAACCCATGGCCTTGATGATGGTGGACATCGACCACTTCAAGAACGTGAACGACCGCTACGGCCACCCGGCGGGCGACAAGGTGCTGTGCAGCGTGGTGGAGGTGCTGCGCGAGCGGGTGCGATCACAAGACCTGGTGGGGCGCTACGGCGGCGAGGAATTCATGGTGCTGCTGCCCGACACCACGGCCAAGGGCGGCTACCTGCTGGCACAGCAATTGTGCGAAGCCGTGCAGGCACTGCACCTGGAGCACGAAGGCCAGCCCATTCCCGTGACAGTGAGCATTGGCGTATACGGCGGCCGACTGCAGCCCGGCGACCATTGGGACATGCTGATCTCTGCCGCCGACCGGGCTTTGTACGAAGCCAAGGACCGGGGGCGCAACCGCGTGGAAGTGGTGGAGGCGTTGCGCCGCCCCGCATCGCTGGTCACCGCCAACTCGGGGTCCGAAACACAGCCAGCGCTTTTCTGAGAACGGGCTCGGCACAGGGCGTTGGAGCCCCCCGCAGCCTGACGCGCCTTGCCGGTGTGCCCCAACGCGCCGTCGGAATAGCGCCTGCGCCTTGGCGGCCAGGGCCGGCTTGTGTTGGAATGGCGTTTTTGCAATGCCCACCGACAGGAGCCCGCCATGAATGCCCGCGTACCCCCCATCGCCCTTGAACCCGCACTGGCACTTGATCGGGTAAGCCAGGCGTGGGACAGCGACATCGTGCGCCAGCTCACCGACTACATCGCCATCCCCGCCAAGTCGCCCATGTTTGCGGCCGACTGGGCTGAGCAAGGCCTGCTGGACACCGTGGTGCGCAACGCCGCCGCCTGGGTCGAGTCACAAAAAGTGGCAGGTCTTACGCTCGAAGTCGTGCGCCTGCCGGGCCGCACGCCGGTGCTGTTCTTCGAGATCGAAGCCACCCAGGCCCACGCACCGCAAACGGTGCTGATGTATGGCCACCTGGACAAACAACCTGAATTCAGCGGCTGGCGCAGCGACCTGGGCCCCTGGACGCCCAAGTACGAGGACGGCAAGCTCTACGGCCGGGGCGGCGCGGACGACGGCTACGCCGTGTATGCCAGCATTGCCGCCGTGCAGGAATTGAAGCGCCAGAACGTGCCCCACCCCCGCATCGTGGGCCTGATCGAGACCTGCGAAGAAAGCGGCTCGCGCGACCTGATGCCCTACATCGACGCCCTGCGCCCCCGCCTGGGCGATGTGGGCCTGGTGATCTGCCTGGACAGCGGCGCCGGCAACTACGACCAGCTGTGGCTCACCACCAGCCTGCGCGGCATGGCCAGCGGCACGCTCAAGGTCGAGATCCTGACCGAAGGCATCCACTCGGGCGACGCCTCGGGCCTGGTGCCCTCGTCCTTCCGCATCATGCGCCAGGTGCTCGACCGGCTGGAAGACAGCAAGACTGGCCGCCTGCTGCCCCAGAGCTTCCATTGCCAGGTGCCTGCCGACCGGCTGGCCCAGGCGCAAGCCACCGCCGCCATCCTGGGTGAAGAGGTGTACCGCCGCTTTCCGTGGGCGCACTACGACTGCGGTGGCTCCACCACCTTTGCGCTGCCCACCACCACCGACCCGGTGCAGGCCCTGCTCAAGCGCACCTGGGAGCCCACGCTGAGCGTGACCGGTGCCGAAGGCTTTCCCACGCTGCAAGACGCAGGCAACGTGCTGCGCCCCTACACCGCCTTCAAGCTCAGCCTGCGCCTGCCCCCACTGGTGGACGCCGCCCAGGCCGTGCAAGAACTCAAAGCCCTGCTCGAAGACAACGCACCCTACCAGGCCAAGGTCACCTTCGAAAGCCTGAGCGGCGCCACGGGCTGGAACGCCCCGGCCACCACGCCCTGGTTTGAGCGGGCGCTCAACGAAGCCTCGCAGGCGCACTTTGGCGCGCCCTGCGGCTACATCGGCCAGGGCGGCACCATCCCGCTGATGAACATGCTCAGCGAAGGCTTCCCCACCGCGCAGATGATGGTGTGCGGCGTGCTGGGCCCCAAGAGCAACGCCCACGGCCCCAACGAGTTCCTGCACGTGCCCTACGCCAAGCGCCTCACCGCCTCGGTGGCGCATGTGATGGCCGCCATGGCCCAGGCACAGGCCGCACCGCAGGGCGCTGCGCCTGCCGCAGCCCCCTGATCGTCGTAACCCCCTAGCTTCCAGCGCCGGTATGCCCCAACAGTTCGCATCCCCCACCCTCAGCCCCTTCACCGCTGCCGATGGGGAAAACCTGGCACTGCACGAATGGCCCGTGGCCGCCGACACCCCCCTGCGCGGCCTGGTGGTGCTGGTGCACGGCCTGGGCGAACACGCCGGCCGCTACGGCGCGGTGGCCGAGCAGCTCAACACCTGGGGCTTTGCCGTGCGCGGCTACGACCACTACGGCCACGGCGAATCCGCCGGGCCGCGCGGTGGCCTGAGCAGCGACACGCGCCTGCTGGACGACCTGGCCGACATGATCGAATGCACCCGCGCCCGCCTGCCGCCCGGCCTGCCGCTGGTGCTGCTGGGCCACAGCATGGGCGGCCTGGTGGCGGCGCGGCTGGTGTCGCTGAACCTGTGCCCGGTAGATGCGCTGGTGCTGTCATCGCCCGCGCTGGATGCAGGCCTGAGCCCGGTGCAAAAGCTGCTGGTGTCCACGCTGCCCAGCATTGCGCCCAACCTGCGCGTGGGCAACGGGCTCAATGCCAACTACCTCTCGCACGACGCGCAGGTGGTGGCCGACTACCAGGCCGACCCGC
>ERZ650302.409-NODE-409-length-23487-cov-13.075708_pt1 | contig 23487 bp, 24 predicted proteins | sample MGYA00376238_ERZ650302 | MGnify/ENA primary metagenome ERZ650302 (study PRJEB26733, sample SAMN07839298) | wastewater metagenome | biome: urban; feature: wastewater treatment plant; material: waste water | place: USA: North Carolina | collected 2016-04-28 ... | reverse complement strand
AATAATTTCAATTTTCTGAAAGTTCTGCTTTTAAGGGACAGACAGGAATTATATGACAGAATTGACAGAAGAGTTGACCTTATGATGCAGGAGGGGCTTTTAGAGGAAGCAGAAAAGATATACGGCAAATACAGCAGTTCTCTTCATAAAATAAGTGCAATAGGATACAAGGAATTATTTTCTTACTTTGACGGGGAGCTGTCGCTTGATGAAGCTGTGGACAAAATAAAAATGGAGTCAAGGAGATATGCCAAAAGACAGATGACATGGTTTCGCAAAGAGAAGGACTACTGTATTTATAATCTGAGTGTCCAGAGTGAGACGGAAATATTTGAAGATATTTTGGAAAAGTGGGAGAGTCATAGAAAATAATATATCTAGATTTCTGAAAAAGTACTGATATTTTCTTTGATACAATAGAAAAATGTAATAAAGGAATTTCAGAATTGAACAAAATTGAAGATTTTACTTCTGCTAACATCGAAACCTTATTAAAAGAATGGATGACCGCTAACGAAATTGGAATGGGGAAAGTAATGCAACCGTTGCGATTGAGTTTAGTAGGAACACTTAAAGGACCACATTTATTCGACATTATCGAAATGATAGGAAAAGCCGAAACGGTAAAAAGAATAGAAAAAGCAATTGCTAGTTTATAAAAGAAAAGCCCTGAAAATTCAGGGCTTTTTTGTTAAGTAATGTATATGTTACTTAATTGATTCATTTAAGGTATTGGCATAATCTCTACCATAATTAGATACTATCCCTTTAACTAATTCTACAAAACCAATTCCAGACGATTTTGGGTAATATGTAAAAATATTTGATAAATCATCACCTTTGTAAATGTATAATAACGTTGCAAAATTACCATTTGCAGTAGGTTGACAATACTCATAGATGAAAGCAACATTTTTCTCATTATTTAAAATTGCTTCTTCAATTCTACTACTTTCAACAAACTCAAATTTATATTTATAAGTAGATGTAAATTCTCTAACGAATTTTTCGCCAACAAGATTTTTATCTATAAGTAAGGTAAGATTACTTAATTCTTTTACACTTGGATTTAATTCAGCAGGAGTTTTACTTCCGTTTTTTCTCATTTCACTAAAAGATAAATCTTCGTGTGAAACACCATAATCAATCTGATTTTTAAAAGATGCAATAGCAAATTTAATATCTGCTTCAGTAAATTGTTTTACAGCTGACTTTAAAAATTTAGACTTATCTTCAAAATTAACACTTGACAAATAACCACCATTTATCATAAAAGCAACATCGTTAATTCCTAAATAAATTTGAGTAAACCATGTTGAACCAGACTTATTGTATTTGTAACCAATAAATATAAATTCTTTTTTGTTTTTTCTAATAGCTTTATCAAATTCTTTTGGTTGTAAATATTGAGAAATCCTTGATGCTCCAAAATATTGTTCAACATATATTTTTAAACTAGAATTAAAAATTTGAGCGTTTGGATCTGAATCAGGAAGTTGAAGAAGAAGAATAGGTTTAGTATTTGCAATTTCCCAATCTACTTTTTTAGGAATTTTAAATTGAGCTGTTGAAATAGTTGCTAATAATAATAAAATAGAACTAAAAAGTGTTTTCATAAAAAATAATTTAGTTGTTAAACAAGAAAGCTCAAATATTTTATATTTGAGCTTTCGATTTTTATTTTTTTTTAAGTATTTATAAATAAATTGTAATCTTAATATGCTATTACTAATAAACTTGTATTAAAACATCAGTTGGGATGTTTAAACAGGTATGTAATTGTCTAATCATTTCTAATGATAACTTTCTTTTTTTATTCAATATTTCGCTGGCACGGCTTTTAAAACCAATAATTTTAGCTAAATCATTTTGAGTGTAACCCATTTGCTCCATTCTAAATTTTATAGCTTCAATAGGATCGGGTAAATTGATAGGAAAATGTTCATTTTCATATTGCTCAATTAACATAGTTAAGAGTTCTAACTCATCTCCTTGTTTTGTTCCTTGTTTTGCATCAAAAATTACTTCAAGTCTTTGTAATGCTTGATTGTAATCATTTTCGTTTTTTATAAGTTTTACATTCATAATCTAAATGGTGTTGGCATTAATCTTATCATAATCGGCATGAGTTCCAATAAATCGAATCCAAACCATCTGATAATCATAATTTATTTTTACTATTAATCTGTAGTTATTTCCCTTTATGTTAAAAACTATACGATTATCATTTAAAATACTTGCACTTGGATAAACTGTTTTTATTTGATTAGGATTTTCCCAAGTTGCTTTTTCAGCTTCACTAAACCAAGATTTTAATTGTTGTTCACAATCTTTGTGTTTTTCCCAAAAATCTCTCAGAATTTTTCTTGCTATTACTCTCAAAATTATTTTTTACAAATATATAAATTATTTCCCAATTTGGGAATTTTTTGAATAAAAAAAGCCATTTCAATAAATTAAAATGGCTTTAGATAACAAAAATATCGTTGAATATCTATAAATAAATCGTAATCTGACCACTAATCAAACCTATATTTCCTTTCATTTTTTCGCCAAGTAGCTTTACATTATCGTTGTTTTTTAAGTTTCCAAAGAAATTGGTTAAACCATATTGGTAACCAATTCTTGCTCTTACGTTTTTAATTCCTCCGTTAATCCCAACATAAATGTTTGCATTAATTTTTGAAACATCGACAATGTCTTTGGCAATTAAACCTGGTTGGTCTAATAATAAATTGTTTTCGTCGTTTTTATTAACTCCTAATTTTCCATTTACTTGTAAAACAGGACCAAATTCTAAATTCAAATGGTCTTCAATTGCTACATAACTCGGAACAATATAAATTTGAACCGCCGACATTTTGAAACTCGTTTGCGTTTGTTGCAACCCTTTTAATGTTGGAATAGAAAAATTACTATCGGTAAAAAACATACCAAAACTCATTTGCCAATTGTTGTAATAATTTCCTCTAACACTTAAACCTCCGATCCATCCACTTTCTGGTGTTACGGTAAAATTATCGGTATAAATATTTAATTGGGTTAAACCCGCACCAATACCAATTCGGTTACTGTCTTTAAAACCGCGTTGCGCCATTGCAACACTTGAAATTATTAGAAAACTAAAAACTAATTTCTTCATTTATATAAATTTAGGGGGCAAAAATAGGGTTTATAAATTTGTTTTTGTAACTTTTTACTTTAAAAAGCGTATAACTATAAATCTAAAAACTAAACATTATGGAGTTTATTATGTTTCCAATTATTTTCGTTGGATTATTTTTTATCTTTTCATTATTCTTTACTGTAAAACAACAAACTGTTGTTGTTGTGGAACGTTTTGGAAAATTTCTAAGTTTAAGGAATTCTGGACTGCACTGGAAAATACCAATTATAGACCGAATTGCAGGTCGCGTTAATTTAAGAATTCAACAATTAGATGTCATCATCGAAACCAAAACGAAAGATAACGTATTCGTTAAAATGAAAGTTTCGGTACAGTTCAAAGTGTTACAAGAAAAAGCATACGAAGCGTTTTATAAATTAGAATATCCACACGATCAAATTACGTCTTATGTATTTGACGTAGTGCGTGCTGAAGTTCCAAAATTAAAATTAGACGACGTTTTTGAAAGAAAAGATGATATTGCAGTTGCAGTAAAACGTGAATTAAACGAAGCGATGACGACTTATGGTTATGACATCATCAATACATTAATTACAGATATTGATCCAGATATTCAAGTTAAAAATGCGATGAACCGTATTAACGCGGCTGACCGTGAAAAAACAGCTGCAGAATATGAAGCAGAAGCTGGAAGAATTAGAATTGTTGCTAAAGCAAAAGCAGAAGCAGAAAGTAAAAGACTTCAAGGTCAAGGTATTGCCGACCAAAGAAGAGAAATTGCTCGTGGTTTAGTAGAATCGGTTGATGTATTAAACAAAGTAGGTATTAATTCGCAAGAAGCTTCGGCTTTAATCGTGGTGACACAACATTATGATACTTTACAAGCGATTGGTGCTGATGCCAACAGTAATTTAATTTTATTACCAAATTCGCCACAAGCAGGTAGTGACATGTTGAACAACATGGTAGCAAGTTTTACAGCAAGTAACCAAGTAGGTGAAGCCATGAAAAATGCACACAAAACGAAAAAGGTAAATAAGAAAGATGCTTCAAACGAAAATTTCGGAATTGAAAATTCAGAAGAAGTATAATTGAGATGCTGAAATAAATTCAGCATGACAAAAATCAAAACCATCAATTTTTAATTGGTGGTTTTTATATAACTAAATGTTAGAAATTTATAATTTCAGTGATAATTTTTTAAAAGTAGCTCCAAGAAGTAAAAATCAAAGAAAAATTATCTCAATTTTAGGTAAAAATTAAAATAAAGCGATTTTAGACACTTTCAATACTAAAGATATAAAAACACTTAACCTAAAAAAGTTTTTTTCTTACAATTAATTTATGAAAGTCACTTTTTAAAGTTTTTAATTATTAAAAAATAATTTTTGATAGATTTTACTAATAATAATTTATACTGATGATTTTTAAATTTTTAATATAAGATTATAATATAAAAGAAAAACGTGTCAGGTTTTTGAAATCTGACACGTTTGAAATTTTAGATGCTGAAATAAATTCAGCATGACAAAATCAAAATTTTTATTGTTCTGAAATTTTTGCCCAAGTATCTCTTAAACCAACTGTTTTGTTGAAAACTAAATTTTCAGCTGTTGAATCTCTATCTACACAGAAATATCCTAAACGTTGAAATTGGAAATGATCTAATTCTTTTGAAGTAACTAAACTTGGTTCTACATAACCTGTAATTACTTTTAATGAATTTGGATTGATAAATTCTTTAAAATCAACTTCTTTGTCTTTATCTGGACTTTCATTAGTGAATAATCTGTCATAAATACGAACTTCTGCTTCTTTTGCATGAGGAATTGAAACCCAATGGATCGTTCCTTTTACTTTTCTTTGACTTGCTTCTGTTCCACTTCCTGATTTAGAATCTACGTCGTAAGTAGCGTGAATTTCGGTAATATTTCCGTTTTCGTCTTTTACAACTGATTCACCTTTAATGATATACGCATTTTTCAAACGAACTTCAGTTCCTAAAGTTAATCGGAAAAATTTCTTGTGTGCTTCTTCTTGAAAATCTTCTCTTTCGATATACAATTCTTTAGAAAAAGGCACTTTTCTGTACGTCATTACTTCTTCTTCCGGATTATTTTCGGCTTCTAACCATTCTTCTTGACCTTCTGGATAATTCGTAATTACTAATTTCACAGGATCTAAAACTGCCATTACACGAGGTGCAATTTTGTTCAAATCTTCACGAACACAGAATTCTAAAAGCGAAACATCAATCAAATTATCACGTTTTGCAATTCCGATAGTTTTTGCAAAATTTCGGATAGAAGCTGGCGTGTAACCACGTCTTTTCATTCCTGAAATCGTTGACATTCTTGGATCATCCCAACCTGTAACATGCTTTTCTTCAACTAATTGCAATAATTTACGTTTCGAAACAACTGTATGCGATAAATTTCTACGAGCAAATTCTCTTTGCTTCGGACGAACTTTCGTTGGATCATAAATTTGATTCAAAAACCAATCATATAATTCACGGTGAGGCAAGAATTCTAACGTACAAAACGAGTGTGAAATTTGCTCTAAATAATCACTTTCACCATGTGCCCAGTCGTACATTGGATAAATACACCAATCGTTTCCTGTTCTGTGGTGATGCGCGTGCATGATACGGTAAATAATAGGATCACGCATCAACATATTGTTAGCCCCCATCGAAATTTTAGCACGTAAAACGTGAGTTCCTTTTTCGAATTCTCCGTTTTTCATACGTGTAAATAAATCTAAATTCTCTTCGATAGAACGATTTCTGTAAGGAGAATCGGTTCCTGGAGTAGTTGGCGTACCTTTTTGTTTTGCCATTTCTTCCGAAGTTTGGCTATCTACATACGCTTTATCTTTTTTGATTAATTCCACTGCCCAATCATACAATTGTTGGAAATAATCTGAAGCATAACATTCTTTATCCCATTTAAAACCTAACCATTCCACATCGCGCTTAATAGCATCTACATATTCTTGCTCTTCTTTTGATGGATTGGTATCGTCGAAACGAAGGTTTACTGGAGCGTTGTAATCAATTCCAAGACCAAAATTTAAGCAAATAGCACTCGCATGACCTACATGCAAATACCCATTTGGCTCTGGTGGAAAACGAAAACGTAATTTATCTGCTGACAAACCATTTTTTAAATCTTCTTCAATGATTTGTTCTATAAAATTCAATGATTTTTCTTCTGTTGACATAGTATCAAAAATTTATGCAAAGATAGAAAATGTTTCAGGTTTCAAGTTTAAAAGTTTCAGGTTTTATGTAACTTTGAAGAAAGAAAAACAACTTGAAACCTAAAAAACTTCAAACTTGAAACTAAAATTTTATGGGAACTATTAAATTACAAAATATTAGAACATTTTCTTATCATGGTTGTTTAATTGAGGAAGGAAAAATAGGCTCTGATTACCGAGTAGATTTAGAAATTAAAACCGATTTACGTAAATCGTCTCAAACGGATGAATTGTCTGACACTGTTGATTATGTACATTTAAACAAAATTGTGGTGGAAGAAATGGCGATTCGCTCTAAATTATTAGAACATGTTGCTCAACGCATTATCACGAGATGTTTTGCAGAAATTCCTTCTATTTCGCGAATAAAATTAGCGGTTTCTAAATTGAATCCACCAATTGGCGGTGATGTAGAAGCGGTTACAATAGAAATGGAAGAGTTTAGAAATTAACTCTTCCATTTGTTTTTTAATCTATTTTGTAAACTCTTTTCTTATATAAATTGCTCGATGCTACAATATGGGCAAGTGCATCTTTAGCTAATTCTTCATTCAAAGCAACAGGAATTAATTCGGTATCACTTTTTACTTTGAACTGTAATGGTTTTGCATTTGGATTTAAAATAACAATATCATCTTCTACTCTAAAAGCGTAAGTTTCATGGAATAACATGATGGTTCTACCTTTAGTCTCTTTTGGTAATTTTAATAAATTCCTACCAGGCATTGGCGTTTTAGTTGTGATACCTGATAAAGCTAAAACCGTTGATGGAATATCCATTTGACTTGCTAAATTATCGTAAGTAATTCCTTTTTCAACATTTGGTGCAATAATTAAAGCTGGAATATGAAATTTATTCACTGGAACTAAATTTTTACCATACGTTCTAGTATTATGATCGGCAATAACAACAAAAATAGTATTCTTAAAATAGGCTTCTTTTTTGGCCAATTCAAAGAATTTTCCAATTGAAAAATCGGCATATTTCATCGCATTATGAACTGTATTTTTGGGTTGTTCGTAAAGTTGAATTCTACCATCAGGAAATTCAAATGGCTCGTGATTTGAAGTAGAAAACATCAAAGAAAAGAACGGTTTATTTCCAAGATTTTTATAATATTCATTGGCCTTTACGGCTAAATCTTCATCTGAATAACCCCAAGTTCCTTTCATGGCATATTTTTTTCCATCTTTATCGAAATCGGTTTCATCTATGATATTTTTAAAACCATTTCCATTGAAAAAAGAAGCCATATTATCAAAATTTGCCATTCCACCATAAATGAAACTCGTATCGTAATTTTGACGACCAAAAGCATCAGCTAATGTAAAAAATCCTTGTTGTGAACCACCTAATTTCACAATACTTTCTGATGGATTAGGTAAAAATCCAGCGGTTACTTGCTCAATACCTCTTACACTTCGAGTTCCGGTACAATATAAATTGGTAAATAATAATCCTTCTTTTGATAATTTATCTAATTCAGGTGTTAAAGGTAAACCGTTTAAACATCCTACATATTCAGCTCCTAGACTTTCTTGTAAAAAGATTACCACGTTGTATTTTGGTTGTGGAGCATCTGGTTTTTGAAGGTGTAAAAAAGGAACTTCACCTGGAATAAATTCGGTAACATCCATGTATTTTTTTACACGAGTATAAGCTTCTAATTCGTCCATTTTACCGTATTTCTTAACATCACCTTCATTCTTCATTGAATAAGCTGCAAATGCAACCGTGTAAAGCGAATTTAATCCTAATGAATTCGTCATTTGATCGGAACAAAAGATGGCATTACTAGCATTTATAGGACGTTTAGAAGTTAAACTTCCACGAGCACCCCAAAACAAGAAAAAAGCAACAACTAAGAACAAAAGTAATTTGGTTTTATAGTTACTTTCTTGAGGATAAAATATTTTTTTACCGTGTTTAAAAGCAAAAAACAAAGCAATTCCAAGTAAAATAGTAGTGATGATTAAAGAAGGTAAATAACTTTTTAATAGTGTTCCTACTACTTCTTTAGGATAAATAAGATAATCTAAAAACAAGCGATTTGGACGCGTATCGTATTGATTGATAAAATCTAATGTTGATAATTCCATCAACAGAAACAAAAACAAGAAGAAGATAAAGTAAATATTAAAGAACTTTTTGAAGTGTTTTAAAACCGAATCGGGAAGTAATGAAATTAAAACCGTTGGTAAAAATGCGATGTAACACATTAAAATTAAATCGAAACGAAGACCAATTAGAAACAATTGTCCATAGTTAGGATTCTCCACAACACGTTCTTTGAACACAAAAAACAAAAGAATTCTACTAATAGTGGTTATAGATAAACCGATTAAGAAAAAACTAAATATGGGTTTTAAGTAACGTAAATTCTTCATAATTAATCAACTATTTGTTTTGCACAAAATTAAACTTTAAAACTAAATATTTGTACTTAATAAATGCTTAATATTTTTGGAAAAGAGGAAATAAAATGTAAATTTGCAGTCCGTTCAACTAATGGCGTCGTGGCCGAGCGGCTAGGCAGCGGTCTGCAAAACCGTCTACCCCGGTTCGAATCCGGGCGATGCCTCTAAACCTTCAAGGAAACTTGGAGGTTTTTTTATGATTAATTTTTAGAAAAAATTATATAAAGAAAAGGTTCGAATCCAGAAGATGCTTTATAAATCCTCAAAGAAAATTGGAGGTTTTTTTATGGTAAATTTTTAAGAAAAATTAGATAAAGAAACAGTTCGAATACGAACGATGACTTTAATACCTTCAAAGAAAATTTGAGTTTTTTTAATAATTAATTTTTAAGAAAAATTAGATAAAGAAAGGTTCGAATCCAGAAGATGTTTTATAAACCTTCAAGGAAACTTGGAGTTTTTTTATGGCAAATTTTTAAGAAAAATTAGATAAAGAAAAGATTCGAATCCAGAAGATGCTTTACAAACCTTCAAGGAAAATAGGAAGTTTTTTTATGATAAATTTTTAGATAAAATTAGATAAAGAAAGGGTACTAATCCGGACTATGACTCAAAAGAGATGCATAAATGTATCTCTTTTTTTATCATTATTGTAACTACTCAGCTTGTCTTACTTTCAATTGCCTCCAGCTAAAGCTGGAGTTATGATGGAGATTGATTGCATTGGCTTTAGCCAAATAAAAGCAACAAATTTTAGCTAAAGCCTTTAAAAATTTCAAATTTCATTTCTTCAACTAAAGTTGGAGGCGATTAATGTCAAAAAAAAGCTTCTGAAATTCAGAAGCTTTTTTATCTTTTTTGAATAGAAATGGCTCCTACTCTATCTTTTCTAAGGCATTTTTTACCATTTCTTTTTTACCTGGAAAAACACCTTGTGCTATTAAAACAATTCCAAAAATCATTAAAACTACAGCAATACCTTTTTTAATTTTATGAATGTTAAAAGGTGTCATTTTTGATTTTAATTTTTTAGCTAAAACAATTTTAATACAATCAATTAACAAATAAGAAAGGATTACCGATGTGAAAAAAGTGAGCATTCTAGAAGTTTGCATATCCATTTTTGGACCAACAGAAATGATAACGGCTAACCAAAAACCCAACACACCAATATTGATAATATTCAGGAAAAAGCCTTTCATAAATAAACTTCCGTAGTTCTTCTTTAGGATTTCATCTTGTAAAATTTCTTCTGGAGATTTCTCGGTATTTCGCAATTTGATAAAAGAAATTATTCCATAAGCCAACATCACAATTCCACCAAAAATAAATAAGGAAGGTTCATCTTTAAGACTAGTTATTAAACGATAACTTCCTAAATAAGCGATAGAAATAAAGACAATATCACCAAAAATAACACCTAAATCAAATACCATTGCGGCTCTAAATCCTTTACTAATACTAGTTTCTAGTAAAATAAAGAATACTGGGCCAATCATAAAACTTAAAAAAATTCCCCAAGGAATTCCAGCTAAAATATCATTTATCATTATAAATTTTAAAATGTTTATGTCGTGAATAATAAAACTAGTGCTAACGACTAATCACTAAGTACTGTTCACAAGGAACTACTTTTCAATTATAGTTCCACCAAGTATGGTTTCTTGATTGATTTGTTTGGGTTTTCCATAAATGTAAATAGAGCCTCCAGCCTTCACTTTTGCATCCACTAAGGTTGTAGCGTGTATTTCGGCTTTTCCTCCCGCAGAAACGTTTACAGTAGTTTGAGAACTGATTAAATCTTTGGCTTCTAAAACACCACCAGAAGCAATCGTAATGGTTTGACTGTTGGTTTTTCCTGTCAAATCTAAAATACCTCCAGAAACTGCTCTAATCGTTGCTTTTTCGGTATCAAACTCTACTTTTATCTGTGCTCCTTCTTTTGCATTAACTGATAAAACGGTTTGTTTGAATGGCAAATCGCTAGACACATAACTGCCTTCGCTAGCATCAATACTTTCAATTCTCTTGAAATACAATTGTATTTTGATGTCATTCCCAGCTAATAATTTTGGGAAAGGCATGCGCAATTTTACTTCACCATTTTTATTAATCACTTCAACTTCTTCTGCTCTAGTTCCGGTTATGCTTACTTTATTTTCATTTGATGGAACTAATTTAACAGTAAGTTTATCAAATACTTTGACACTATCAAAATCACCTAAATTCTTAGTTACTTGCGCTTGTAAATAACTCGTTAAAAACAAGGTAACAACAACAACTATCTTTTTCATAACTTACTTTTTTTTAATTATTTCTTCTGATAAAATTAAAATCCAATTGTTTTTTAACCAAATCAGCGTTCTTAACTTTTACATAAATTTCGTCTCCTAATTGCAATAAATCATGCGAAGTAGCTCCTACCAAGGCATATTGTTTCTCGTCAAAAGTATAATAATCTTCTTTAATATCGCGAATTCTTACCATTCCTTCGCATTTATTTTCGATGATTTCAACATAAATTCCCCATTCCGTTACTCCTGAAATTACACCCAAAAATTCTTGCTCTTCATGATTTTGCATGTATTTAACCTGCATGTATTTGATAGAATCACGTTCTGCATTGGTGGCTAAACCTTCCATAGTCGAAGAATGCAAACATTTAGTTTCATAGGTTTCTTCATCTACAGATTTTCCACCATCAAGATAAAACTGTAACAATCTGTGCACCATTACATCTGGATACCTACGAATGGGTGATGTAAAATGAGAATAATAATCAAAAGCTAATCCATAATGACCAATATTATCCGTTGAATATTTGGCTTTACTCATCGAACGAATGGCTAAAGTATCAATCAAATTCTGTTCTTTTTTACCACTCACCTCCTCCATCAAAGCATTCAAAGATTTAGAGATATCGCCTTTGTTTCTAAAGTCAATTTTGTAACCAAATTTAGCAATCACATTTTGCATAGCGATTAGCTTATCTTCATTGGGTTCATCGTGAATTCTGTAAATAAACGTTTTCTTTTGTTTCCCAATATATTCAGCTACTTTTCTGTTGGCCAAAAGCATGAATTCTTCAATCAAATGATTGGCATCTTTGGCTATTTTGAAGTACACGCCTTCAGGTTCTCCTTCTTGGTCTAAATTGAATTTTACTTCGACTTTATCAAAAGAAATAGCCCCTTCATTCATTCTATTTCTTCTTAAAATTTTGGCTAACTCATCCATTTTGAGTGTAGCTTCAACAATTTCGTCGGCAACAACATAACTACTTCCTGTGATAGAAGTTTCTATTGGAATGGTATTGTCTTTGGTTTCAATGATGTATTGTGCTTCTTCATACGCAAATCGTTGGTCTGAAAAAATAACCGTTCTTCCAAACCATTGGTTGATTACTTTGGCTTTGGCATCCAATTCAAAAATAGCCGAAAACGTATATTTCTCTTCTTGAGGACGCAACGAACAAGCAAAATTTGATAAAACCTCAGGTAACATTGGCACTACCCTATCTACCAAATACACCGAAGTGGCTCGTTGATAGGCTTCATCATCTAGTATCGTTCCTTCTTCTAAATAATACGAAACATCAGCAATATGAACACCAATTTCGAAATTACCATTGTCTAATTTTTTGAAAGACAAGGCATCATCAAAATCTTTGGCATCTTTTGGGTCTATGGTAAAAGTGAGCGTATCTCGCATATCGCGACGTTTCGCAATTTCACTTTCTTGAATCGTAGTATCAATTTTTTGAGCAAAGGTTTCAACTTCTATTGGAAACTCAGAAGGCAAACCATATTCTGCCAAAATAGCGTGAATTTCTGTATCGTGTTCTCCAGGTTTTCCTAATACTTTTTCTACTCTACCAAAAGGACTATCGGCTCTTTTAGGCCAATCTTCGATATGAACCAGAACGACATCTCCTTGCTCTGCCTCCCCTATTTTATCTTTTGGAATAAAAATATCAGTATACATTTTTGGATTGGCGGTCGATACAAAAGCAAAATTCTTTTGAATATCAATTACACCCACAAAATCAGTTTTGGCTCTTTCGACTACTTCAATTACTTCGCCTTCAGGACGTTTTCCTTTTCTTCTATTATAAACATAGACTTTTACTTTGTCTTTGTCTAAAGCACGATTCAAATTATTGGTTGGAATGAAAACGTCTTCTTCAAAATCAGGACAAATGAAATAAGCGGTCTTACGCCCCGTCATATCGATGGTTCCTTCGTAATAATCTTGGCTTATGGCTTTAACAAGATACTTTCCTGGTTCGGTTTCAATTATTTTTTTGGCAGCAGCCAAAAGTTTCAAATCTTTGATAATTTGATTTCTACTTTGAGTATCATCTAATTCAAGCGTAGCTCCTATTTGTTTGTAGTTAAACCCTTTGTTAGGGTTTTGAGCCAATATTTTTAAAATTTTATCACTAAAATCTTTCTCTTTCTTGATTGGCTTTCTTAATCTTTTACGCATATATCTTTTCTAATAAAGTCTAAAATTACAAAATAGTTAACGGTAAACAGTGAATGTGCTTTAGTTTTAAATAAAATATAACTTTAAATATTTTTTTTATCTTTATAAAAACAACCTCATGGAAGATTTTAAAACTATAGCAGTCTTTACTTATCCACATGAAATAGTGGTTTTAAAACACATTTTAGAGCTAGAAAAAATTCCTTTTTTCTTTGAAAACGAAATCACTCTCTCGGTAGCTCCTTTTTACACCAATGCGCTGGGCGGAATCAAACTCAAAGTACATCCTAACGATTTCGAAACTGTTCAAACCATTTTAGACAATCTCAATAACCATTTGAAAATTGTCTAACAGCTCCTACCCTATTTTTCAAAATTCAAAGTTGTCAACATTCATTAAAATAATAAAAAAGAAAATTTAAAATTTAAATATTTTTTGATGGTTATTATAGCGTGTTAATAATGGCAATAATTTTTTTAGAAAATGTTTAAATATGGAGTTTTTCTTTTTTATTTGGAGTTATTAACACTGTTTTTAATACTTAAAAGGTTTATTTTTAGCACTTTTTTATTTTTAATTAACAACGGTTAATAACCAAAATTGAATTCAAAATGTAAATAAGTAATTTCAAAAAACTTGTTAATAAACTATGACTAGCTATTGATAAGTATTCTAAAAATTAGCCAAACTTTTTTTGTTTTATTCATTCCTATTTTGGATTACATTTTTTTTAAATACTACCTAAAAAAACTTCTAATTTTCTTTCCGAACTTATTAACATTTAGTGTTAATTTAAAGTTAACTGAATATCAAGTATTTACGTTTTGCTATTAACACTGCAAAAAATTAACATTTTAATTAAAGTAAATGACTTGATTTTTAGTATTTTATAGAAATATAAAAATTGTTGAAAATAGCTAAAATACTCGTAGTATGTGAGTTAAATGTACGCTGCATTTTTTGTGATTTTTAGCAAAATAAGTACTTAATGTAAGCCGTTGCAAAAGTAAAATTTATCATCAAAACTCAATTAGATTGGTTAAATTTGCAAACTCACAACTTAATACATTGATAAATGAAAATTTCTATCGGAAACGATCACGCAGGACCAGATTATAAAAAAGCAATTGTTCACTATTTAGAATCTTTAGGGCACGAAGTAACTAATTACGGAACAGATTCAGAAGACTCAGTAGATTACCCAGATTTTGGACATCCTGTTGCCAATGACGTAGAACAAGGTAAAGCCGATTTTGGAATTGTGATTTGTGGTAGTGGAAATGGAATTGCAATGACGGTAAACAAACACGCTGGTGTAAGAGCTGGTCTTTGTTGGACCAAAGAAATTGCTTATTTAACACGTTTACATAACGATGCTAATGTTCTTAGTATTCCAGCACGTTACACTTCTATTCAACAAGCTGTTGAGATTGTAGCAACCTTTTTAACTACTGATTTTGAAGGTGGAAGACATCAAAATAGAGTGAATAAAATTGCTTGTCAATAAAAAAAATTTCGAGGTGCTTCGCACCATTTATTATAAAAAAGCCGCTTTGATTATTTTCAAAGCGGCTTTTTTTAGTTTTTCAATTTTTCAAAAATTGACTTCAAGTTTGTATTTTGTTCGTAAGTATACTTTTTCGAGTCGATTAATGTTTTAATAGTTTCAATTCTATCTTTTGTAATTGGATGTGTACTCAAAAATTCTGGGACTTCTAAACTGTGTTCTTCTTGTAAACGTTTGAACAAAGTCACCATACCTTTAGGATTAACATTATTCTTGGTCACAATTGCAAAACCATCTTCATCTGCTTCTCGTTCAAATTCCCTTGAAAAAGATAAGGACTGTAAAGTATTCACATTGTCTCCTAATACTGCCATAACCCCATTTACATCGCCCAAAACCGTCGAAATGAATATATAGCCAGATAGATTTCTACAAAGCATTTTCATAGAATGACGATTGTTTACGTGTGCCGCTTCATGACCTATTAAACCAACTAACTCATCATAACTTTTCATTTCATTTAAAATACCAGTGTATACCACAATTGTTCCATCAGGTAGTGCATAGGCATTCATGATTTCTGAGTCGATTACATTAAATTTCAATCTTTTTTTGTTATTCAATTGTAATTCAGCTGCAAAATCATTGAGGAGTTTCGATTTCAAAGTATCTTTTGTTCCTAAAATAGAGTTTTCATCTATAAACGTTCCACCTAAAGCGTCATCATAACTTTCAGGTATTAATACTACAGATTTCTCTCCAACCCATGGTAAAATATAGATATAAGATAAGCCAATGGTTGCTAAAAGAAAAAGCGCTAATAAAACATGAAATTGTAATGGCTTTTGTACAAGCGTTTGATACCAATTTAGTTGACCCGAATCTTTTCTGTACTTATTAATGGTTGTTATTAAAGCAACATCTGTTATTTTAATACTTTGAATAGGGTCTTGACCGTGTTGTAAAAACAGAACATTACTTCTATTCTCAAAAACGATATCACTCATTAACCAAGTAAAGGACTCTACAGGTTTAGGATACGATTCCAATTCTTCATTGTGAACAATTTTATTTTCTATTTCGAATGTAAATTGTCCAGTATTGGAATCAAACCATAACTGAATATTTTTGGGAACAGATGATTGTCCGTCGTAAAAAACACTTTTAGAAGCTGTAGTCATTTTTTAAATAATAAATCCTAAATCTAAGAAGTCACTAATGTCCTCGCCTGTTGCATCTTTGAAGTTTTCCTCTGTTTGCGTAAGACTGTCCAAATCGATATTTCCTTCAATTTCAATATGTTCGAAAATATATTTCATTGTTCTTGTAGCTACCCAAGCATATCCAAGTCCTAAAGTAAAAATCAAAATCAAAAGGTTTGTTATTCCTAATGTTAAGAAATCGCCACCAGTAGCCGTAGAGGTCAACTGTAATTCTTTGTCGTCTTTGTGTAAACTTAAATTGGAAACATAGTAATCAAATAAGTCTTTTTGCCACCAAAACATATAGATACCAAAAGTTATTATAGTCAAAAAGTAACCTTTTATGTATAAAAAGAAATAATCTGTTCCGTCTCCGCTATAATTAAATTCAGCATCTCCAAAACGAACATTTCCAAGAACATATCTTCTCATATTAATCGACATCCAAAAGCTATAAAAACCTAAGGTAACGATAGTTAAAAGAATCCATTTGAAGAAATTTAAAGTAAATTCTTTACGATCGCCTCTATAACCAAATCGAATCCCTCTCCAAGAAGTTCTAGACATTCTATAACGGTAAGAACCATGAATAGCCAATGGTAAAAGTGCCAAAAAGCCTAAGTAAAAAAGGATTAGACCCACTGCAGGAATTTCTAAGTAAATAAATAAAAATAACAACCCATAAAGTGTTCCGAAGATAAGTAGGGCTTTGATAAAACCTTTAAACATTTCTTTTCCTGTACCATGAAACGCGAATGAGTCACCATTAAGATGCGTTTCTCCATACAGATAATTAAGTTGTTTGGCTTTGGCCCAAGGGTAATAAAGACCTAGTGTAATCAATGTTAATAGCCAGTTAACAATAATGATGCTAAAAAAATCGCCACCTTTTCCGGTATAAGACAATTGGTACTCAAGTTTTTTGGTAGTTGTTTCTTCCATTTTGGATTTGTTATTTTTCTTGTTAAGAAATACGATTGGCTAAATATATTATTTTTTTATTTAATAGTAGTATCAATTTTTCTTATCGAGTTATCAATCATAAAAATGTTAAGAAGAGCAACAAAAACTTTTTAATGTGATACCTTTGCAGTTAATTTAGACAAAATCAATATAAGATTGATTTATCATCAATTTATAGTGATATCACAGCAAGAAATTTTAATTAAAATAAAAAAACAAACACATGATAAAAGTTTCTGATACAGCCAAAAAGAAAATCATCGATTTAATGCAAGAAGATGGTTTTGATGCTGCCAGCGACTACGTGAGAGTAGGCGTAAAAAGCGGAGGGTGCTCAGGTTTGTCTTATGATTTAAAATTTGACAAGTCCAAAGGCGAGGACGACAAGATATTTGTTGACAATGATATTACAATTGCAGTAGAAAAAAAATCTTTTCTTTATTTGGCGGGAACAATTTTAGAGTTTTCAGGCGGATTAAATGGTAAAGGTTTTGTTTTCAATAATCCAAATGCGCAAAGAACTTGTGGCTGTGGAGAGTCATTTTCACTTTAGTCTAACGTTTAAAGCCAAAATGTAGGAAGACTATAAACTGACTTTAAGACCTTAGATTTTTAAATTTTTATTACAAAAAAATGAGTAAATACACTGAAGACGATTTAAAAATCGAATTAGAAAATAAAGAATACGAATACGGATTTTATACTAATTTGGATGCTGAAACTTTTCCAATTGGTTTAAATGAAGAAATTGTTCGCGCCATTTCTAAAAAGAAAGAAGAACCAGAGTGGATGACGGATTGGCGTATTGAAGCTTTTCGTGCTTGGCAAGAAATGATTGAACCAGAATGGGCGAATGTGCATTATGAAAAGCCAGATTTTCAAGCCATTTCCTATTATTCAGCACCAAAAGCAGTAGATCCAAACAAAACATTAGATGACGTTGATCCTGAACTTTTAGAAATGTATAAAAAATTAGGCATTTCTGTAGATGAACAGAAAATGATGAACAATGTGGCTATGGATATCGTAGTAGATTCAGTATCAGTAGCTACAACGTTTAAGAAAACATTAGGTGAAAAAGGAATTATCTTTTGTTCTATTTCTGAAGCTATTAAAGAACATCCAGAATTAGTTCGTAAGTATTTAGGAACAGTTGTGCCACAAAAAGATAATTTTTATGCTGCTTTAAACTCGGCGGTTTTCTCAGATGGTTCTTTTTGTTATATACCAAAAGGAGTACATTGTCCGATGGAATTATCTACGTATTTCCGAATTAACCAAGCTGGAACAGGACAATTTGAGCGCACCTTGGTCATTGCTGATCAAGGGAGTTATGTTTCTTATCTAGAAGGTTGTACGGCTCCAAGTCGTGACGAGAATCAATTGCACGCGGCTGTTGTGGAATTGATTGCTTTGGATAATGCTGAAATTAAATATTCAACCGTACAAAACTGGTTCCCAGGAAATAAAGAAGGAAAAGGCGGGGTATATAATTTTGTAACCAAAAGAGGATTATGCGAAACCAATGCTAAAATATCTTGGACACAAGTAGAAACAGGATCAGCTGTAACTTGGAAATATCCATCTTGTGTATTAAAAGGAGATAATTCAGTAGGAGAATTTTATTCTATTGCAGTAACGAATAATTTCCAACAAGCCGATACAGGAACCAAGATGATTCATTTGGGAAAAAACACCAAATCGACTATCATTTCCAAAGGAATTTCGGCAGGTAAATCACAAAACAGCTATAGAGGTTTAGTACAAATTAGCCCAAGAGCCGAAAATGCTCGTAACTTTTCGCAATGCGATTCTTTATTAATGGGTAATAATTGTGGTGCTCATACTTTTCCGTACATCGAAAGTAAAAATCCAACAGCAAAAATTGAACACGAGGCTACAACAAGTAAAATTGGAGAAGATCAAGTGTTTTATTGTAACCAGCGTGGTATTCCAACCGAAAAAGCCATTGCTTTAATCGTAAACGGATTTAGCAAAGACGTGTTGAATAAATTACCGATGGAGTTTGCTGTGGAAGCCCAAAAATTATTGGAAATTTCGTTAGAAGGTTCTGTGGGATAATTTTTTATAAATTTGCAGAAATAGTATTTAACTCAGATTGTTATGGAACTCATTTTAAAAAACGTTAAGAAAAAAGATTTTCCAGTCTTGAAATCATTGGCAAAATCATTGGGTTTTGAAATCGTTCAAGAAGTCGAAAAACCTTATAATCCAGAATTTGTCAAAGAAATATTGGATGCTGAGCAGAGTATTAAAGATGGAAAAGGAGTTAGAATTAAATTAGAAGATTTGTGGAAGTAATTTATTCTGAAAAAGCTCAGAAAGACAGGGAATTTTGGAAAAAATCTGGAAACAAAGCAATAATGAATAAAATATCTGCTTTGATTGAAGATATTCAATTGCATCCATATGAAGGTCTAGGAAAGCCAGAGCAATTAAAGCACCAACTTTCGGGAAGGTGGTCCAGAAGAATAAATAAAGAACACAGAATTATTTATAAAGTTACAGAAGAAAATACAATAGAAATCCTTGATATTTTATCATTGAAAGGACACTACGAATAAAAACAAAACAACTCATGTTATCAATAAAAAACCTTCACGCCTCAATAGGCGACAAAGAAATATTAAAAGGAATCAACCTTGAGGTAAAAGCTGGCGAAGTTCATGCGATTATGGGACCTAACGGTGCTGGAAAAAGTACACTTTCGGCCATTATTGCTGGAAATGAAAACTACGAAGTAACCGAGGGTGAAATTATCTTAGACAACGAAGATATTGCAGAATTAGGTCCAGAAGAAAGAGCACACAAAGGGGTGTTTCTTTCGTTTCAATACCCAGTGGAGATTCCTGGAGTTTCTGTAACCAATTTTATGCGTACGGCTATCAACGAAACGCGTAAAGCGAATGGTAAAGAAGAAATGCCAGCCAACGAAATGTTGAAGGTGATTCGCGAAAAATCAGAATTGTTAGAAATTGACCGTAAGTTTTTATCTCGTTCGCTTAACGAAGGTTTTTCTGGAGGAGAAAAAAAACGTAATGAGATTTTTCAAATGGCGATGTTAGAGCCAAAATTAGCTATTCTAGACGAAACAGATTCTGGTTTGGATATTGATGCGCTTAGAATTGTAGCGAATGGCGTAAACAAGCTAAAAAGCGATAAAAACGCTATCGTTGTGATTACGCATTACCAACGTTTATTAGATTATATCGTTCCTGACTTTGTACACGTTTTATACAATGGTAAAATTGTAAAATCCGGCACCAAAGAATTGGCCTATGAGCTAGAAGAAAAAGGATACGATTGGATCAAACAAGAACAAGAAGCGTAAAAATGTTTGTAGTTTATCGTTTGTTGTTGCCTTGAGAAACAATAAACCTAAAACCATAAACCATAAACAGTAAAACTATGTTAAGAGAAAAATTAGTATCGTCCTTTATGGCTTTTGAAGAAAAGATTGATGTCCAAACGGATCTTCATGATATTCGTACTGCTGCAATAAAGAACTTTGAAAATAAAGGTTTTCCAACCAAAAAAGAGGAAGCTTGGAAATATACATCCTTAAATGCTATTCTAAAAAATGATTTCAGCGTTTTTCCAAATACCGAAAATACGATTGAATATAGAGATGTAAAAAAATATTTTTTACACGAAATAGATAGCTATAAAGTGGTTTTTGTAGACGGAGTTTTTAGCTCGAATTTGTCCTCAACTACCCATGACGGAATTGATGTTTGTTTGATGTCATCGGCATTAAACAAGCCTAAATATAAAATGGTTATTGATACCTATTTTAATCAAATTGCAAGTAAAGACGAGTCATTGACTTCTTTAAATACAGCATTTGCTAATGAAGGTGCTTATATCAACATTCCAAAAAGTAAAGTAGCGGATAAGCCTATCGAAATCATGTATTTTTCTACGGGTTCTGAAAAAGCGTTGTTGGTTCAGCCACGTAATTTGGTGATTGTAGGCGAGAATTCGCATGTGCAAATCATTGAAAGACATCAATGTTTGAATGATAATGCGGTATTAACCAATTCAGTTACCGAAATTTTTGCAGCAAAACGCGCTATTGTGGATTACTATAAAATTCAAAATGATGCTGCAGAAGCGAACTTAATTGATAATACCTACGTTTCGCAAAAACAAGAAAGTCATGTTTCGGTGCAAACCTTTTCTTTTGGAGGTAATTTGACTAGAAACAATTTGAACTTTTATCATTTTGGCGAACGTCTTACCAGTACGCTAAACGGAATTACGATAATAGGAGAGAAGCAACACGTTGACCACTATACCTTAGTACACCACGCAGCTCCAAACTGTGAAAGTTTTCAAGATTACAAGGGAATATTTTCAGATAGAGCTACAGGTGTTTTTAACGGGAAAGTTTACGTAGAAAAAGAGGCTCAGAAAACCAATGCTTTCCAAAAGAGTAACAATATTTTGTTGAGTGACAAAGCGACAATTAATGCGAAACCACAGTTAGAAATTTTTGCTGACGATGTAAAATGTTCTCACGGTTGTACGGTTGGTCAATTAGACGAAACGGCTTTGTTTTATATGCAACAACGAGGAATTCCAAAGAAAGAAGCCAAAGCATTATTGATGTACGCTTTCTCAAATGCAGTAATCGAAAACATCAAAATACCGGAACTTAAAAAACGAATTACCGTTATTATAGCTGATAAATTAGGCGTGAAACTAGGGTTTGATTTGTAAATCTAAATCTTAAGAAAGATATCTTTTAAACCTCTCAAAAAGGACAAAGTTTAACCTTAAACTTTGTCCTTTTTTTCATTCTTGAACATAGGTTTTCATTTAAAAATTATTTTTTTGTAATATTATGAACTTAAACCATTCATAATAAATATTTTATAAAAAAGTAATCGATGATTGCCACAAGCAGCCACAATTGACGAAGTGATACAATTGCTTCAAGAAATTATTCAACAATCCATTACATAAAAATCGACCAAAGGGTATTTTGCAGTACTTTATCTCAAAGTCACACAAAAAGTAAAAGAAGGAATTCAAAACGGAACCTTCGAAAACGGGCCGAGAATGGAAAAATTGGATGTAATTTTTGCCAATCGATACATCAAAGCGTATTATCAATACCAAACACAGCAACCTACATCAAAAACTTGGGAAGCAGCTTTTGTAGAAGCAGATAATTATTGGATTATTGTATTGCAGCATTTATTACTCGGAATGAACGCACACATCAACCTTGATTTAGGAATTGCAGCGGCTCAAATAAGCCCAAAAGACGAAATCCATAGTTTGCAAAATGATTTCAATACAATCAACACTATTTTATCTTCTTTGGTAGCCGATGTCGAGAAGGATTTGACCGAAGTTTGGCCAATTTTAAAGTGGATTCTAGAAAAAACAAAATCCATAGACACTTTTCTTATCGATTTTAGTATGCAAAAAGCCCGTGAAGGCGCATGGAAATATGCTCTTGAATTAGCTCCTCTTGATGGAAAAAAGGCAGAGGAATCTATTACAATTAGAGATGAAAAAGTAGCTCAAAAAGCAAAATTGATAACCAATTTGGGTGGAATTCCTGTTTTTTTATTCAAAATTATGCGCCTGTTTGAGGTTGGAACTGTAGATCAAAAAATTAAAGATTTACAAAACTAAAGAGCATAATTTTTATCAATCATCTAAACGCAGTTTTAGAGAGTAGATTTTAGTATATCAAAGTATGTTTTGTCATTGACAACTACTTTTTTGCTGACGCCAAAAACCAAAGACGGAGTATTCCAAAATGTTCAACCAATAAATTTTACATATATGAAAAAAATTATTTTATCCGTATTGTTTGTTGCTTTTCAATTTACCTCACTTTCTGCTCAAAATACATTTGTCGACAATGGCGTAGTTATTCCTAGAACACTAGAATTTAAAGGAAAAGTGATGGAGTTAAGTGGTTTTGGTGTTCGATCGAAAATGTGGATAGACGTATATGTACAGGCGCTTTATCAATCTTTTTACAGCGACAAACCTTTTGAAGTGATGCAAAGCAATACCGAAATGGCCATTCGTATCCAAATTACTTCTGCTATGGTTTCATCAGGAAAATTGACTAGAAATTTTAATAGTGGATTTGAACGCTCTGCGGGAGCCAACTTGGAGGCCTTACGTCCAAGAATTGAAAAATTTAAAAGCTATTTATCAGATCAAATTGTAGAGAAAGACGTATTCAATTTGATATATAATCCGGCAGATGCCTCGGTTTATGTGTATAAAAATGATGAATTAAAAGGAACCGTTCCGGGCATTGATTTCAAAATTGCATTATTTGGAATTTGGCTTTCCAACAACCCTGTAGACGAACAATTGAAAAAGGATTTACTCGGAATAAAATAATTTATAAACAACAAACCCGACAATTTAGAAAGTTGTCGGGTTTGTGGTTCAATAGGGTAGAGGTTACTTTTTAAAACTTCCAATCACACCCGCTAGCAATTCATTTACATCATATTTT
>ERZ650302.406-NODE-406-length-23540-cov-20.357249_pt1 | contig 23540 bp, 20 predicted proteins | sample MGYA00376238_ERZ650302 | MGnify/ENA primary metagenome ERZ650302 (study PRJEB26733, sample SAMN07839298) | wastewater metagenome | biome: urban; feature: wastewater treatment plant; material: waste water | place: USA: North Carolina | collected 2016-04-28 ... | reverse complement strand
GGGCCTGGGTGACATCGCTGACGTTGGCTGAGGTGGTGACCAGTGTATGCACCACGCCCGTTTCAGCATCGACGCCAATGTGCGCCTTCATGGCTGTGCCGGATGCGCACAGTATATGCCGCTTGTTCGCGTGCGCCACATCCAGCGCGCTATCTTGCCTCCCCGCCCCGCATGCACTACAACCCAAGACAGCGCCCCGCCAGCGCCGCGCCTGCATCAGCCTGGCTGGTGTCCGGATTCTGACTGGCCGTGACGCATCGGCGACGCATGTTGCGCTGCCGCAAAGTTGCGAATGAGGGTCAAAAAAAGGTACAATCCGAAAGTTTATCAAAACGGGACGGGCGGAATACGCCTTGTCCCGTTATTCGCATCAAGCCTTTAAAATCAAATGTATCAGGAGCAGCCAGTGTCCACGATTCCCGCAATTCTTGCCTTGGCTGACGGGACTGTCTTTACCGGCCGCGCAATTGGCGCGACCGGCCATACCGTCGGTGAAGTGGTGTTCAACACCGCCATCACCGGTTATCAGGAAATTCTTACCGATCCGTCCTACACCCGCCAGCTGGTCACCCTGACTTACCCGCATATCGGCAATGTGGGCGCCAACGCCGAGGATGCCGAGTCGCGCGCCGTGTTTGCCGCCGGCTTGATCATCCGCGATCTGCCCTTGCTGCATAGCAATTTCCGTGCACAAGAGTCGCTGGGCGATTACCTCACCCGCAATGGCACGGTGGCCATTGCCGACATCGACACCCGCAAGCTCACCCGCCTGCTGCGCGAAAAAGGCGCTCAGGCCGGCTGCATCATGGCCGGTGAAGTGGACGCCGCTCGCGCGGTGGAGCTGGCGCGCGGCTTTGGCTCGATGGCCGGCCAGGATCTGGCCAAGGTGGTCAGCTGCGCCGAGCCCTACGCCTGGACCGACCGCGAATGGGCGCTGGGCCACGGCTACCGCGCGCAGACCGAGCCGAAGTTCCATGTGGTGGCTTACGATTTTGGCGTCAAGCACAACATCCTGCGCATGCTGGCCGAACGCGGCTGCAAGGTGACGGTGGTGCCGGCGCAAACCCCGGCGGCCGAGGTGCTGGCGCTGAATCCGGACGGCGTGTTCCTGTCCAACGGCCCGGGCGACCCCGAGCCGTGTGATTACGCCATTGCCGCCATTCGTCAGGTGCTCGACACCCGTCTGCCGGTGTTTGGCATTTGCCTGGGCCATCAGCTCTTGGGCCTGGCCACTGGCGCCAAGACCAGCAAGATGAAGTTTGGCCATCACGGCGCCAACCATCCGGTGCAGGATCTGGACAGCGGCCGGGTGATGATCACCAGCCAGAACCACGGTTTCCAGGTGGACGAAACCAGCCTGCCGGCCAATGTGCGCGTGACGCACCGCAGCCTGTTTGACCACACCGTGCAGGGCATTGCCCTGACCGACCGTCCGGCGTTTTCTTTCCAGGGCCACCCGGAAGCCAGCCCGGGCCCGAACGATGTGGCCTATCTGTTTGACCGCTTTACGGCCGCCATGGCGGAACGCCAGCCGGCCTGACCCTGGGAGCACAGCATGTTCGGCATCACCGACCTGACCACCTATATTCTGGGCACAATTTTTATTGTGCTGCTGCCGGGCCCCAACTCGATGTATGTGTTGTCCGTGGCGGCCCAGCGCGGGGTGAGGGCCGGTTTTGCCGGGGCCGCTGGCGTGTTTGTCGGTGATTTCATCCTGATGACGCTGGCCGCCACGGGCGCCGCCGGGCTGCTGAAAGCCAATCCGGCGCTGTTTGCCGTGGTCAAGTATCTGGGCGGCGGCTATCTGGCCTGGGTGGGCGTGAATATGCTGCTGGGCGCCTGGCGCGCCTGGCGTCAGCGCCAGTTGGCCGAGGCTAGCCCGGCGCGGGCGGTGAATGCCGCCAACCCTTTTGTGCGGGCTTTGGTCATCAGCTTGATGAACCCCAAGGCCATCTTGTTTTTTGTGTCCTTTTTCGTGCAGTTCGTTGACCCGAACTACGCCTATCCGGCGCTGACCTTTGCCATTCTTGGCGGCATTTTGCAGTGCTTTAGCGCGCTGTATCTGACCACCGTCATCATCGCCGGCGCCCGCCTGGCGGACGCGTTTCGCCGCCGCCGCAAGCTGGCCGCCTCGCTGTCTGGCGCCGCTGGCGCGGTGTTTGTCGGCTTTGGCGCCAAGCTGGCCAGCGCCAGCCTGAACTAACAGCAAATCGTTCGAATTCATAAATTGATTGTGTAGAGTGCAAGAATGCCCAAACGTACAGACATCCAAAGCATCCTGATTATCGGCGCTGGCCCGATTGTGATCGGCCAGGCCTGCGAATTCGACTACTCCGGCGCCCAGGCCTGCAAGGCGCTGCGCGAGGAAGGCTACAAGGTCATCCTGGTCAACTCCAACCCGGCCACCATCATGACCGACCCGGACATGGCCGACGTGACCTATATCGAGCCGATCACCTGGCAGATGGTGGCCAAGATCATCGAAAAGGAACGCCCGGATGCGCTGCTGCCGACCATGGGCGGCCAGACCGCGCTGAACTGTGCGCTGGACCTGGCGCGCAATGGCGTGCTGGAAAAATTTGGCGTCGAGATGATCGGCGCCACCGAAGAAGCCATCGACAAAGCCGAAGATCGCGGCAAGTTCAAGCTGGCGATGGAAAAAATCGGCCTGTTCTGCCCCAAGTCTTTTGTCGCCCACACCATGGAGCAGGCGCTGACCGCGCAGGCGCAGGTGGGCTACCCGACGCTGATTCGCCCCTCGTTCACCATGGGCGGCTCGGGCGGCGGCATTGCCTACAACAAAGAAGAGTTCGTCACCATCTGCGAACGCGGCTTTGAAGCCAGCCCCACCCACGAGCTGCTGATCGAGCAATCGGTGCTGGGCTGGAAAGAATACGAAATGGAAGTCGTGCGCGACCGCGCCGACAACTGCATCATCATCTGCTCGATTGAAAACTTCGACCCGATGGGCGTGCACACGGGTGACTCCATCACCGTGGCCCCGGCGCAGACGCTGACCGACAAGGAATACCAGATCATGCGCAACGCCAGCCTGGCGGTGCTGCGTGAAATCGGCGTGGACACGGGCGGCTCGAACGTGCAGTTCGCCATCAACCCGGACAATGGCGAGATGATCGTCATTGAAATGAACCCGCGCGTGTCGCGCTCCTCGGCGCTGGCCTCCAAGGCCACCGGCTTCCCGATCGCCAAGGTGGCGGCCAAGCTGGCGGTGGGCTACACCCTGGACGAGCTGAAAAACGACATCACCGGCGGCGCCACCCCGGCCTCGTTCGAGCCGTCGATTGACTACGTGGTCACCAAGATTCCGCGTTTTGCCTTCGAGAAATTCCCGCAGGCCAACGACCGCCTGACCACGCAAATGAAGTCGGTGGGCGAAGTGATGGCCATGGGCCGTTCGATTCAGGAATCCATGCAAAAAGCCCTGCGCGGCATGGAAACCGGCCTGTCCGGCCTGGACGAGCGCTCGACCGACCGCGAAACCATCGTCCGCGAACTGGGCGAGCCGGGGCCGGAACGCCTGCTGTACGTGGCCGATGCTTTCCGCATTGGCATGAGCGCGCGCGAAATCTTCGAAGTGTGCAAGATCGACCCGTGGTTCCTGGCCCAGCTGCAAGACCTGGTGGCCGAAGAAGCCGCCGTCAAGGGCCAATCCCTGGACGCGCTGGACGCCGACACCCTGCGCCGCCTGAAGCGCAAGGGCTTCTCCGACCGCCGTCTGGCCGCGCTGCTGGGCGTGGATCAGGGCGCGGTGCGCAACAAGCGCTGGGCCGCCGGCATCCGCCCGGTGTACAAGCGCGTGGACACCTGCGCGGCCGAGTTCTCCACCAACACCGCCTATATGTACTCGACTTACGAAGAAGAGTGCGAGGCGCAACCGTCCAGCCGCCAGAAAATCATGGTGCTGGGCGGCGGGCCGAACCGCATCGGCCAGGGCATTGAATTCGACTACTGCTGCGTGCACGCCGCGCTGAGCCTGCGCGAATCCGGCTTTGAGACCATCATGGTCAACTGCAACCCGGAAACCGTGTCCACCGACTACGACACGTCTGACCGCCTGTACTTCGAGCCGCTGACGCTGGAAGACGTGCTGGAAGTGGTGAATGTGGAAAAACCCATCGGCGTGATCGTGCAGTACGGCGGCCAAACCCCGCTGAAACTGGCCCGCGCGCTGGAAGCCAACGGCGTGCCCATCATCGGCACCACGCCGGACATGATCGACTGCGCCGAAGACCGCGAGCGCTTCCAGAAGATGCTGCACGCGCTCAACCTCAAGCAGCCGCCCAACCGCACCGCGCGCGACCCGCAGGAAGCCATCCGCCTGGCCGCTGAAATCGGCTACCCGCTGGTGGTGCGCCCGTCCTACGTGCTGGGCGGCCGCGCCATGGAAATCGTCCACGAGCAGGCCGACCTGGAGCGCTATATGCGCGAGGCGGTGAAGGTGTCCAACGACAGCCCGGTGCTGCTGGACCGCTTCCTGAACGACGCCATCGAAGTGGACGTGGACGCCATCAGCGACGGCGAACAGGTGATCATCGGCGGCATCATGCAGCATATCGAGCAAGCCGGCGTGCACTCTGGCGACTCCGCCTGCTCGCTGCCGCCGTACAGCCTGGGCGCTGAGGTGCAGGACGAAATCCGTCGCCAGACCATCGCCATGGCCAAGGCGCTGAACGTGGTGGGCCTGATGAATGTGCAGTTTGCCATTCAGGGCGACACCATCTACGTGCTGGAAGTCAACCCGCGCGCCTCGCGCACCGTGCCGTTTGTCTCCAAGGTCACCGGCCAGCCGCTGGCCAAGATCGCCGCGCGCTGCATGGCCGGCATCACCCTGGCCGCCCAGGGCGTGACCCGCGAGGTGATCCCGCCGTACTTCGCCGTCAAAGAAGCGGTGTTCCCGTTCATCAAGTTCCCGGGCGTGGACACCATTCTTGGCCCGGAAATGAAATCCACCGGCGAAGTGATGGGCGTGGGCGGCTCGTTTGCCGAAGCCTACGTCAAGAGCCAGCTGGCGGCCGGCGATCGCTTCCCGAAACAGGGCAAGGTGTTCCTGTCGGTGCGCCAGTCGGACAAGAACGGCATTGTTGAAGTGGCCCGCGACCTGCTGGACCTGGGCTTTGAGCTGGTGGCCACCCGTGGCACCGCGCAAATGATCAGCGAACAGGGCCTGCCGGTGACCGCCATCAATAAAGTCACCGAAGGCCGTCCGCATGTGGTGGACATGATCAAGAATGGCGAAATTTGTCTGGTGATCAACACCGTGGACGAAAAGCGTCAGGCGGTGCAAGACAGCTATTCCATCCGCCGCTCGGCGCTGCAAGGCCGCATTCCGCAGTACACCACCCTGGCCGGCGCGCGCGCCGTGTGCATTGGCATGCGCCACCTGCAAGACCTGGGCGTGTACAGCGTGCAGTCGCTGCACAGCCAGCTGTAATTGCCTGCACTGCCGGGCCTGCGGCCCGGCGGTTTCACGGCGGCGCGCGCCTGGCGTTTTGCCATCGGCGCGCGTTTGACTTCCCGATGACATGTTCTGGCGGTTTTCGCACTTGGAAACCGCCGGGCTTGCCGCTACAATCGGGGCATTCCGTTCTACAGACGAACCTTCGCAAGCCGCCGTTTTTCAACGGCGGCTTGCCTTTTATTGTGTGGAAACCGGCCTGTCGCCGGCTTCCCTGGAGAAGCAAAATGATCAAAGTTCCGCTGACCGTGGTGGGCGCCGAGCAGCTCAAGGCCGAGCTGCAACACCTGAAAAGCGTGGAGCGTCCGAGTGTGATCGCCGCCATCGCCGAAGCGCGCAGCCATGGCGACCTGTCGGAAAACGCCGAATACGACGCCGCCAAAGAGCGTCAGGGCTTTGTGGAAGGCCGCATCGCCGAAATCGAAGGCAAGCTGTCCAATGCGCAAATCATCGACCCGTCCACCCTGGACGCCGATGGCCGCGTGGTGTTTGGCGCCACCGTGCAGTTGCTGGACATGGAAACCGACGACGAAGTGCGCTATCAGATCGTCGGCGACGACGAAGCCGACATCAAACTGGGCAAAGTGTCGGTCAATTCGCCGATTGCCCGCGCGCTGATTGGCAAAGAAGCCGGCGACGTGGCCGAAGTGCAAGCGCCGGGCGGCCTGCGTGAATACGAAGTGCTGGACGTGCAATATCTGTAACTGAGCAGCCCCCACTCCAGGAGCCTGGGCAATGGATGAACGCAGCTGGAACAGCCGCTTGCGCCAACTGGCGATGACGCTGTGGATTGGCGGCCAATGGCTGGCCGGCTGGGGCGTGGCCCCCATTCTGTTTGCCCGGCTGGACACCCAACTGGCCGGCGAGCTGGCCGGGCGGGTGTTCACCCTGGTGGAGTGGTTGGGCCTGGCCTGCGCGCTGGTGTGGCTGGGGTTTTACGCCTTGCGCCACGGCGGCGCCGGGCTGCGGCGCGGCGAAGCCCGGCTGGTGTGGGCCATGCTGGCCTGCTCGCTGGCCAATCAGTGGCTGATTCACCCGGTGATCGAGCGGCTCAAGGCCGTGCCGGTGGACGCCGCTGGCGCGCCAGCGCAGATGCTCGGCCTGGGCTTTGGCCCCTGGCATGGCGTGTCCAGCAGCGTGTATTTGCTGCAAAGCCTGTTGGGTTTGGCCTGGGTGCTGTGGCCGCGCCGCCGGGGCGATTGAGCGCCGTTCACAAAATCCGCCTGGCGTGGTTGCCCGCGCTTGGCGTCAGCCTGCTGTGCATAAAAAAAGCGGCGAGGTGAGCTCGCCGCTTTTTACTTGCCTGAAATCCCCCGCGAAAATCGCGTCATTCCCGCCTAAGCGGGAATTCAGGGGGTTGATCAGGCGGGTTTTTTCTTGCTTTTGGGCAAGGCGATTTTGGCGTCGCCGGTCGGGCGATAAATCACCAGCAGCTTGCCAATGTGCTGCACCTGGGCGGCGCCCAGTTCGTCGCAAATTTGCTCGAACATGGCCACGCGGGCTTCGCGGTCGTCGCCCAGCACGCGGATTTTGATCAGTTCGTGGGCGTCGAGGTTGACGGCGATTTCACGCATCACCGCTTCGCTCAGACCGTTGTTGCCAATCATCACCACCGGGTTAAGCGAATGGGCCAGCGCTTTCAGATGACTGCGCTGATCAGAAGAGAGTTCGATTTTCATCGTATTCGTTGTCTATAAAGAACAGTTTCAAAACACGAGTTTACTGTATGGCACGCAGCAAAACCAGCAAGGCATGGTTGCAAGAGCATGTAAGCGACCCTTATGTGCATATGGCGCAAAAGGATGGCTACCGTTCGCGCGCCGCCTACAAATTGTTGGAAATCGACGAAAAAGACAAACTGCTGCGCCCCGGCATCACCGTGGCCGACCTGGGTTCGGCGCCGGGCAGCTGGTCGCAGGTGGCGATTGACAAGGTGGGCGAACGCGGCCGCGTGCTGGCGCTGGACATCCTGCCGATGAATCCGATTGCCGGCGTGCAGTTCATTCAGGGCGATTTTCGTGAGGACGACGTGCTGGCGCAGTTTGTGCAACTGCTGGAAGGTCGGCCGGTTGACCTTGTAATCTCCGACATTGCCCCCAACATGTCTGGCAATAGCACCATTGATCAGGCGCGCAGCGCCTATCTGGTGGAGCTGGCCCTGATGTTTGCCCAGGAACACCTGAAACCTGGCGGACATTTTTTGGTCAAGGTGTTTCAGGGCAGCGAATTCAATGCTTTCCTGAAGGCGATGCGAGAAACCTTTACCGAGGTGCTCAGTCGCAAACCCAAAGCCTCACGCGACCGCAGCAGCGAAATCTACCTGCTGGGCAAAAATCGGCGCTGACAGGCTGCGGTTCAGGGTTTACAATGAAAAAGGCGCTGTTTCTGATGAGGTTTTTCTGCCAGGAAACAGCCCGGCTATATTTTTTGGCAGGCCAGGGCACAGTAAGGAGTCCGCTTTGAACAACATCGGTAAAAACATCGCCATATGGGTCATTATCGGCCTCGTGCTGATGACGGTGTTCAACCAGTTCAGCAAGCGTCAAGAGACGCAAAACCAGGTCGAATATTCCACCTTCATTGGCGATGTCGAAGCGGGCCGCGTGCAGTCCGTGGTGATTGAGGGCCACCCCTTGCGCGGGCAGTGGCTCAAGGGCCGCCGCGCTGACGGCAGCGCCTTCACCACCTACGCCCCCTACGATCCGCAGCTGGTCAACCAGCTGATCAAGAGCAATGTGCGCTTCTCGGCCAAGCCGGAAGAAGAGCCGTCGCTGTTGATGAATATCTTCATCTCCTGGTTCCCGATGCTGCTGTTGATTGGCGTGTGGGTGTTCTTCATGCGTCAGATGCAGGGCGGCGGCAAGGGCGGGGCGTTCAGCTTCGGCAAGAGCCGCGCGCGCATGCTGGATCAAGAACAAAACACCGTCACCTTTGCTGACGTCGCCGGTTGCGACGAAGCCAAAGAAGAAGTGAAGGAAATCGTCGATTACCTGCGCGACCCCAGCCGTTATCAAACGCTGGGCGGGCGCATCCCGCGCGGCATCCTGCTGGCCGGCAGCCCCGGCACCGGTAAAACCCTGCTGGCCAAGGCCATTGCTGGCGAAGCCAAGGTGCCGTTCTTCTCGATTTCCGGCTCGGACTTTGTGGAAATGTTCGTCGGCGTCGGCGCCGCCCGCGTGCGCGACATGTTCGAGAACGCCAAGAAAAACTCGCCGTGCATCATCTTCATCGATGAAATCGACGCGGTGGGTCGCCAGCGCGGCGCCGGCCTGGGCGGCGGCAACGACGAGCGCGAACAAACGCTGAACCAGCTGCTGGTGGAAATGGACGGCTTTGACACCAATTCCACGGTGATCGTGATCGCCGCCACCAACCGCCCGGACGTGCTCGACCCGGCGCTGCAACGCCCGGGCCGCTTCGACCGCCAGGTGGTGGTGCCGCTGCCGGACATTCGCGGCCGCGAACAGATCCTCAATGTGCACATGCGCAAGGTGCCGATTGCGGTGGACGTCAAACCGGAAATCATCGCGCGCGGCACGCCGGGCTTCTCTGGCGCCGATCTGGCCAACCTGGTCAACGAAGCCGCGCTGTTTGCCGCCCGCCGCAACAAGCGTCTGGTGGACATGGAAGACTTCGAATCCGCCAAGGACAAAATCATGATGGGCGCCGAGCGCCGCAGCATGGTGATGACCGACGAGGAAAAGAAAAACACCGCTTACCACGAGTCTGGCCACGCCATTGTCGCCAAGCTGCTGCCCAAGTCTGACCCGGTGCACAAAGTCACCATCATCCCGCGCGGCCGCGCGCTGGGCGTGACCATGCAGCTGCCGGAGCAAGACCGCTACGCCTACGACCGTGACTATCTGTTGCAGCGCATCTCGGTGCTGTTCGGCGGCCGCATTGCCGAAGAGCTGTTCATGAACCAGATGACCACTGGCGCCAGCAACGACTTTGAGCGCGCCACCTCGATGGCCCGCGACATGGTCACCCGCTACGGCATGAGCGACAAGCTCGGCCCGATGGTGTACGGCGAAAACGAAGGCGAAGTGTTCCTGGGCCGCTCGGTGACCACGCACAAAAACCTGTCGGAAGCCACCATGCAGCAGGTGGACAACGAAATCCGCCGCATCATCGACGACCAGTACAGCCTGGCCCGTCGCCTGCTGGATGAAAACCGCGACAAGGTGGAAGCGATGACCGCCGCGCTGCTGGAATGGGAAACCATCGACGCCGAGCAGATCGAAGACATCATGCAAGGCCGTCCGCCGCGCCCGCCGCGTCCGGCTGGCAACACCGGCTCGGGCAACACGCCGCCGGCGCCGCCCGCCCCGGCCACGCCCACCATCAAACCGGCGCAGGAAGTCTGATTCTTTCTCGCCATCCCCTCGCGCGGCAGCTTCGGCTGCCGCGCCGCTTTTTATGGAGCTGAAAACATGTCCGCCGCTTCCCTGCATGCCGGCCGCTTTGTCCTGTCGCTGGATCGCCCCTTGATCATGGGCATTCTGAATGTCACCCCGGATTCGTTCTCGGATGGCGGCCGCTATCAGGGCGTGGCCGCCGCCCGCGCCCGCGCCGAGGCCATGCTGGCCGAAGGCGCCGACATGCTGGATGTGGGCGGCGAATCCACCCGCCCGAATGCGCCGCTGGTGTCGGTGCAGGAAGAGCTGGATCGGGTGCTGCCGGTGCTGGAAGCGCTGTGCGAGCTGGATGTGCCGATTTCGCTGGACACCCGCCGCACCGAGGTGATGCGCGCCGGCCTGGCGCTGGGGGTGGACGTGATCAACGACGTGGCGGCGCTGGAAGACGACGGCGCGATTGCCGCCGTGGCGGCCTCGTCCGCCGCCGTGTGCCTGATGCACAAGCAGGGCACGCCGCAGAGCATGCAACGCGCGCCGCAGTACCGCGATGTGGTGGCCGAGGTGATTGATTACCTGGGCGCGCGCGTGCACGCTGCGCTGGCTGGCGGCATTGCCCGCGAGCGCCTGCTGGTGGACCCCGGCTTTGGCTTTGGCAAAACCGTCGAGCACAACTACGCCTTGCTGGCGCGCCTGGGTGAGTGCGCCCGTCTGGCCCCGGTGTTGGCGGGGCTGTCGCGCAAATCCATGCTCGGCGCAGTCACGGGCCAGAGCGAGCCAGCGGCGCGGGTGGCGGCCAGTGTGGCGGCGGCGGTGCTGGCGTGCCAGCATGGCGCGGCAGTGGTGCGCGTGCACGATGTGGCCGCCACCCGCGACGCCTTGGCGGTGTGGCATGCGATGCGCGACGCGCAGCGCGCGTGCTGAGCATTGTGCGTCTTGGTAAAACTTTAATGCTTACGGCATGGCGTGGAACGGGTAGAATCAGGACATCATCCCGGCGCGCGCCATGCTGAGCCCTCAGCCTGCCTGCGCGCCCTGCATCACCTCAAGAGGACACGATGAGCGCACGCAAATACTTCGGCACCGATGGCGTTCGCGGTGAAGTCGGCCAAGCGCCGATTACCCCGGACTTTGTCTTGCGGCTGGGCTACGCCGCCGGCCAGGTGTTGATCAACCACGACAGCGGCCACCGCCCTGGCGTGTTGATTGGCAAAGACACCCGCATTTCTGGCTATATGCTGGAAGCCGCGCTGCAAGCCGGTTTTGCCGCCGCTGGCGTGGATGTCTATCTGGCGGGCCCGCTGCCCACGCCGGGCATCGCCTACCTGACCCGCGCCCTGCGTTTGCAGGCCGGTGTGGTGATTTCCGCCTCGCACAATCCCTATCAGGATAATGGCATCAAATTTTTTGCCGAGGGCGGCGTCAAGCTGGACGACGCGCTGGAGCTGGAAATCGAAGCGCGCATCGACGCGCCGATGCAAGTGCGCCCCTCGGCCGAGCTGGGCCGCGCCAAGCGGCTGACCGACGCCCAGGGCCGCTATATCGAGTTTTGCAAAAGCACCTTCCCCAACGACCGCGACCTGCGCGGCCTGAAGCTGGTGGTGGACTGCGCCAACGGCGCCACCTATCACATTGCGCCCAAAGTGTTTCACGAGCTGGGCGCCGACGTGATCGAAATCGCCACCCAACCCAATGGCTTTAATATCAACGACCACTGCGGCGCCACCCACACCAAGGCGCTGCAACAGGCGGTGCTGGCGCACGACGCCGACTATGGCATTGCCCTGGACGGCGATGGCGACCGGCTGATGATGGTGGACCGCGCTGGCCGGCTGTACGACGGCGACCAATTGCTGTACGTGATGGCCAAGGCGCGCAAGCGCGCCGGCCAGCTGGAAGGCGGCGTGGTCGGCACGGTGATGACCAATCTGGCCATGGAACACGCGCTGGCGCGCCAGGGCATCGAATTTGCCCGCGCCAAGGTCGGCGACCGTTACGTGCTGGAGCAATTGCTGGCGCGTGGCTGGCAGGTGGGCGGCGAAAGCTCTGGCCATTTGCTGTGCCTGGACCGCCACACCACTGGCGACGGCATTATTTCCAGCCTGCAAGTGCTCACCGCGCTGTCGGTGTTGGACACCGACCTGGCCGGCGTGTGTCGCGACTGGCAGCCCTTCCCGCAGACCATGATCAATGTCCGTCTGCAAGCCGGCATGGACTGGCAAGGCGCGTCGGCGGCGGCGCTGGCCGAAGCCGAAACGGCGCTGGCCGGCTGCGGCCGCGTGGTGTTGCGCCCCAGCGGCACCGAGCCGGTGGTACGGGTGATGGTCGAGGCTGAAGACAAAACCCTGGCCCAGCACTGGGCGCAGGTGATTGCCCAGGCGATTGACGGCCAGGTGCGTTGAGTAGCTTTCTCTTCTGATCGCGTCGCACGGTTTGCGGCCACGCGCTTGGCCGTGAGTGCTGTACTGGGGTGAGTGGTGCTTGGCGCATCTCATCTTCAGGTATTGCGCCTTGCCGCGCGGCGTATCCGGTACAACGCGCACCATTATGGTGCGCGTTGGCGCATTCAGCGCCATCCGCAGCGTATTGTCCGGGCGTGCCAGCATGGCACACCCCTTGCTGAATATCGGGCTGATGCTTGTTGCCCGGAATGCGCCGCCATGCCCAGCCTGCCCCCGCCCAACCCCGGGCTTTATGATGAAATGTTCGACGGCGCCACGCCGCGCGCCCATTGCGCCGCCTACGCTGACTGGCTGCATGGCCTGTCGGACGAGGCGCTGTCCGCCCGTCAGCGCGAGGCTGATCTGCTGTTTCGCCGCCATGGCGTCACCTTCACCCTGCGCGACAACCCGGCGCTGGACCGTCACATCCCCTTTGACATCGTGCCGCGCATTTTGCCCGCGCGCGACTGGGCGCTGCTGGAGCGCGGCCTGCGCCAGCGTCTGGCGGCGCTGAACGCCTTTTTGCACGACATCTACCACGACCGCGACATCCTGCGCGCCGGGGTGATTCCCCCCGAGCAGGTGCTGACCAATCCGCAATACCAAGTGGCCATGCACGGGCTGGACTTGCCCAATCGGGTGTACGCCCATGTCGCCGGGGTGGACCTGGCGCGGCATAGCGACGGCGCGTTTTATGTGCTGGAAGACAATCTGTGCGTGCCGTCCGGCGTCAGCTATATGCTGGAAAGCCGCAAGATGATGCGCCGCTTGTTTCCCGAGCTGTTCGCCCGGCTGGACATCGCCCCGGTGGAGCACTACGCCAGCCTGCTGCTGAGCACGCTGCGCGAAGCCAGCCCGGTGGCGCAGCCCACCGTAGTGGTGCTCACCCCCGGCCGGCATAACGCGGCTTATTTTGAGCATGCGTTTCTGGCGCGGCAAATGGGCGTTGAGCTGGTGGAAGGCCAGGATTTGTTTGTGCAAAACGACCGGGTGTGGATGCGCACCACCGCCGGCCCGCAGGCGGTGGACGTGATTTACCGGCGCATCGACGACGCGTTTCTGGACCCGCTGGCGTTCAACCCCGATTCGCTGCTGGGCGTGCCCGGCCTGTTGTCGGTGTACCGCAAGGGCCAGGTGGCGCTGTGCAATGCGCCCGGCGCCGGGGTGGCCGACGACAAGTCGATTTACCCCTATGTGCCGGACATGATCCGCTTTTATCTGGGCCAGGAGCCCTTGCTGAACAATGTGCAAACCTGGCAGCTGCGCAAGCCGGATGATCTGGCCTATGTGCTGACCCGCCTGCCGGAGCTGGTGGTGAAAGAAGTGCACGGCAGCGGCGGCTACGGCATGCTGATTGGCCCGCTGGCCAGCCGCGCCGAGATTGCCGAATTCCGTCAGCGCATTCTGGCCGCGCCGGCCAATTACATCGCCCAGCCCACTCTGGCGCTGTCCACCTGCCCCAGCGTGGTCGAGGCTGGCCTGGCGCCGCGCCATGTGGATTTGCGCCCGTTTGTGCTCAGCGGCGGCGATATCCGCATTGTCGCCGGCGGGCTGAGCCGGGTGGCGATGCAGGCCGGCTCGCTGGTGGTGAATTCCGCCCAGGGCGGCGGCGCCAAAGACACCTGGATTGTGGAGGGCGCGTGATGCTGGCAAGAACCGCAGCCAATTTGTACTGGATGTCGCGCTATCTGGAGCGCGCAGAAAACCTGGCGCGCGTGCTGGAGGTCAATCAAGGCCTGGCCTGGCTGAAGGCCGCCCGCCCCGGCGAGGACATGGCCGCGCCGCTGCGGCTGACCGACAGCGAGGCGGCGTTTGCCGCGCAGCACGGCGCAGAGCTCACCCCGGCGGCGCTGTGGGCGTTTTTGGGGTTTTCTGCGCACCCGGCCAGCATCCGCAGCTGCCTGGCGCGCGCCCGCGACAACGCCGACGCCGCCCGCGACGCGCTGACCGGCGAAATGTGGCAGGCCATTCACGCCACCTGGCTGGGCATGCAGGCTGCCATCGACGCGCCGCCGGCCGACCCGGCCAACTTTGCCGACTGGGTGAAAGAACGCTCGCAGCTGTTTCGCGGCATCACCTATGGGGCGATTCACCGCAACGACGCTTATCGGTTTATTCGCCTGGGCACTTTTATCGAGCGCGCCGACAACACCGCCCGCCTGCTCAAGCTGCGCTATCGCGGCCACCGCGCCGGCATGGCGGATCACTACGGGCTGATGGCGCTCTTGGAGTCGGTCAGCGCCCAGGATGCCTATTTGGCGGTGTACCACGACACGGTCAGCGCGCCCAAGGTGGCCGAGCTTTTGCTGCTTAACCCGGACGCGCCGCGCAGCCTGGCGGCGTGTTTTGCCGAAATCCGCCAAATCCTGCCGCAAATCGGCGGCCCGCGCGGCCGCGCCGCCAAAAAGCGCGCCACCGAGCTGGCCGCCGCGCTGGAATACGGCGAACTGCAAGATATTCTGGCGCACGGCCTGCAAAATTATCTGGGCGAGTTTCTCGACCAGCTGACGCAATTAAACGACGAACTGCATGCCGCATATATGGAGGCCGCATGAAACTGCACATCAGCCACCGCAGCGTCTATCACTACCCGGAGCGGGTGCGCCACAGCACCCAATGCCTGCGGCTGACGCCGCAAAGCTCGCGCCGCCAGCGCGTATTGTCCTGGCAGCTGGGCCTGCCGGCGCGCGCCAGCAGCGGGCGTGACCCGTATGGCAATTGCCAGCATGTGCTGACGCTGGATTATCCCCACCAGGACATCACCGTGCTGGCCACCGGCGTGGTGGAGGTGGACGAAGCGCTGGCCGATGATGTGGACGACGAGCTGGCCCCGCTGGTGTTTTTGCGGCAAACCATGCGCACCACGCCCAGCGCCGCGCGGCTGGCGCTGGCCCAGCGCCACGCCGAGGCCGTGCGCCAGCATGGCCGCCATGGCGCGCTGACCCTGGCGCGGGCGTTGGCCGAACAGTCCGGCGCCGCCAAAGACAGCGTCGGCGCCAGCCATGCGCTGCTGGGCTGCCTGCGCGCGCTGGCGCAACCGGCCCGCTATGTCAGCGGCTATCTGTCGCTGGCCGACGGCGGCGAGGTGGCGCACCATAACTGGGTGGAGCTGTGGCGGGATGGCGTCTGGGCCAGCGTGGACCCCATGTCGCTCGCCCCGGCCGGCGGCGGCCATGTCAAACTGGCGGTGGGCATGGACGAGCTGGACGCCTGCCCGATTCGCGGCCTGCGCCGGCCCAGCATGGAAGATATGCTGCGACAAGCGCAACACTCGGCGCAGCAATAACCGCCAAATCGTTCATCATGCTGTGTTTGTTTCGGGATTTCCCGGATAATGCCGCGACTTTTTTATTAACCAAACCAGATTCGCCACTTCGCCATGACTTATTGCGCCGCCCTGAACCTGAAAGACGGCTTGGTGTTTGCCTCGGATTCGCGCACCAATGCCGGCGTTGATCACATCGCCACCTTCCGCAAGATGCATCTGTTTCAGCAGCCGGGCGAGCGCGCCATCGTGTTGCTGAACTCCGGCAACCTGGCCACCACGCAATCGGTGGTCAGCCTGCTGCGCGCCCGCACCTTGCACGATGGCGAGCATCTGCTGAATATCAGCAGCCTGTATGACGCGGCGCGGCTGGTGGGCGAAACCGTGCGCGAAGTGGTGGACCGCGACACCGGCCAGCAGGCGTCCAATATCGACTTTGGCTGTTCTTTCCTGGTGGGCGGGCAGATTCGCGGCGAGCAGCCGCGTTTGTTCAATGTCTATCCGCAGGGCAATTTTATTGAGTCGTCCACCGACACGCCGTTTTTCCAGATTGGCGAATCCAAATACGGCAAGCCGATTCTGGACCGGGTGATTCGCTACGAAACCGATATGAACGAGGCGCTGAAGTGCCTGTTGATTTCGTTTGACTCGACCATCCGCAGTAATTTGTCCGTCGGCTTGCCGATGGAAACCCTGCGCTATCGCATCGACAGCTTTGCCGAGCTGCGCCCGCACCGCATCGACGAAGGCGACGAATACTTCCAGCAACTGCGCGGCCGCTGGGCCAGCGGGCTGCGTCAGGTGTTTGCTTCGCTGCCGGATCCAGAATGGTTTGACGAGGCCTGAGCGTAGGTAGTGTGGCGCGTGCGTCACACGCTCAGCTGGCGCGCTGGCCTTCCCTTGGCGATGTGTCTATCATGAGACTGGCTACGTAGGAATACGGTTGATGATGGCATGGGCCAAGCGCCGCTCACACAACCCGCCTGGCATTGTTGCCCGTGTCTGCTTGATCTGCGCGCGCCTGGCCTGGCGCGCTGGGCTGAGTGTGCTGCGCGGCGCCAAGCCGGGTTGAGTTGAGCTTTCGCCGCATAGCGCGTGCGACCTGACGGTCTGGCATGCTATAACGGCAACATGCTGCCCGCTTGTCATTGACTGTCAGGTAAAATCCTGCATGGCAGTCATTGGATGGCGACACGGAGACGCGCCATTTCAGCTTTGAATTATGAAAAAAGAATAACGAGTGGGCGTAAAAAAGCGCGGCAATTCAAGTTGTGTAAAGTTGCCGCCGATAACATGCCAACTGTCCCTTGACCTTAGCTAAACAAGAACCGCACTCATGCTCTATTCTCTCATTCGCCCCCTGCTGTTCCGGCTGGATGCTGAAACCGCGCACAATGTGACCTTGGGCACCTTGCGGTTCCTTAACGACTACGGTCTGGATACCCTGCTCAACAAGCCTATTCCGGCTCAGCCCATCGAAGTGATGGGGCTGACCTTCCCCAATCCGGTGGGCTTGGCCGCTGGCCTGGACAAAAACGGCGACTATCTGGACGCCTTGGCTGCGCTGGGTTTTGGCTTTGTCGAAATCGGCACCGTCACCCCGCTGCCGCAGCCGGGCAACCCCAAGCCGCGCCTGTTCCGCTATCCGGAAGCCGAAGCCATCATTAATCGCATGGGCTTTAACAACGATGGCGTGGACGCCTTGGTGGACAACATCAAGCGCTCAAGGTTCCAGGGCGTGCTCGGCATCAATATCGGCAAGAACGCGCTCACGCCGATGGAGCGCGCGGTGGACGACTACCTCACCTGCCTGAACAAGGTGTATCTGTACGCCAGCTACGTCACCATCAATATCTCGTCGCCCAACACCAAAAACCTGCGCGACCTGCAAAGCTCGACCGCGCTGTCCGAGCTGCTGGGCCGCTTGAAGATGCGCCAGCTGGAGCTGGCCCAACAGCATGGCCGCTATGTGCCGCTGGTGGTCAAGCTCGCCCCGGATCTGGAAGATGAGGCAATTGACGACATTGCCAAGGTGCTGCTGGCCAAGGAAATCGACGGCGTGATCGCCACCAACACCACGCTGTCGCGCGATGGCGTGCAGCATATTCCGCAAGCCGCCCAGGATGGCGGCCTGTCCGGTGCGCCGCTGAAGGGGCGCTCCACCCGGGTGATTCGCCGCCTGTCCGACGCGCTGGACGGCGCCATCCCCATCATTGGCGTGGGCGGCATTACCCGTGGCGGCGACGCCTGGGAAAAGCTCAACGCCGGTGCGTCGCTGGTGCAGATTTACAGCGGTCTGATCTTTCAGGGCCCGCAACTGATCGAAGCCGCGGTCAATGCCTGCCGGCCGTATTTTATTACCCACGGCGTCACCCCGCGTCGTCGTGGCCCGGATGTGCAAGCCTCCACCCTGACGCCAGGTGAGACGCCTGCGGCAGAAACACCCGCGGCCGACGCGCAAACCCCGGCAACTGATGCTGCTACGCCCACTGTCGCCAATCCTGAGGGGGCGGTCTCTTCGCCCAATGAAGGCGATGCCACCGCGCCGCCGGCCAATCATGGCGTGATCCAGATTACGCCGGGGGTTGAGCCGCCGACGGTGGACGAGCCGTTTACCGAACCTGCTCCGGCCACACCTGTCGCCGCATCGGTTGAGCCGCCCAAGAAGATGACGCTGGATCAGATGTTGGCTGCCGCCGTGGCGCCAGTGGTTCCGCCGCGTCCGCAGCCGGAAGCCCCTGCGGCGGATGCTGGCGCTGAGCCGCCGCCTGCCGCCACGGTAGCCGCCGCACCGGCCGAGCCGACGGCAGATGCGTCGCAAGCGCCCACGATCATCGCCACCACCAAGGCCGCCAACGCCTATATGGCCAGCGGCCCGCGCAAGAAACGCCGCCCGACCTGAGCGCCTGGGCGCGCAACCTAAAAACAAAGCCGGCACGGTGAGTAGACACCGTGCCGGCTTTGTTTTGTGTTGTTCTCTGTCGCGCTCAGTGGCCGGCAAAGTCACACAGGGTGAACAGCGGAATGCCGGCCTGGCGAATCAGCTGCGAGCCGCCCAGTTCGGGCAGATCGACAATGGCGCCGGCTTCGACAATCTCGCCGCCCAGCCGCGACAGCAACTTCACCCCGGCCATCATCGTGCCGCCAGTGGCCACCAGATCGTCCAGCACCACCACGCGCTGGCCGGGCTGGCAGGCGTCGGTGTGCACTTCGACGGTGGCGTTGCCGTATTCCAGCTCGTATTCTTCCGCCACCGTGGTGTAGGGCAGCTTGCCCTTTTTGCGCACCGGCACAAAGCCGATGTTCAGCTCATACGCCACCACCGAGCCCAGAATAAAACCCCGCGCGTCCAGGCCGGCGATCAAATCAATGCGCTGGTCCATATAGCGGTGCACAAATACATCGACCAGCACGCGAAAGGTTTTCGGGTCTTGCAACAGCGGGGTGATGTCGCGGAACTGTACGCCAGCTTGCGGCCAGTCGGGCACGGTGCGGATGCGCGAGCGGATGTAATCGGCGTAATTCAGCGGGTCAAGCGTGGACATGAAAATTCCTGGCAAACAATAAAACAGGGCGGATTATGCGGCGTTTGCACAAAAACACGCCAGGGCAAAACTGCGCCAATTTGACTGCTTGGTTGACCATTCCACCGGACATGGCGCCACGGATAGGTGCGCAGCGGCTTGGTCGTGGTCCAATTCAGGGCCAAATTGTGCTACCCTGAGCGATTGCCACGGTGATTGTCCAAGGAATTCCCGCCATGCAAACCGGAAACATTTTCATCGTCACCGCGCCGTCCGGCGCGGGCAAGACCACGCTGGTGGCCGCCCTGCTGGCCGCCGACAAGGACGTGCAGCTGTCGGTGTCGCACACCACGCGCCAACCGCGCGCGGGCGAGGTGCACGGTGAGCACTATCATTTTGTTGACCGCGCCACCTTCGAGGCGATGATCGCCCGCAAGGATTTTCTGGAATACGCCGAGGTGTATGGCAATTACTACGGCACCTCGCTGCGCTGGCTGCGCGAGCAGCTGTCGCTGGGGCGCGACATCCTGCTGGAAATCGACTGGCAAGGCGCCCAGCAAGTGCGCAAGGTGTTTCCGCAGGCGGTCGGCATTTTTATTTTGCCGCCGTCGGTCGAAGCCTTGGGCGAGCGCCTGCGCGGCCGCGCCAAGGACAGCGAAGCCACCATCGAGGCGCGTCTGGCCGTGGTGCGCTCGGAAATCGACCATGCCGAAGAAGCCGATTATCTGATCATCAATGAACAGCTGGACGACGCCGTGCGCGACCTGATCGCCGTGGTGCGCGCCCAGCGCCTGCGCACCGCCCGCCAGATGCAGGCGCGCGGCGAACAGGTTCGCGCCATGCAAAGCCAGGCGCGTTGATTCTGGCTGTTCTTGTCTCTTTCACCTTAGTTTTACGCACTGGAAAAACACACCCATGGCCCGCATTACCATTGACGACTGCCTGAAACGCATCCCCAACCGCTTCGACCTGACCCTGGCCGCCACCTACCGCGCCCGCCAACTGGCCTCTGGCGCCACCCCGCTGGTGGAAGCCGGCAAGGACAAGCCCACCGTGCTGGCGCTGCGCGAAGTGGCCAATGGCCACGTCGGCCGGGAAATGCTCGATCGCCATCGCGGCTGAGACTGACGGCGCAACGGGCGAAAGAGCGAGACGCGCATGAGCAGTGACGTGAACGAACGGATCGACTACGACGCACTGGTGGCCAACGAGGCCGCCCAGTTGCTGAGCGCCGCGCGCGCCTATGTGAAGCCGGATGACCTGCCGCTGATCCGGCAGGCGTTTGACTTCAGCCGCGACGCCCACGAAGGCCAGGTGCGCAAGAGCGGCGAGCCGTACATCACCCATCCGCTGGCGGTGGCGCACATCCTCACCGACTGGAAGATGGACGCCCACGGCCTGGCCGCCGCCCTGTTGCACGACACCATGGAAGACACCGGCGTGGCCAAATCCACGCTGGAAGAGCGCTTTGGCTCGGTGGTGGCCGAGTTGGTGGATGGCCTGTCCAAGCTGGAGCGGCTGGAATACCAGACCAAAGAAACCGCCCAGGCGGAGAATTTCCGCAAGATGGTGCTGGCGATGGCGAAAGACATCCGCGTCATCATCGTCAAGCTGGCCGACCGCCTGCACAATATGCGCACCCTGGACGCCATGCGCGAGGACAAGCGCCGGCGCATCGCCCAGGAAACCATCGACATCTACGCGCCGGTGGCCAACCGCATCGGCCTGAACAAGGTCTACCGCGAACTGCAAGACCTGTGCTTCAAGCACCTGCACCCCAACCGCTACCAAGTGCTGCACAAGGCCATCCGCGCCGCGCGCGGCAACCGCCGCGAGCTGGTCAGCAAGATCATGCAGGCGCTGTCGCAAAAACTGGTGCAGGCCAATATCGAGGCCTCGATCAAGGGCCGCGAAAAAAACCTGTACAGCATCTATCACAAGATGCAGGAAAAACAGCTGTCGTTTTCTGAAGTGCTGGACATCTACGGCTTTCGCGTCATCGTCAACGACATTCCCAGCTGTTATCTCGCCCTGGGCGCCATGCACGCCTTGTACAAGCCCATTCCCGGCAAGTTCAAGGATTACATCGCCATTCCCAAGAGCAATGGCTACCAAAGCCTGCACACCACGCTGTTTGGCCCCTATGGCACGCCGATCGAGGTGCAGATTCGCACGCTGGACATGCACCATATCGCCGAAGCCGGCGTGGCCAGCCACTGGATGTACAAGAGCGGCGACGAATCCATCGACAAGGCCCAGCAGCGCACCCATCAGTGGCTGCAAGAAATCCTGGAGCTGCAAGCCGGCTCGGGCGACGCCATCGAGTTTCTCGAACACGTCAAGGTGGATCTCTTCCCCGACGAAGTCTATGTGTTCACCCCCAAGGGCCGCATCCTGGTGCTGCCGCAAGGCTCCACCCCGGTGGATTTTGCCTACGCCGTGCACACCGACATCGGCCACCGCTGCATTGCCGCCAAGATCAATCACGAGCTGGCGCCCTTGCGCACGCCGCTGAAAAATGGCGACCAGGTGGAAGTGATCACCACCACCCAGTCCAAGCCCAACCCGGCCTGGCTGTCGTTTGTCGCCAGCGGCCGCGCGCGCAGCCACATCCGCAACTACCTGAAAAGCCTGGAGCGCGACGAAGCCGCCCACCTGGGCGAGCGTCTGCTCAAACAAGCCGTGCAGGCGCTGGCCACCCGCAGCCTGTCGGTGGGCGCCGACACCTGGCAGGCGTATTTGCGCGAATTCGCCGAAAAAGGCCAGAAGTCCAGCGATGTGCTGATGGAAATCGGCATCGGCAAGCAATTGCCGATGGTGGTGGCCAGCCGCCTGCTGGAGCTGGCTGGCGAAGCGCTGGGCGAAGACGTGCGCGCCGGCCCAGTGATGATTCGCGGCAACGAAGGCGCCGCCGTGCAGTTTGCCGCCTGCTGCAACCCGATTCCGGGCGACCGCATCGCCGGCGTGATCAACAAGGGCCAGGGCCTGATGATTCACGCCCACGACTGCCCGACGCTGGCGCGCATCGACCACGACCGCCAGCTGGAAGTCGAATGGGACCTGGACGAACCACGTCTGTTTGGCGTGCCAATCACCGTGCTGGCGCACAGCGAACGCGGCGCGCTGGCGGCGGTGGCGGCCGCCATCACCGAAGCGCACGCCAATATCGAAAGCGTGGACATGCAGGACGCCCACACCGGCGAAGGCGCCATCCAGATTCGCTTCCGCCTGCAAGTGGAAAACATCCTGCATCTGGCCGATGTGCTGGCCAATATCCAGGAACAGCCCACCGTGGTGCGCGCCGTGCGCGGCATCCTCAGCGAACCGGCCGCCAGCAAGGGGCACTGACCACACCCGCCCCCCTCCTGGCGCTTTACCGCCTGCCGCCGCGCGCCTGGCCAGGCGCGTGCGCGCGTTCTATGCTTTCTGGGTGATGGATGACCGGAGCGCACAATGGACGCCGACGATTACGACAACCCCTGGAAGCAGGCGATTGATGAGTATTTCGCCGATTTCATCGCCTGCTATTTTCCGCAAGCCCACCAAGACATCGACTGGGCGGCCGGTTATGAAACCCTGGACAAGGAGCTGCCCGGCCTGGCGCGCGACGCCGACCTGGGGCAGCGTTACGCCGACAAATTGGTGAAAGTGCGCACCCGCCAGGGTCAGCATGATCTGGTTTACGTGCATATCGAAGTGCAGGGTCAGCACGACCCTGACTTTGCCCAGCGCATGTTTGTCTATCACTACCGGATTTTTGACCGCTTTGGCCAGCCGCCGGTCTCTCTGGCGGTGTTGGCCGATGAGCATCCGCACTGGAAGCCAAGTCGCTATGGCTATCAGCGTTGGGGATGCGCGCTGGAGTTTGCCTTCCCCACCGTGAAATTGAGCGAACACACCCAATCTCTGGATGCCCTGCTGGCCAGCGACAACCCCTTTGCCATTCTGACCGCTGCCCACTGGCTGACTCGCCGCAGCAAGCGCAATATGGACGAGCGCCTGGCCAGCAAGTTGCGCTTAATCAAGCTGTTGTATCATAAAGGCTGGACCCGTCAGGCCGTGCTGGATTTCTTTGCCGTCATCGACTGGATGATGCACCTGCCCGAGGCGCTGACCCAGCAATTTCGCCAGCAACTGGCTGATTATGAACAGGAGAACATCATGCGTTATGTGACCAGCGTGGAGCGACAAGCCCGTGAGGAAGGTGTGCTGACTGGGCTGCAGCAAGGAATGCAACAAGGGATACAGCAAGGTGAGGCAGCTTTTTTGCTGCGGCTGCTGAATCGCCGTTTTGGCGCCTTGCCGGCCGAGTGGGTGCTGCGCGTGCAGCAGGCAAGTCACGCCGAGCTCGAACTGTGGGGCGAGCGGGTGCTGGATGCGGCTTCGCTGGATGAGGTGTTTGCCCCGCAGACGCACTAAGAGCGGCTAACAAAACCCTCCTGGCGTTGTTGCCCGACCTTGCCGTACTACCCGTACTGT
>ERZ650302.401-NODE-401-length-23668-cov-56.074239_pt1 | contig 23668 bp, 18 predicted proteins | sample MGYA00376238_ERZ650302 | MGnify/ENA primary metagenome ERZ650302 (study PRJEB26733, sample SAMN07839298) | wastewater metagenome | biome: urban; feature: wastewater treatment plant; material: waste water | place: USA: North Carolina | collected 2016-04-28 ... | reverse complement strand
CCATTGGCGGCGGTACACAAAACAGCTATAAAGGGCAAATCACGGGACAATATGTCAACGATACTTCTACCTTAAGCTTATCTACAGGCTATGAAAAAACCAATGGCATTGACGCGACAAAACCTTACGCTCAGTTCGGCATACATCATGCTGACAAAGACGGTTTTGAGTCCAAAAACGCAAGTTTGGTCGCCAAGCATAAAGTCAATGACAATGTTGAAATTGGAGCAACAGGATTATTTGCAAAATCCACTACAGATATTGATAGTGGTTCAAAAGTGCCAAACGCGTATGCTGACCAAACAAACGCGGCTGTCTCAGCTTTTGCCGATTATCAACAAGATAAACTGTCTGCCAATATTAAATATGGTCAAAGTTATGATAAATCTACCACGTATGATGGTGCAGATTGGCAAACAGGTCGCCTAGACGATGTAATCAATACGACTCAGAAACAAGTAACCATACAGCTTGGCTATCAGTTGCCACTCGGTAAGCTTATCGGTGGTTATGAGAATTTAAAACAAGAAGTTGATAGCTCTAAAGATTATGACGTGACTCACCGCACTATCAACAGTGAGTTTTTGGGATATCAGCTCGCTCAAGATAAATATGATGTGCAATTAAATGTGCGTCACGATGATAACTCACAATTTGATAGCAAAACCACCTACAATGTGGGCGGTGCGTATCGTCTTAGCCCCAACACTCGCATTGGTGCATCATACGCAACCAATTTTCGTGCCCCCACATTCAACGATTTGTATTGGCCAGGCTCAGAAAATCCCAACTTAAAACCTGAAACCAGCAAAAATGCAGAAATCTTTATTGAAAACAGCAATCATCATCAACACACACGCGTAACAGCCTACCAATCTAAATTTACCGATAAATTAGCTTGGGTAACCACCGACCCACTTACTTATGCAGGTCAAATGCAAAATATAGGTAAAGCGGATATTAACGGTATTTCGTTAACCAGTGACTGGCAGTTAAATAATACTTTATTTGGTCTAGGTTATGATTATCTAGATACTGAAGATAAAAAAACGGGCAAAGAATTAATTTATCAACCCAAAAACAAAGGTATTGTTTACCTAGGCTATCAACAGCCAAAATATGACATTCGAACGGAGCTACAATACGTCGGAGAGCGTTATCGTGATGCCAACAATTCACAAACTCTAGACAGCTACACCTTGTTGAACCTGACTGGGAATTATTATGTCAGTCCCAACCTAACCATTAGCAGCCGACTTAACAACCTCACAGATAAAGATTATGAGACCGTTTATGGCTATCGACAAAAAGGCATTAATTCCTTCATCTCACTAACCTACCAATGGTTCTAATTTTTATATCTGCAGTACATCAAAGGGCATAGATTTTATGCCCTTTTTTTATATGTCTTTTTTTAGCAATTACGTTTTAACTTTTGCACTATTTTGGTTCAAAATATATCATACTACAATCAACCCGTTGCTATAAATCAGTGATTTTTTAATATCAAATAACTGATTTGATACCCATCGTTCCATTATTTATCTGTTGTGAAAATAATCCAAACATTCTCCCATAGTTTATTGGCATTTAAATTGCACTTTAACCATTGCTCAAATTTGTGGTAGTTATCCAATGACCCATCCTACTTTTTTACATAGTCTTGAATCCAACCAGAAGCTGTTTGATGATATGTTCAATAATCTATTATCGGGGTTAATTGTCGCTGACAGCAACTATGAGTGCGTCTATATCAACGCGACGGCTGAGCAGATTTTGTCAGTCAGTCAGCAGCATTTACTTCATAAAAATGTTATCGATATTTTAACCCCGGCAAACTATGAAAAATTACTAACGCAAGCACCAGAGCAATCATCCACAGATGATGACCTGATAACCCATAAAAAAACCAAAGCACAGGTCAAAGTGGCGCTGCAAAACCAATTTGAACATACCAAAAAAATGTACCAAGCTTTTATCCATCATGATTGCACCATTTTGGGGCTAAGTACCCAAGGGATTGGTGCACCATTATTGGTCGATTATGGGGTTTCCCCATTAGAAACCGAGGCGGGTTTTTTCTATTTGATTGAAATTTGGGCAAAAGATCGCGAAAGTCGTATTCAACAAGAACAATATCAAAATCACCAACATTTGATAACCCGTCAAATGATTCGCAGTATGGCACACGAAGTCAAAAACCCTTTAGCTGGCATTCTTGGGGCAAGCCAACTACTTGAGAAGAATTTTAATCAAATCATGAAGTCTGATGGGATTGTGCGCTATATTAACGACACCCAGGCGCAAAAGGTCGCCAATTATCTCACTATCATCATGGATGAGACCAGACGACTCAACAATTTGGTGACCCAATTGCTGGGCGCGCCAAATTTGCCCAACTGGCAAGTAATCAACGTGCATGAGCCCCTGCAGCATGTGCTAACGTTGGCAGAAATACAAAACCCCAATATTAGTCTAGTCAGAGATTTTGATTTATCGTTGCCAGAAATCACCGCTGATAAAGACCAGCTCGTACAAGTATTTATGAATATCGTCAATAATGCGATACAAGCGCTCAATGAAAACGACATTGTGTCGCCTATCATCACGGTAAAAACCCGTATTCAGCACCAACAAACCATTGGCGATATACGACATAAAAGCGTATTGCGGGTTGATTTTATTGATAATGGCTTGGGCATTGATAGTGAGTTGCTACCGCAAATTTTTTATCCTTTGGTCACAGGACGCGCCAATGGTACGGGGTTGGGACTGGCACTTGCTCATGACATTATTCAGCGCCATCAAGGGCAAATCAGTGTAACCTCTCAGCCAGGTGAAACCCTATTTACGATTTTTTTACCTTGGCAAATTCGACAAATAACCAAATGACCAATTGATAATTTAACCCTGATACACCACAGCATCATGACTGATCGGCTATGAATTTTTCAATCAATTTTTCAATCAATAATGTTTAAACCAATACAGTTTCCCATATAGGGTTTTTATATGACTTATACCAATAATAAAACGCCAACCACCGAGCCTATTGTTTGGGTCATCGATGACGACCAAGCGTTACGCATGATTTTGGAAGATACGCTGACAGATAGTGGGTTTCAAGTGCAAACCTTTGGCAATGCGCAATCGGCGTGGCGGCTACTACAAGATAGTGGGCAAGACAGCCAACCGAAGAATGACAATAGTGCATCCTTGCCAAGCGTCATCGTCACCGATATTCGAATGCCGATGATGAATGGCTTGGACTTTAGCAGTAAAATCAAACAAGCCTTTGCACAAATTCCTGTCATCATCATGACCGCGCATGCCGATGTGCAGTCTGCGGTGGATAGCTATCAATCAGGCGCATTTGATTACTTACCCAAGCCGTTTGAGTTGGATGATGCCATTGCCATGGTGAAAAAAGCTTGCCTACAAAGCCAGTCAAACCAAACACAAAAGCGCAGTAAGTCTGAGAACTACAACGACTCTCTGATTCGTGATGCACAGCAGCCGCCAGCGCAAAAAGTAGCAGTCACGCCAGAAAAAGCCCCCACCAACCCATCGGGCATCATCGGACAATCGATTGCCATGCAAAAAGTCTTTCGTGCAATTGGTCGCTTGTCGCATATGCCGATGACAGTACTCATCACCGGCGAATCAGGGACGGGTAAAGAGCTGATTGCCAGTGCCTTACACGAACATTCACCACGCAAATCCAAACCATTTATCGCGCTCAATATGGCGGCGATTCCGCATGATTTGATTGAAGCTGAACTATTTGGTCATGAAAAAGGGGCGTTTACGGGTGCGACTACCACGCGCCAAGGGCGTTTTGAGCAGGCGCATGGCGGCACTTTATTTTTGGATGAAATCGGCGATATGCCTTTACCGACCCAGACACGTTTACTGCGCGTCTTAGCAAATGGTGAGTTTTACCGTGTCGGTGGGCTCAAACCCATTAAAGTCGATGTACGTATCATCGCAGCGACCCATCAAAACCTAGAAACCCTGGTGCAGCAAGGCAAGTTTCGTGAAGATTTGTTTTATCGGCTCAATGTCATTCGACTGGCGCTACCCTCCCTACGTGAGCGCCGCGAAGACATTCCGCTGTTAATCGATTTTTTTATGCAAAATATCGCCAAAAGCATGCATACCTCGACCAAAACTATCACGCCGTCTGCCATGCATATTTTGCAAAGCTATCCTTGGCAAGGTAACGTGCGCCAACTTGAAAATACCTGCCGCTGGCTCAGTGTGATGACAACAGGGCAAACCATTCAGCCCAGTGATTTGCCACCCGAGATTTTACAAGCGTTTGAATCGCAAGATAGTACGGCTGTAACTACACGTGAGCCCAAAATACATAAGACACATAACTATCAGCCCGACACTCAGTTTGAGGCACCTGCTATCGAACATCCGTCATCTTTGTCAGCTCCGAGTAACAGCCCCATTGCTAGTTCTAATCTGAGTGTCCATTCGAGTGAGCTGCCAACGCCTTTGCCCGCTACGACGGTCATACCGATCTTACCTGCATCACAAACTGGCGCAACTGCAGATTGGATTACGCCACTGCAAGTTTGGGCACAGCAAGCATTGGCTGAAGGACAGTATGACATTCTGCAAACCGCTTATCCGATGTTTGAGAAATGTTTGCTTGAAGTGGCACTTGCCCATACTGCTCAGCATAAAGGACAAGCGGCTGACCTACTCGGTTGGGGGCGCAATACCGTGACCCGAAAATACCAGCAGTTGATTGAAGGCAGACCCGTTAAGCCATCATGATTGAGACAAGGTCAACTCACAAAGTACTGGTTATCATAAAAAATGGCTGTCAGTCAATCGTTACTGACCTACAGCCACTATCACCTTCAAATCCACTCAACCATACCGAGCTTTGGTATGGGGTATGGCATTCGACTCACTCCCCGCCTACTGCCGTTGTCGTTAAACAATTACTACCTCACTTTAGCGCAACCAATCTCGCCCATTTTAAGCAAGAAATTAACGCCCTTCATCATTGCCAAAGCCTAGCGATTGACGGCACCAATGCGACAAGCGGCATTCCCACGCTGTATGCTTCAAACCTTCTACCCGACACCCTCATCTTTGACCAACAGCAGCCGCAGCAACCTGTCAGTCCCTGTCTGCTCATGTCGTATCATTCAGGTGAGACGTTAAAATCCTTGATATATGCGCATGCTAAATTGCCCATACTCAGTCTTCAGCAAAAAATGACCATTTTTTTACATAGTTGCCAAGTGGTCAACCGTTTACATCAATTTGGGCTGATGCATTTGGATCTCAAACCCGCCAACTTTATCGTAAAACCCAATCTTGAAGTGGTGTTAATTGATTTTGGTCTGAGTGATTTTAGTTTTAGTGATATTGGTTTCAGTGATTTTGGTCTTAGTGATACTAGGGCAAAAAATGACTCACTCAACTGCAAATCTCACACCGCTGGTACACCCCCTTATATGAGTCCTGAGCAATTCACAGGGCAATCTGTTGACAAGTTTAGCGACTACTATAGCTTAGGGGTAGTATGGTACGAATTATTGACAGGATGTCTGCCTTTTATGGCAGATGATTATCCTGGTTGGGCAATCGCGCATTGCCAACAGCCCGTGCCCTTTTTATGCCCAAATCATCAGTTATCAGAATTTGCTTGCCAAGCTTGCCAGCCTTTTATTGACAAGTTGCTGGCAAAACGCGTGGAAAACCGTATTAATGACTTGGCAAATATTATCAATGCGCTAAAAATTTTACTTAACCAATAAAAATGCGATTTTTTTAAAAAAACCCCTTGCCAAAGCGAAATTTTTCTATATAATAGCCAACCACAAAGACACTGATACAAATATTGAGTCAACACTTTGAGGCAACTCATGGGGCTGTGGCGAAATTGGTAGACGCACTGGATTTAGGTTCCAGCGCCGCGAGGTGTAAGAGTTCGAGTCTCTTCAGCCCCACCACTCAAATCGGTATTAGTTAAATTAACCTGCTTCTTGCAGGTTTTTTTATGCCTAAAATTCCTGTCTATCTTATCTCACCATTGCATACTGGTTTACTGTTAGCCCGTATGTTGCTTACTGTGTTGCTAAAAATTTTTTAACTGATTGCCAACTATACTTTTAGCTTGCATCTAGTATTAACTGCCCCATCTCTATAGTTAGCTTGTTTACTACTAACTATGTTAATTTTTCTACTGCCTTTTATAAGCCTATATTCCTATGAAAATTTTACAATCACCCTATTATCAACCGCGAAAGCTGCTCAGCGCCTCCTCTGAGCCGCCCTATAGCGTTCAACTCATTGAAGATAGCCTCCAATATGCTAGCAAATATAACCCTTTTGAGTCGCTACTCGATGATATTTTCCCTGGGGTGCATGTTGGCAACCATGACATGGTGATTCGCAAAGAGCAGCTTAAAGATTTTGAACGTTGCACCGATTTTACCACCGTCGCCTATTCGCATAAAAATAATACCTTGTATGAGCGTGAAGCTTGTTATTTTCATCCCAAATATGAAGTGTTCATGCTCACCAATGAAGATTTGTCTAATGACTATGACGAATACATCTTTGAATCAGGTCTGCTAAAAGTCGTCAGTATTTACTATATTTCGACCAATCCGCATTCGGCGGCGAGTGTCAAAAACGTGTTTGATGAATACTTACAAAAGTATGTGTCGCAAGAGGCTAAAGTATCGATTTTACTCAAAGAAGTCCATGGTTTTGTGTTTAAAACCCATCGTATCAAGCCATTTCCCATCAATTTAGATACCATGTATCACGAGGATTTTCTGCCAGTGCATCAGCATATCAAAGAGTCACTCAATCACGATGGTAAAGGCGTGGTACTGTTGCATGGCGTGGCGGGTTCAGGTAAAACTAACTATATCAAATGGCTAACCAGCCAAGTGCCCAATAAAAAATTCATCTTTGTGCCCACTACCATGATTGGGTATTTGACCAACCCTGAATTTATGTCACTATTGGTGGATAACAAGAACTCGGTATTAGTGCTTGAAGACTGTGAAAACTACATTGCCGAGCGTAGCATTGATAACGCCAATACCGATGTGGTATCGGCGATTTTGAACATTGCTGATGGTATGCTGTCGGATGTGTTGGAGTGCCAGTTTATCTGTACCTTTAACTCAGATATCTCAAAAATTGACCCCTCGCTGCTGCGTAAAGGTCGATTGATAGCTGAGTATAAATTCAAAGAACTGTCTGTTGAAAAATCCAACGCATTTTTGGCATCCATTGATAAAGCTATCACCGTCAATAAACCGCACTCATTGGCAGAGTTAACCAACATGGATCATCTGTCCTATCGAGAGAAACAAGCAGAAAAACCCAAATTCGGTTTTGTATAGTTATTAAGCCTAATCATTAATTATAATCATTAACTATAATTATTAGCGATAGTCATTAAGTATAGTCATTACCTATAATCATCAGCCATAAAAAAAGGAGCGCAATTGGCTCCTTTTTTTATACTAGACATTACTAAACCTAGACCTAGACATTGTCAACTTGCTTCTCATCAATGGGCACGAGCTCAATCGCTGTTTTATCTGCATTCATACGAATCGAAACCGTACCGCCATTGACCAAATCACCAAATAATATTTGCTCTGCCAATGGTTTTTTGATTTCATCTTGAATCAAGCGGTTCATTGGGCGTGCACCCATGAGACGATCGTAACCTTTTTCTGCCAGATAATTTCTGACTGCATCATCAATTTCAAGCACCACTTTCTTGTCATCGAGCTGGGCTTGCAGCTCAACCAAGAATTTATCAACCACAGATACAATGACATTTTGATCCAATGGGTTAAATTGAATGATGGCATCCAAACGATTGCGAAACTCTGGGGTAAACATCCGTTTCATCGCTTCACTATTGTCGCGGCTATGGTCTTGTTTGGTAAAGCCCATGCTGTTGCGACTGATGCTATCAGCGCCGACGTTGGTGGTCATAATCAGTATCACTTGTTTAAAGCTTGATGTGCGACCGTTATTGTCGGTGAGCGAGCCATGATCCATCACTTGGAGCAGCAAGTTAAATACGTCAGGATGGGCTTTTTCAATCTCATCTAGCAATAGCACACAATGCGGGAATTGATTGATTTTCTCGGTTAATAAACCACCCTGATCAAAGCCCACATAGCCTGGCGGTGCCCCAATCAAGCGGGACGCTGTATGTGCTTCCATATACTCAGACATATCAAAACGAACCAGTTCAATGCCTAATAAATTCGCTAACTGACGACTGACTTCAGTTTTACCGACACCGGTAGGACCTGCAAACATAAACGAACCAATCGGTTTATCATCTGGTTTTAAACCTGCGCGGGACAACTTGATGGCATCTGCCAAGTTTTTAATGGCTTCATCTTGACCAAACACCAGATGTTTTAGGTTGCTTTCAAGATTTTGCAGCACCGATTTGTCATCCGTTGAGACGGATTTTGGTGGAATGCGCGCAATTTTTGAGATAATGTATTCAATTTGCGGGACATCAATCACCACTTGTCCGCCCTGTTGTGCCGCGTCAATCACTTGATTATCTGCTTCGCTTAACATAGCTTCAGGTTCGACAACACCATCCGCTGCATGGCTAACATCTAAGTCATCGACAAGTGCGTCTTCATCCACCACAGGCTGATTTGATAGCTTGTCATTTGCAACGGCATCAATGGATTGATTGCTGTCCACACCAGATTCAACATGATTTTCGGCTTGTTTTTGCAGGCGAACAAATGCACCCGCTTCATCAATCACATCAATGGCTTTGTCAGGCAAAAAACGTTCGTGAATGTGTTTTACCGCTAGATTCACGGCACTTTGTAGTGCCTGGTCGGTATAGCTTACGTTATGGAATTTCTCATATTGTTTTTTCAGACCGCGTAGAATATCAATCGTTTCATCAATCGATGGCTCGTTGACATCAACTTTTTGGAAACGACGACTTAAGGCATGGTCTTTTTCAAACACTTGGCGGTATTCGGTAAAGGTGGTTGAGCCGATACAACGCAGCTCACCGGATGCCAACGCAGGTTTGATTAAATTTGACACATCCATATTACTGCTCATCGATGAGCCTGCGCCAATAATCATATGGATTTCATCAATAAATAAAATCGCATTTGGCTTGGCTTTTAAGGCATCTAATAGCGCTTTCATACGTTTTTCAAAATCGCCGCGGTATTTTGTACCGGCAATCAGCGCGCCAATATCTAAACTATAAACCACACAACCTGATAATGGTTTTGGTGCTTTGTCATTAACAATCAGCCATGCCAAGCCCTCAGCAATCGACGTTTTACCCACCCCTGGATCACCCACCAGTAGGGGATTATTTTTGCGGCGACGGCATAAAATCTGCGCAGTACGCTCGATTTCTGCTTGGCGACCAATTAACGGATCGGTGCCACCGGTAGAGGCTTTTTGATTGAGATTAACGGTAAATTCAGTTAATGGGTCTTTATTGGCTTTTTCACCCGTTTCTTCAGTTTCCACACTGGTTAATTTATCGCGCACTTTTTTGTCTTGACCATGTGACAGATACTGGGTCAACTCAAGTCGGGTAACCCCTTGTTTTTTAAGCAGGTACACCGCGTAGGTGTCATGCTCTGAGAACATCGACACTAGCAAATCTGAGCCTTCCACCAAACGGCTGCTGGCAACCGATTGCACATGAAAAATCGCCCGCTGCAAGATACGGTCAAAACTGCGCGTTGGTTGTGGCGAGTAATCTTCGTTGATATCGACCGTTGGGGTATGTTCATCAATATACTGGGTCAAATCTTTGCCAAGCTGATCCACATTGACTGCACAAGCCACCAAGGCTTCTACCGCATTTTCATTCTCTAGCAGTGCCAATAGCAGATGCTCGACCGTTAAATATTCGTGTGCACGTTGTTTTGCGAGTGTCACTACTAACCGCAACGTGCTTTGTAATTCTAAACTTAACATAAGATGTCCTTAATACGTGTCACCGACGGTTTCTGATTTTGCCCTACTTGAAAAATCATGCGTTATCTAATTGATTGGTTTGATATCGTTATAGGTGTTGATGGTTATTTGCGTTGATGTTTTCTCAAGTTTCATTTGCCGTCACCTCAGCACCAAATATCTTATGGATATCTGGCTAATCATGCTAAGTTCGGTTAAAAGGAAGTAAAAATGAAAGATGACAAAATGGGAAAAATCAAAATCATTAGGTTTAATATAATGACATTGCTAATAAATTCAAGTGATAAAACGTAGTTAATGGCGGGTTTTAAAATGGCAAAGATTTCAATGATGAATAAAAAATAGAAAGGAGATACCACCAAAAATAAAACGGGGTTAAATCGCAAAATGCTACTAACCTTGGGGTTCGATTTGACTCAGTAACGGATAGCCTGCCTGACGCGCTTCACGGTTGACCGTTTGGGCTTTGGTTTCTGCAATATCTTTAGGGTATATACCGGCAATCCCTTTGCCTTGTTGATGAATGGCAAGCATAATACTGATAGCCGAATCTAGCGAATGTTTAAAATGATTTTGTAAAACATCCACCACAAATTCCATCGGTGTATAGTCATCGTTATACATGACCACCGCATACATCTGTGGTTTTTTCAGTTCAGGGTCAGCCAATAGCACATCTTCGACAGGGTCGGTATTTGGCTCGCCTTCTATGTCGGTCAAACGGGCTGGCAATGAATTTGGTGATTGGTTAGGTAGCTGTTTAGGGGACTGTTTAGGGAGTTGTGTTGGCAGCCATGCCGGTAGATGCCAATCCATATTCGTGGTGGTTGGCTGTGATACAACTGATTGACGAGAAAAATTAAGCGTTTGAAGCATCATTAATTGAACATTTACCTAAAATTAGATTAAACATTGATTATACTACTTTGCAGCAGTCGTTGCGGCAGGTTTTTGCGTATTGGCTGTGCTTGCCACTGGCGTGCTATCGGTCGAACTTACAGGTCGTTTATCCGCTTCAGGCGTTTCTTCAAGCGTGTACGGCATGTTATCAATCGGCTGACCGAGTTGCCAATCATACACTTGCTCAGTTTTTTGGTTGCCGGCGGTTAATTCAAGTTTCACTTGTTTGGGTACAAAGTTTTTGGGCATCAAAAAACGCCCGCGAATTCTTGCAATCCCATGAATCGAATAACTATTGGGTTGCAATGGTACTTCGACCATATTAACTTCATCGAGCAAGGTCAATTTTGGTATCAAATTTTTTGGCTGATTTGACGGATCGACCATACCGACATCAAAGCGGTATTCATAGGCATTTTCTGGCAACGGTGCAATCTTTGCCCCGATGACTTGTAAACTCATACCGCCTTTTTTGGCAAGCGACGTGGTTAAGAATTGCTGACCTTGTTCAAGCTGTAAGTTGGTGACTTTTAGATCTTGAATATCGGTACGCAGTGCTGATAGGTTTGCCAAGCTGATATCACGCTCTTGCTGCGCGGTGGTTAATTGGCTTTGCAACGTATCAGATTTTAGCTTTAATGATTTGATGTTTTCTGCTGAGATTTCAAGACCTGCGGCGGTTTTTTTCGCTTCTTCAGCGGCAAAGCTTAAGCCACGATGATAACCAATGCGTTGACCTAACACCAGTGCAATGATGGCAACTAGCAACAAGCTCACCCCAAACGCAATCAACCACCCAGACACCTTGTTGGGCTGGGTAACATAGTTGCGTTGTGCTTCTGGCAAAGATTGAGAAGAGTTATTATCTTCGGGCAAATCCATAGAGATACTCAAATTGAAAAACGATCAAAACATGGATAATCACAGTACTGACGATAGCTCAAAAAGGGTTGATGAATATGACATCCATTAAAGCGAATCCCATTATAAACAAAAATTATGATGAATTCAGCTAAATTTATTGACTGAAAAAATAATAAAGTTAGCCCATTTCATCATAGCGTCATATTTTTTTGGCTAAAAAGAATAAAGCAATGCTTGTTATGGCGCTAACATTTTTAAATAGGCTGACCATAAATAGCTTAATAAAGTGACTTAAAAACCACTTATTAAAGAAAGACCTTAAGGCACGACGGCAACCAACGCCAATCCTGTTTGCTCTGCAAGCCCAAACATCACGTTCATATTTTGCACGGCTTGCCCTGCCGCACCTTTGACCAAATTATCTTGTACCACCAAAATCGTCGCCATCGGGCTATTTTCTAGTGTTTGCACTGCAATTCTTAAATAATTGCTACCCCGTACACTACGGGTATCTGGGTACATGCCTTTTGGCATGACGTCTACAAAATATTCGTTTTGATAGCTGGTTTCATACAAAGAGTGTAAATCTAACGCTTGACCCGCCGCCGTCAAGCGAACATGAATCGTGGTAAACATACCGCGAATCATGGGTACTAAATGGGGTACAAAGCGGATATCATGCGGCTGAAAGCGTTTGCTTTGACCCAATATTTGGTCAATCCCTTGGGTAATCTCTGGACCGTGACGGTGACCTGCCACGCCATAGGCACTAAAACTATCCGAGGTCTCGCTAAATAACAAATTCATTTTGGCTTGGCGACCTGCACCTGAGACGCCTGATTTGGCATCAATAATAATCCAAGGCTCAATCAATGCCTGCTGTTGGCTATTTTGGGCATCGATTAGCGGTTTTAATCCCAAAATCGCCGTGGTGGGATAACAACCTGGGTTGCCAATGACCTGGGCTTTGCCAATGGCATCACGATTGACTTCAGGTAACCCATACACAGCGTCTTTTAAAATATCGGGGCAAGCATGTTCAAGTTTATACCAAGCTTCAAAATCTTGTAGCGACTGCAAACGAAAATCTGCCGCCAAATCGATGACTTTAGTGCCATTTTCGGTTAAAAATCTGGCATGCTTCATCGCGACGCCGTGGGGCGTAGCAAAGAATACCACATCACATGCGGCTAATTTTTTTTCATCCAAATCCGAAAACGTTAAATCGGTCACGCCCCGCAAACTTGGAAACATATCATCGACGCGCCTGCCCGCTTCTGAGCGCGATGTCAGCATCGTAATTTGTGCCTGTGGATGACGACTCAATAGTCGAATTAGCTCTACGCCAGTGTAGCCTGTGCCACCGACAATACCTACTTTGATCATGGTCGTCTCCTAATGTTGGTATTAAAGTTTGTACTCATGCACCGCATCAATAAAAGCTTTGGCATGGTCAGGATTAACCCATTGGTTAATACCATGACCTAAGTTTGCTATATAGCCTGTTTTGTCACCGAGGCTGTAGGCGTCCTGTAACATCAAATGCGTCTGCTGGCGAATATGCTCAGGCGATGCAAATAATGTCGCGGGGTCAAGATTACCTTGCAGCGCGATGCCTGTATGCAGCTTTTTGTGCAATTTGGTCAATTCTTTTTGCTGTTCAAAGACAATGCTGCGGGCTCTATCTAGGGGCATCGTCCAATCTAATCCTAGCGCATCCGCGCCACTGTGGCATTGGGTATCTAACCACAATCCGCCACCTTTGGTAAACAATACCACAGGTACCTCTGGGTATTTTGCTTTGATCGCCGCGACAATTTTAGTATTGTAATGGTGCGAGAATTCAACAAATTGGCGATGTGCCAATGCCCCGCCCCAACTATCAAAAATTTGTACTAACTGCGCCCCTGCAGCTATCTGCGCTAGCAAGTAATCAATCACAGCATCAGTGATTTTAGCGAGCAGCGCATGCAAGGTGTCAGGCTCGCCATACAACATGGCTTTGGCATAGCGGTATTCTTTAGAACTACCGCCTTCAATCATATAGGTCGCTAGCGTCCACGGACTACCCGAGAAGCCAAATAATGGCGCACGACCTGCCAACGCATGACGAATACTGGTTACCGCTTTCATCACATAGTCGAGTGCATCTGCCATAGCGACGGTTGGCAAGGCTTCGACCTCTGCCATGCTTCTGACAGTTTTGTGAAATTTAGGACCTTCCCCTGCTTCAAAATACAGACCCAAACCGAGCGCATCAGGAATGGTTAAAATATCACTAAACAAAATCGCCGCATCCAACTCAAAACGGCGAAATGGCTGAATGGTGACTTCCGTCGCCAAATCGGTATTTTTGCAAAGCGATAGAAAATCACCGGCTTGGGCGCGGGTTTTTTTATACTCAGGCAAATACCGACCGGCTTGTCGCATCATCCACACAGGGGTCACATCCACTGATTCAAAACGCATGGCTCTCAAAATGCGGTCATTTTTTAACATCGGAAAATTATGGGTCATGTCATTGCCTTCAAAAATACTATTGGGTAAAAAAATATTAAATCAGTCTAAAAGTAGTTAAATTTCAATCAAAAATTGTCAAAAATTATACGATAATCGCCATATTATCACGATGTATCATCACGTGGCGTTCCTCATTTTTACCCAAAATCGCTTCGATGTCGCTATTGCGTTTGCGAGCGATGCGCCGAGCTTCACTTGATGAGAAATCCACTTGACCGACCGCGATGCGTACCCCTGTTTTATCAACGCATTCCACTACATCGCCCTCATCAAAATCACCTTGCACTTCAATCACGCCAACAGGCAATAAGCTTTTGTTATTTTTAATGATGGCATCCACTGCACCATCGTCAATCACCAAGCGACCTGCCATACGCAGATGCGCGGCTAGCCATTGTTTTTTGGCAATGCGTTTATCATCGTCATTGGTGGTGAGCATCGTACCTAAGGATTCCCCTTTGACCACGCGATTAATCACGTTATCGATGCTGCCGCTGACAATCACGGTGGGACAACCACCCATTGCCGCAAGCCTTGCCGCGCGAATTTTGGTGATCATGCCGCCACGACCCAATTTGCCACCATCTCCCGCCACGTCAAACAAATAATCTGCCATTGCCCGCTCGGTCTTAATCAGCTTTGCATCCGGGTTGGTGCGAGGATTATCGGTGAATACGCCTTGCTGGTCGGTCAATATAATGTATAAATCGGCTTTGACCATGGCTGCCACCATCGCACCTAAACTGTCATTATCACCAAATTTGATTTCATCGACACTCACGGTGTCATTTTCGTTAATGACCGGTAGCACTCGCCATTCAAGTAGCTGATTTAATGTACTGGCGGTATTGAGATAACGATTTCGATTGGCAAGATCGTCATGTGTCAGTAGCAACTGCGCGCTTTGTACACCATACTGAATCAACGCCGACCACCAAGTTTCAATCAAGCCCATCTGCCCAATGGCGGCGCAGGCTTGCAAGGCTTGTAGTTTTTTGGGGCGTTCTTCCAAATTCATCCGCACCACCCCTTCCGCCACTGCCCCTGAGGACACTAGCAATACTTGGTAGCCTTCATTATGCAGCTTGGCAATTTGCTTCGCCCATTCATAAATTGCGGTGCGATCCAAGCCTTTACCATTATTGGTCAGTAGCGATGAACCAATTTTTACCACAATGGTATTGGACTTAAGGGCTTTTTTAGTTGAGCTAGATGAGGCGTTGGCAGTCATAAGTTGGCAGTCATAGTCAGTCAAGTGCAATTTTTTAATCAAACGAAATGCCATAATGGCTTGGCTGAGCATTGTAACAATTTTTACTGGCTTTATAAATGCTAATTCGATGCCGGTAGCCGTTAAATATCACACGTTTTTGTCATACGCATTTTTATCCCAATCAAATAGCAACCGTTGAAAAAACAAATTGAAATTGTCAACTAAAAAATATCGACTTGAGGTTTTCTCAATTTAGATGAGGATAACTTGCTATCAACATTGCTTTTATATAAATTTGCTCATCTTCATGTGTTACTGGGTTTATCAAATTTATGAAAAGAGCTGTTGTCACCACTTCCTCATCTTGTCTTGAAGCCCTCGGATTGTCGCAAGGCATGGACATTCTGCGCTTACACGTAAACATCAATAACGTTGATTTTATCGATGGTAAAAATATCACCAGTGAGCGTCTAGCAACCATCATGAAAACCAACCTCAAATCGGTGGCGAGGACATTTCCGCCATCCATCCATGAAATGCATTTGTTGTTTAATGATTTGATTACTCGCGGGGTCACTGAGGTATTTGTTTGTGGCATCTCCTCCAAATTTAGCCAAACCTTGCCCATGCTAGAAGAACTCAAAGTACATTATGCCAATCGTCTGCATATTTTTGTGTATGACACCAAAACACTCAATATTGCTGAAGGGGCGCTGGCGTACGAGGCAAAAGTGTTGATTGAGCAAGGTGAATCGTTTGAAAACGTGGCAAAAAAACTTGATGATTTGCGACGTCGCAGTGAGTTTTTATTTACCCTCAGTGACTTGGACTATATTATTCGCAACAAAAAATTGTCCGCCCCTGCCGCATTTGTTGCCAACTTATTTGATATCAAACCGATTATGCAAATTAATCAAATTGGCGAGATTATCGCGGTGGAAAAAGTGCGCAAGCTTGAAAAAACCCTGACCACCATGGGAAAAACCGTCGAAAAACTTGCCGCAAATCAACCCGCGTTTATCTATTTGACAGATACGGGGCATCATGAAAGCACCGAATATTTTAAAAAAATATTGGCGACGCATTTTGCATTTTGGTTGGCATGATTTGCCTGTCATTCGCGTGTCGACCATTTCGCTTGCCAATCATGGCTTGATGGGAACAGGCATTGGGGTGTTCTATGGTGAATTACCCCACATTGTCAAAGCATTAAAAAAATGACCTGTCCTTATCTAAATTCACGTCATAAAAAAGGTTAGCCCGCGCTAACCTTTTTAAAGCTATTTCCATCACCGCTAAGGTGCGTAGACCACTTCCACGCCATCATCGTCATCGTAGTCGTCGTCATCAAAATCATCGTCATCCAATGCGCGACCTTCACGCTCAGCTTTACGTTTGGCACGATACGCTTCTTTTTGCTCTTCCGTATTGGCGCGCACTTCCGCTTCCAGTCGTTCAAAACGCAACCGCTGACTTTCAGCAAAGTCAGGATCGGTTTCTTCCATCTCGCGCTCTTGCTCGATTTCGTTCATCAAATGCCAAACCACGGCATCAACCCCTTCCCCTGTGAGCGTGGAGGTACGAAAAACCATCCCTGTCCAACCAAGCTCTGCCACGATGTGGGTGCAAAGTTGGTTTAATTCTTCTGCGGGCACTTGGTCGATTTTATTTAAAATCAAAATCTGTGGCAGTTTTGACAGCTCTGGCGAGAATTTTTCTAACTCATTAAAAATCACTTGGGCGTTTGCCACAGGGTCGCTACCATCAATGGGCTGTACATCGACAAGATGCAATAATCGACGGGTACGAGCGACGTGTTTTAAAAAGCGAATGCCCAGTCCAGCCCCTTCAGAGGCGCCTTCAATCAGCCCTGGGATATCTGCCATGACAAATGAGCGGTGTTTACCCACATCCACGACACCTAGATTCGGTACCAGGGTGGTAAACGGATAATTGGCAACTTTGGGTTTGGCAGCAGAGACTTGACGAATAAAGGTGGATTTACCCGCGTTTGGCAGACCAATAAGACCCACGTCAGCCACCACTTTTAGCTCAAACTTCAAGACTTTTAATTCACCTGCAAAACCTGGCGTGGCACGTCGTGGTGCTTGATTGGTAGAGGTTTTAAAATGGGTATTGCCTTGCCCGCCATCACCGCCTTTGGCAATCCTCGCCGTTTGCCCTTTTTTGGTCAAGTCCGCTAAGACCTCACCTGTTTCAGTATCAACGACGGTGGTACCGATGGGCACAGATAGATAGATGTCATCCGCCCCACGACCTGAACAGTTTTTGGCGCCGCCATTCTCGCCGCGTTTGGCATCATAGCGACGCGTAAAACGGTAATCGACGAGGGTGTTGGTGTTGTCGTCGCACACCACGTATACATCACCGCCTTTGCCGCCATCACCACCATCGGGGCCGCCTTTGGGGACGTATTTTTCTCGGCGAAAACTGACGATACCATTGCCGCCGTCGCCTGCTTTGACTGTTACGATTGCTTCATCGATAAAACGCATTGAAGACTTTCCTTAAATTCTTGAATAACCAAGTATTATAACTGATTAGCGGATATTTTAGTTAAAAGTTTTAAATAAAGGAATTTTTTCATCAATACCCAATAGCAATTTTGACTGGTTTTCCAAATCATTTTGCTCATTTTTTCTTTGCTCTAAGTTGGTGTAGGCATAACTGTAATCAATTAACTTCTGTCTTGCACCTTTGAAGAAATCATAATAATCGTAATAGCAATCAAACATAAATCGCTCAAAATCATTGTCGATTAAATAGATATCTGTTTCATCAAATTCGCCTTCCGCAAAATCAGTTTCTAGCTCTTCGGGTGTTGCTAAAAGTGCCATCAAATAAATATCTTCTGTCCATACAATTTCATAATCTTTTTGATTAGCTTGTAGATGTAAATAGTAATAATGGCAATGTTGCGAATCTGCAATAAAAGGAATTAAGTAGCCATTTATATAGGGACAAAAAATGACCGATTTATCCAAATAAAAGAATCCATCATTACTAGATAAAAATTTTTGCCAATAAGTTGGCGTGTTAAAAAAATCAATAAACGAATTTGGCAATATTAAGCCTAAAGAATTGCATTGATTTTTAACTTTTTCAAAATCTTCTAAAAGCCTTGATTGTCTTTCAGACCCCATATTGTAGTCAAAACATGGTTTATTATTTAACCAAGCCCAATTACGTTTATTCTCCAACTCATCGTAACTTCTATTTTTTTTGGAATTTTCTTTAAATTTCATTTTTATGTTCCTAATTTTTATAAAAAAAGACAGTCAAATGACTGTCTTTTTTTACACCTAAAATCAAACTAGACATTTTTCGCCATGGTTTCAGCGACTCGCAATACTTGGGTGCTATAGCCCATTTCATTATCATACCATAGGTACATCACCGCACGGTTCTCTTGAGCAAGCGTAGATTTGGCGTCCCAAATCGCCACTTTTTCACAGCCGACAAAGTCGGTAGAAACGGCTTCATCCGAATCTGAATAAGCAATTTGCGCTTGCCATTGTTCGCTCTGACTGGCTTCTTTGATAAAGGCATTGAGTTCATCGCTTGAATTGACTGGGTTTTTGAAATTCAAATTCAAAATCGCAAGGCTCACGTTTGGCGTTGGTACACGTACTGAGCTACCTGACAATTTGCCTTTTAATTCTGGAATCGCTTTACTGACCGCTTTGGCAGCGCCTGTGCTTGTCATCACCATATTTAAGGTTGCAGCACGCCCACGACGCTCGGCTTTATGGTGGTTATCGACCAAGTTTTGGTCATTGGTGAACGCATGGATGGTTTCCATGTGACCATTTTCAATACCGTATTTATCGTTTAAGAGTTTGAGCGTAGGGGTAATCGCATTGGTCGTACAGCTTGCCGCTGATACGATAGTATCACTGCCGATGGTGTCGTCATTGACATTATAGACGATGTTTTTGATATCGCCTGACGCTGGCGCAGTCAATAGCACTTTTTTGGCACCTTTTGACTGTAAATGCTTGCCAAGACCTGCTTCATCTTTCCATTTACCAGTGTTGTCGATGATTAGGGCATTATCGATACCATAAGACGTGTAGTCGATTTCGCTTGGGTCAGCGGCATAAATAACTTTGATAAAACGACCGTTGGCGATGATACCGCTATTTGCTTTATCCACCACCACGGAGCCATCAAACCAGCCATGTACCGAGTCACGCTCAAGCAAGCTTGCACGTTTTTCCAAATCTGCTTCACCGGCTGGACGGACAACGATGGCTTTTAATTGTAAGCCTTTGTCTGAGGCAGGACGGCTCATCAGCAACCGAGCCAAGATACGACCGATACGACCAAAACCGTACAATACGACATCTGTCGCAGGCACTTCGTCACCGCTGGTAAAGCTGTCGGCTTGTTTACCTGCTTTGAGCGCTTGACCCAAATCCACCGTGGTATGGCTTAGATTTTGGTCGTTTAACGCGGTGGCAAAGGCAAGTGTATCAGCGATGTTAAGGGCGTTTTTGTCATGATGAGCGATGATATCAACAAGATTTAGGGCAATGCGGTTGCCAAAAAATAACACATTGACGCCTTTATTGGCTAGGGTATTTAGCTCAACTAATAACTGAACCGCTTGGGCTTCTTGATTTTTGCGAGTAGTGAGGTGGTCTTGGTAGAGATTGGCAGACATAGTATGACCTTTTTTTGTGAAGGAAAAATAAAATCTATGGAAAATGCAGCAAGAAATAAACGCCTAAATTGTAACGGAATTTAGGCGTTTTAGCAATTTTAAAGCAGGGTGTTTCAGCTAGCGAGCTTATCGGCTGTTTTGTACGGTTTTTTGCAATTTACTAACATCATAGCCTTGAGATTTTGCGGTAGCGACCATTGTTTGATAAGTAGCTTCATCCATCGTGGGCGTGCGTGACAAAATCCACAAGTATTTTTGATTTGGTGTACCCACCAACGCATGGTTATAATTGGGGTCTAAAGCAAGCACCCAATAGTCGGCTTTACCCACAGGCAACCAACGCAGTCCTTGCGGCAAGAAAGTAACTTTGAGTTTACTACCACTGTCGCCATTTTTGGTGGCTTCACCAATGCTTTGCATGGGTTTGCCATCTTTGCCCATACATTGGTTATTGACTTCCACCTTGCCTATCGGTTGTAGGGTATAAGTGGCGGTAACATCACTGGCACAATTACGCTGAAAAAACATCGGTAAACGGGCGATTTCGTACCATTTCCCCGCATAACGGTTTAAATCGACGCTTTGCACCGCCTGAGCTTTGCCAACGCCTGTGGGCTTGGCGGTGGTTTCGGTTGTGGGGGTGGTGGAACAAGCACTCATCGCAAGCAATGTCCCTGCAATACCTGCCACTGCTAGCGTTTTTTTACTCATCAGTTTCATTGTGTATATCACCTTATTTTGCTCAGTCTTTTGCGCATTAAAGTACTCATTTTAGCCTAAAATAAACACTCAAACGGTGACTATTGGGGCATTTTTTGTCAGCTAGTTGTTACAGCTAATACGCCATTGTCAAACAGCAACGCCCAAACGGTTATGGGCGTTTTTCATTAGGTTAAAGATTGTACACAGTTTCGATAGCAAACCAATTGAGTTAAAAAAGCAAGTTAATAAACTACGTTAAAAAAGTAAGTTAAAAAAGCAAATCGCTCATACCACCCACAAAATATGTAACCAAGTTGTAACAAAAAAATCAACCTGTTGGCTAGTTTTTAGCCCTTGTCGACCAATAACCGAATACCTGCGACTCCCATCGCCCCATGCTCATAGGCGGTGGCTAAATCTGCCTGCCCTACCCCGCCCAGCGCAAACACCGGCACATCACAGATTTTTGCCAATTCACTCAAAGTTTGCCAACCCATGCCCCCACTTTGAAAGGTTTCTGGGTGCGTGGGCGTGGCTAAAACAGGGGATAAAAAACAGCCAATTACAGTATGCGATTTTGCCAAGATATTTAATCTGCTTAGGCTACGTTTGTCATGGCAACTGGCAAAATAGCGATAATTTTTTGATAAGCTTGAGAAATCAAGCGTCATGAGTTGTTGGTGATTCAAATGCACCATGCCGTTTTTTAACCACGCATCTAATCGCTCAGGCAAGCGCTCAAGTAAGCACGCTAGTGTTGCATATTGAATAATCGGGGTGATATCCGCCCTCATGGTTAGTAAGCCACCAATCATAGCGGTGGCATTTTCATCGCTGGTTTGGGGGCGAATATAACAATGGGTATCGTGAGGCAGTTTTTGGCTATAAAAATCAACCCATTTATCCACACCAACGAAGCTATCTAAAGGCTGCGTGATATAAATCGCACTAGGCAATTTTAACCACTCTAAAATGCGGGCATTGGCATCGGGCAAGGGGTATTGATTGGCAACCAAGTCTGACTGGGGAACCCATGTGACGGCTTGACCTTCCTTGCCTTTACCCTGTTGCAAACCATCAAACTGGGCTTGACTCACTTGAATTTTAAAAACGTGCAACGCCACGGCTTTATCAGCATAATCATGGCGTATCACCCCCATTTTGACTGCGGTATTTTGCGCGATATCCAAGCCAATCTCTTCATGGACTTCACGGATTAACCCTTGTGCTGGGGTTTCATTTGGCTCAATTTTTCCCCCGACGAATTCATAACGATTGCCTTGGTGTTGACTGGCCTGGCGAAATCCCAGTAGATATTGCTTGTTAAAATGTATCACCGCGACTGCCACATTAACGACTTTTGACATATTTTTCTCAAACTATTGATTTTCACCCATTATAAAGCATTAAATTTGATGAAAAAGTGAAAAAAGTCACTTGACGACCCATTAAATATAAATGATAATCATTATCAATTAAAAACAATATTCGCCCCACTTCCAGAGAAAAGGAGTATCCCATGCTACACTTATTAAATCGCGCCAATCTCATCCAACAAAGTTCCTTGCCTACGCTACATTCCAATCATTTATTTGCGCTGACCAAAGAGATTCGCATTCAGCATGACGGCGAAGAATACCGTCTTCGATTGACCCGTAATAACCGCCTAATACTCACCAAATAGTGACTTACCAAATAGTCCCGGTGAAAATGTTAAAAACTGAAGTTACGCAGCCCTTTAAAAAAGCGCTATCATAACAAAAAAAGCAGTCAGCGAGAGTAAACAAATGAACAAAGACATGATAGAACTCTACAGCGACTACCTCATCGCAAGTTTTGGGCAAACCACCGCCACAGGACTTGCCAATCTACTACAAGGGAGCATCTACCATGACAGCATCACCCGCTTTCTAAACAGTGAAACACTCACCGCCAAAGAACAATGGCAACTGATTAAACCCATGCTAAGACAGCATGAAAATGCCACACCCAATGCCATCGGCTATCTCATCTTTGATGACACCATACAGCCCAAACCGCACACAAGCGTCGACGACATCAACTGCTGGCACTACGACCACACCCAAAACAAAAATGTTAAAGGCATTAACCTGCTTAACTGTCTGTATCATCGCAAAGATATCGACATACCCTTAAGCTTTGACATCATCACCAAACCCAATGTCTTTACCGATGACAAAGGCAACGTTAAACGTAAAAGTGATAAAACCAAAAATCAGCGACTGCTTGATATGTTTGATAGGGCAATCAAAAACCAAGTCAAATTCGACTATGTATTAGCCGATTCTTGGTTTTCAGCCAAAGCGACATTCAAACATATTCGTAAAGCTAACAAGCATTTCATCTTTGCGTTAAAGTCAAATCGCTTAGTGGCTTTAACCCCTGATGATAGAGAAAAAGGTAACTTTGTACGTATTGATGAATCTAATCTACCCGATAATACCCCTGTTCGCGGCTTTTTAAATGACTATCATGATGAAGTCTTGTTATTACGCCGAGTCTTTACAAACAAGGACGATTCTACAGGGGTGTTATATCTGGTATGCTCAGATTTGCAATGCGACAAGGATAAATTTATCAACGGCTATCAAAAACGATGGCAGGTTGAAGTGTATCATAAGTCGTTAAAGCAAAATGCCAATTTGGGTAAGTCGCCTGCTCATAGCCAAAGGGCTCGGTTTAATCATATGTTTTTAGCCACGTATGCGGTGTTTAAGCTTGAGTGTTTGAAAATCAAAACCAAGTTAAATCATTTCGCTTTGCGT
>ERZ650302.400-NODE-400-length-23681-cov-22.583425_pt1 | contig 23681 bp, 23 predicted proteins | sample MGYA00376238_ERZ650302 | MGnify/ENA primary metagenome ERZ650302 (study PRJEB26733, sample SAMN07839298) | wastewater metagenome | biome: urban; feature: wastewater treatment plant; material: waste water | place: USA: North Carolina | collected 2016-04-28 ... | reverse complement strand
GTTATTCAATGATTAGGGCAAACCCTGAACTTCTGTGAACATGGGTAACGCGGTGTGCAGCGCGACTTGGGCGGGTTAGGTGCCAGAACCGCCAACCTACAGCGTTCAGGGATGGAGCCGCTTTGCAGCGCCTGGAGTCAGTTGCCGGTTTCGCTGGTACTCGCGCTGAATGCAGCGAAGCGGCTGTTGGGCGCTTCAACTTTCCCCGGCCCGAGTGCCGGCTGGAGAAGGTACTGCTGCCATATCGTTTCGCGACCCAACTGGTACCCCGCAGCCGAGCCCCACTCAGTAACTTAGACTGACGGTTTCGACTCGTAGCGGTCGCTGGCGACCAAAGAAAAGCCGTCGCTCAGCGTTAACTGCAGTCATTCAAGATCGACGGGCTGAGCCACTGCTTCGAGCATGACCAGCCAATCGACTAACGACTTGTCAGTGGTGTATGGCACGAGTCTGCCCAAAACCCCTGCCATACTTGGTCGGGTGTGGTTGATTTTCCTATCCGTTGGCTTCACCTGACCCCGTTTTTTTGCGACAGCCCTGCATGCTTCCCACTTCCCCGCCGTCCGCAAAACTGCTGCAACTGCTGCCCGAGGCGGTGGTGCAAACCGATGCGCTGTGGGAGATCACTTATCTGAATCCAGCGTGGCACAAGCTCACCGGCCATCCGGTGGCTGCGGCACTCGGCAGGTCTTTGCTGGAGTTCGTACACCCCGATGACGTCGGCACCATGCGTTCGGGCATGCCGGTGTTCCGCTTGCGCTTTGCCGACGCGGACTACCGCTGGGTGCGCCTGCAACTCCACCCCGAGACAGACGCAGCGGAGCGGGTGATCAGCCGCCAGGGTGTCCTGATCGAGATTGCCGACGTCACCGAACAGGTGCTGGTGGAGATTCGCCAGCGCTTTTTGCGCTTGCTCGAAACGATTGATGGCGTGGTGTGGGAGGCTGAGATCGGCGTGGGCAATACCTTTCTGAGCCCGCAGGTCGAGCGCTTGTTCGGCTACTCCGTGGAAGAGTGGCGGGCTGACCCGAACTTCTGGCGGGCGCATGTGCACCCCGATGATCTGGAGGAGGCCCTGCGCATCGACGATGCCGCCTACAACGCCACGCACAGCCATGCCTACGAGATGAGCTACCGGCTGATTGCCAAGTCTGGCAAGGTCGTGTGGGTGCGTGATCTGTGCCGCGCCGTGGTCGAGCCGGGGCGGCCGAACCGCATGATCGGCCTGATGATCGACGTGACCCAGCAGAAGAACACCGAGCTGGAGTTGTTGCGCTCCGAAAACCGCTATTCGCTGGCCACGCGCGGGTCCAACGACGGCATCTGGTACTGGGACTTGCGCACGGACGCCCTGCATGTGTCGGGGCGGTTTCACCAGATCGTCGGGCTGGGCAGCTTCGATCTGGTGCATAGCGGTGGCTGGCGCTTTCTGGAGCAGTTCATCGATCCCGAGGATCGCGCTCGCGTGCAGGCGGCCTACCGCAGACACCTGGCGGGGAACAGCCCGAATTTTTCGGTGGATTTCCGGGCGTTCCACGGAGATGGGCGGCTGGTGTGGGTCAACTGGCGCGGGCTCGCCGAGTTTGAAAACGGCGTTGCGGTGCGCATGGCGGGGTCGCTCAGCGATCTGGCCGAGCGTGGCAGTTCCTACGATGCGCTGACCAACTTGCCGGGCCGGCCGTTGTTCCGCGATCGCCTTGCGCAACTCATCGCGCTACAGCAAAACGAGGCGGTGAACGATGATGGTAGGCCGACACGCGGCGAAACCACGATGTTCGCCGTGCTGCTGCTGGACCTCAATGGGTTCAAGGCCGTCAATGACACCTACGGGCACCATGTGGGCGACCAGCTTTTGCAACAGGTGGCGCGGCGGCTCGAATCCTGCGTGCGGTCGGTGGATCTGGTCGCCCGCATGAGCGGCGACGAGTTCAATGTGCTGCTGGAGTCCATTGACCCCGCGGAAGCCAGCCAACGCGCAGAGCAGATTGCCGCCGCCCTCGCAGCGCCTTATGTGGTCGGCGAACACACCGTGATCAGTGGCGCGAGTATTGGATTGGTCAGCAGTGCATCCAGGCTGGCGACGGTGGACGACTACCTGCGCGCTGCAGACGCCGCCATGTACCGGGCCAAAAGTCAGTCATCGGGCGTGTGCGTGTTTCAATAAAAGATGTCCGAGGCGACTTTCTGCGCGGCTGTCGCATGGCTCGTTGCACTCGGCCCTCGTGGTCTGGACAGATCATGAACCTGCCCCCCGTTTGATGCCAAAGTTCACTGCTGCGGAGACTGACTGAATGACCGCAAACGGGCTTCGCAACGATTGGACGCAGCCATCACCGGATACCTCCGTTCAGCCTGAAGCTGCCTGCCTGACAAACATGCTCGCCGGTTGCTCATAGCCGAAAACAGTCTTTCCTCCCGAACACCCGTACGCCACCTCCCCCCGAAACGCAAACCCCACATACAACACCCGCACATCGTTGAGCCTCGCCTGGAGCAGCACAGCCTCATCCTCCTCCAGCGTCAGCACCACCAAGTCCGATGCGGCCTTGTCTCGCGCCCAGCACGCATACTCCGGCACTGCGCCGCATGCCACCCGAAGCGCGGCATAGCGCGACAGCCACAAATCCCGTTCCCCTGCACCCACCATGCCAAGCCGCTCCTCCGTTTCTCAGTTCTTCGCCATCAGAGCCCAGTGGCTGGTGTGGCTGTGCGCATTGGGTGGGCTGACGGCGCCCTTGTCGCGCGCGCTGCCCACAAACCATGTGCCTTGGCTGCAGTGGCTGGTGGAGCTGGCAGCGCATTGGCAGTGGGTCTATGCCACGTTGGGCGCTGTGGCGATGGGCCTGGCGGCGTGGATGTTGCGGCGCAGTGCATGGCGGCTGGCTGTGCCCGCGCTGGTGGTGGCGGGGTCATTCGTTTGGCAGCCCGCTACCCTGCCCCCAGCAGCCGAGCCTGACATCGCCAACGCGAAGGTGCTGAAGGTAGGCACCGCCAACTTGAATCTGGACACCACCGACTTCACGCCGCTGCGGCAATGGCTGGCATCTGCCGATGCGCCGGATGTGGTGTTTTTGCAGGAATTCACCGAACTGGCCCAGCGTGCACTGGACGATGACACAGCCATTGCGGCGCGCTACCCACATCGGCTGGCTGTACCCCAGCCCGACCCCTTTGGATTGGCGATTCTGTCGCGCCACCCGCTGGCTGATGCGCGGGCGCTGCAGCCCCGCACCGATTACGACACCTTGCGCCTGCACGCTACGCTGCTGTGGCAAGGCCAGCCCGTGCACCTGAGCGCGCTGCACCCCATGCCGCCGCTGAGCAGCGCATATGCCCAGGCGCGTGACCACGCGTTGCGGGACGAGGCGCTGCGCCTGTCCCAATCAGGCGGGCTGGGTGTGATGGCAGGCGACCTCAACACCACGCCCTGGGCACGCGGCCTTTGGGGGGCCGAGCAAGCTCAGATGCGCCGCGCAGGCCCTGGGGTGCCCACCTGGCCCAATGCCTGGGGCTGGCTGTCGGTGCTGCCGCTAGACCATGTGCTGGCCTCGCCGGGGTGGCAACTGGTGGAGGCACACACGGGGCCGGACCTGGGCTCGGACCACCGGCCGATGGTGGTGCGGCTGGTGGCGCGGTAGACCAAGCCAGCGCCTGCGCGCCCAGCAGCGTCCACCCGCGATGGCCGCCGCAAGGCACTTGCGCGACGGTGTTCTCGGCACATGCACGATCTAATACGTCGCACCGGGCCGCGCTGTGCCACGCAGAGCGCGCCCTCGTTCTTCTCGAAAGGCATGCATGACCACCACCGCCACCATCTCCACCACTGCATTGCAACTGCGCTCCCTCGTCCAGCCTGATGGCACGTTGCAGATCAGCCTGGAGTCCACGCCCATGCCCACACCAGGGCCGGACGAAGTGCTGATCCAGGTGCAGGCCACGCCCATCAACCCATCGGACATTGGCCTGCTGCTGGGCCCGGCAGACCTCTCCACCGTGCAGGTCACCGGCACGGCAGATCGGCCCGTGGCCACGACCCGCATTCCTGAGCGCGCCATGCCGGGCATGGCGGCACGCGTGGGCCAAAGCATGCCCGTGGGCAACGAAGGGGCGGGCTTGGTGGTGGCGGCAGGTGCATCGCCCGCCGCGCAGGCGCTGCTGGGGCGCACAGTGGCGGTGATTGGCGGGGCCATGTATACGCAGTACCGCGCCATGCCCGCTGCGCAGTGCCTGGTGCTGCCACCGGGCACCACGGCGGCAGAGGGTGCATCGTGCTTTGTGAACCCGCTCACGGCCCTGAGCATGGTGGAGACGATGAAGCGCGAAGGCCACACCGCGCTGGTGCACACCGCTGCGGCCAGCAACCTGGGGCAGATGCTGCTGAAGATTTGCCAGAAGGATGGTGTGGGCCTGGTGAACATCGTGCGCAAGCCTGAGCAGGCAGCGCTGCTGCGTAGCCTTGGCGCGCAGCATGTGTGCGACAGCAGCGCGCCCACCTTCATGGCCGAGCTAACCGACGCGCTGGCCGCCACAGGCGCGACCATTGCGTTTGATGCCACGGGCGGCGGCACACTGGCCGGGCAGATCCTGCAGTGCATGGAGGCCGCAATCAACCGCAAGGCCCAGGAATACAGCCGCTACGGATCAGCCGTGCACAAACAGGTGTACCTGTATGGCCACCTGGACACGCGGCCCACCGAAGTGCATCGCACCTTTGGCATGGCCTGGGGCATGGGCGGGTGGCTGCTGTTCCCGTTTTTGCAAAAGATTGGCCCCGAGGCCACCCAGGCCCTGCGCGCACGCGTGACGGCAGAGCTGAAGACCACGTTTGCCAGCCACTACGCACGCACGGTGTCCCTGGCGGGCGCGCTCAGTGCCGAGGCGATAGCCTTCTACGGCCCGCGCAATACCGGGGCCAAGGTGTTGATTGATCCGTCGATGGAGTGAGGCTGGGGCGGACTTCACAACACAGGCTCACCTTCAGTTCTTCCCCCGTTCGAGTTGAGCCTGTTGGAGCCCTGTGCCGCGCTTCGACGGGCTCAGCGTGAACGGGTTTTGGCGAACCCACCTGCGACCATACAACACCGTTCGGGCTGAGCCTGTCGAAGGCTTGCGATGCGCCTCCACAGGCTCAGCCCGAATGGTTGTCCAGGGGTTCAAAAGTGGCGCGCTCTGCAGCCTTCAAACCGCAGCCGCTTGCACCCGCGCCAGCAATGCGTCACGCGGCCCCAGCAGTGCATCACCACCCACCAGACGCAACGCCCCGCCCTGCCCCGCAACCGCCAGTTGCGGCACGCCTTGGGCACCCAGCAACTGCATGGTGACGCGGGCGGCGGCCACGCGCTCCAGCAGGGCCACGCGCAGGGCGTCACTGGGCTCGCGCAGCCGGGCTGCTGCGGCCTGCAGGCCCAAGCTGTTCAGCACATCGGCAATCACCACGGGGTCGGCGTTGTCGCGCCCTTCCACATAGCGGGCGTGCTGCAGGGCGTGCAGCGCATCCAGCTCACGCTCGGGCGCGGTCTGGGACACGGCGGTCAGGGCCAGCGTGGCGGGGCCGGAGTCAAAGCGACCATTCGCCGCACCCAAGATGTGGTCGCGGTAGACCTGCGTGAAAGGCTGGCCCGTGAGCTGCTGGATGCGCTGGTCGTTGGCCCAGGCATAGGCGGCAAATTGCGCATCCATGGGGCGTGCGCCCGCGCCTGCGAACAGGCCGGTGGGTGCGAGTGCCACCTCAATACCCTCCACGCCCTGCAGGTAATTGAGCGCAGGTGCTGCGGCGTAGCACCAGCCGCACAAGGGGTCGAACAGATAGGTCACCGTGATGGAGGGCGTGGTCATGGGCGTGTGTCTCTGGTAATCAAAGCGGTTGCAAGAGCCCCGTGGGGCGTGAACTTGTGGCCAGCCCTACCACTTCATCTCGCCCTTGTTCACCTTGGCGCCAATGTCCAACGACAGGCCCATGGGCGATGCGGGGTAGGCCTTTTTCATGGCGTCGATGAGTTCGGCACTGTTCTTGGCGGCAGCGGCGTTCTTCTCGAACGCTTGCAGGTAGCCCTTGGTGTAGGTCACGTTGGTCACGTCCAGCGCCGTGCCTGCGGGCATGTGGCCAGGCACGACCATGGCGGGCTGCAGGGCGGCCATTTCGTCGAGCTGTGCCACCCAGGCACTGCGCTCGGCCACGGTCTGGGTGTCGGCCGTCCACACATGCATGTTGGTGCCGAACACGCCGATGTTGCCCACCACGGCCTTGATGGATGGAATCCACGCGTATGGGCGGTGCCCCAGTGCGCCTGTGGCGCCACGGATCTCCACCGTCTGGCCATCCACCGTCAGCGTCGTGCCGCTGATGGCCTTGGGCAGCACGGGGGTGCGTGGTGCGTTCGCGCCCATCTTGGGGCCCCAGAAGGCGATCTTGCCTGCCAGCTTGGCGTTGATCTTTGCCAGCACGGCGGGGGTAGTCACCACCTCGGCAGTGGGGAAGATTTCCTTGAGGGTCTCCACGCCAAAGTAGTAGTCAGGGTCGGCCTGGCTCACGTAGATGGTTTTGAGTTCCTTGCCGCTGTCGAGCACGTTGGCAGCAATGCGCAGCGCGTCGGCACGGGTAAAGCCAGCGTCAATCACCATGGCTTCTTTTTCGCCATAGACCAGGGTGGAGTTGACGTTGAAGCTGTTGCCATCGGCGTTGTAGACCTTGACCTGCAAGGGCTGCGCGGCATGGGCGCCAGCGAAGGCGATGGACAGGGTGGCGGCGATGAGGGTGGTGCGGAACATGGTGTTTTCTCCAAGGGGTGTTTGAAGGATGGGAGAAAGTGTATTTGCGCCATTCGATCCAATAAACCCGATAATTCGCGCATATTTATTTCATCAATCGAACAAATAAGCAGCTTATGGACCGCCTGACCGCCATGCGCGTGTTTGCCGAAGTGGCCACCAGCGGCAGCTTCAGCGCCACCGCCGACAAGCTCGATATGTCGCGCGCCATGGTGACGCGCTATGTGGCCGAGATGGAGCAGTGGCTGCAGGCCCGCCTGCTGCAGCGCACCACCCGCAGCGTGACGCTGACCGACGCGGGCGAGCTGGCCCTGCGCCGCTGCCAGCAGATGCTGGCACTGACCACCGACCTGGAAGAAGAAACCGCCACCACCGCCGAGGGCGAGCTGCGCGGCCAATTGCGGCTGACGTGCAGCGTATCGTTTGCCTACGCCCAGCTGGGCGCGGCGATTGCCGACTTTCTGGCCCAGCACCCGCAACTCAAGATCGACCTGGATGCGAGCGAAGGGTCACTCAACCTGGTGGAGCGGCGCATTGACCTGGCCATCCGCATCAGCGCCGAGCCGGACCCGATGCTGATTGGCCGCCCGCTGGCGCAGTGCGATTCGGTGCTGGTCGCATCGCCCGCCTACTTGGCCGCCCATGGCACGCCGCAGCAGCCCGCCGACCTGGCCCGGCACCGCTGCCTGAGCTACGCCAACTTTGGCAAAAGCGTGTGGCAGTTGTCGCGCGGCGATGCGGTGGAGCGCGTGGGCGTGTCCGCCCCCTTCAGCGCCAACGAGGCCACCACGCTGATGCGCGCGGCCCTGGCGGGTGGCGGCATTGCGCTGCAGCCCACCTACCTCGTGAACCCGTACCTGCGCAGTGGCGAGTTGCAGGCGGTGCTGCCTGGCTGGGATCTGCCGGTGATGACGATCTATGCGCTGTACCCCTCGCGCAGGCACTTGTCACCTGCGGTGCGAGCGCTGCTGGACTTTTTGGTGCAGCGGTTTGAAGGGGTGCCGTGGTAGCGCCCGCCCGCCTGCCACGGCCCTTTTTGCTACGCTATTGATAGCTGCCTGCGCTTATCCAATAAGCGCTGCAGGCATTTTTTACCTAAAACCTGCCAGCGGCACTCACTCCGCCTCAATCCCGGCGGCCTTGATCACCTTGCCCCACTTCAGGGTCTCGGCGGCCTGGAACTTGGCCAGGTCGGCGGGGGTGGTGGTCCAGGCCTCAGAGCCGGACATGTCGAAGAACGACTTGGCCGTGGCGCTCTTGGTGGCGGCTTGCATCAGTTCGTTCAGGCGGTTGACCACGACAGCGGGCGTGCCTGCAGGGGCGTAGGCGGCAAACCAGTAACCCATGTCGTAGCCTTTGACACCCGCTTCGTCGATGGTGGGCACCTCAGGCAACTGCGCGCTGCGCTTTTGCGTGGAATAGCCCAGCGCCCGCAGCTTGCCTGCGGTGATTTGCGGCATGCCGGTGGAGGTGTCGGTGATCATCAAATCGATCTGCCCGGCCAGCAAGTCGGTGATGGCAAACGGGTTGCTCTTGTACGGCACGTGCAGGATGTCCACGCCCGCGAGCTGCTTGAACATTTCGCCCGCCACGCGGCTCGATGCACTGCCGCTGCCAAAGGTCAGCTTGCCGGGGTTCTTCTTGGCAAAGGCCACCAGGTCGCCCACGCTCTTGTGCGGCGATGCGGGGTTGACCACCAGCACCTGCCCGCCCTTGCCCAGGCCGGTGATGGGCGCGAAGTCCTTCACCGGGTCGTACGAGAGCTTTTTGTACAGGTGCTCGTTGGCGGCGTGCGTGGTGTTGGTGGTGATGAGGAGGGTGTAGCCATCGGGCGCGGCCTTGGCCACGGCGGCGGCGGCAATCATGCCGCTGGCACCGGCCTTGTTGTCCACCACCACGGCCTGCTTGGTGTCGTTGGTGATGGACTGGCCGATGGCACGGGCCAGCTGGTCGGTGGCGCTGCCTGCGGCAAACGGCACCACAAAGGTGATGGGCTTGGCCGGAAAGGTTTGGGCGGCAGCGGGCGCGGTGATGGACAAGGCCATCAGGGCACCGGCGGCGGCAGTCAGCGCATGGCGTCGGGTCAAGGCAAAGCGGTTGGCGGGCATGTTGTCTCCTTCTGTTCTATGGGTCATGTCAAACGAAAACGGGGGGCATCACGTCGCAGGCCCGGCTAGGTGCTGGCGCAGCGCAGCGGGCACCTGCACAGGCAACGACAGCAGCCAGTAGCTCAGCGTTTTGCCGTGGCTGTCGAGGTTGAGGGCGTCGTTCACGCCGCCGTCCAGCACATCGTCCAGCACCAGGTTCATGGCGTGTAGCTGGGGCAGCAGGTAACGGGCCACGCGGCTGGGCTGGCGGGCGGCAAAGTGGCGGGCCACGGCCTCTTCGGTCACTTGCTGCACCAGCACATCCCACAGCGCGGGGTGCCAGGCGATGACGCTGAGGTTGGAGCGGTTGCCCTTGTCGCCCGTGCGGCTGTGGGCCAATCGGTAGAGAGGCACAGTGAGCACGGTGGCGGCCTCGGCCGCGTGCGTGTCGGTCATTGCAGGCCTCCTTCGTTCCACATCTGGTAGCCGGTGACCACGGCACTGCGCGGCACCAGGCACGACACGGTGCCCAGGCGCGGGCGCATGGCGGTGCGCACACCGCCGCCGCCTGCGGGGCCGCAGGTGTAGAGGGCCGTCACCTCGCGCACCAGGCGCTGGGCGCTGGCGTGGTCGCGGTGCTGCAGGGCCACGCGCAGGCGCACATCGCGGGCTTCGTCCAAGCCTGCAGCGGGCGCATCCAGCCAGGTGCTGGCGTCGTCGCCCAGCACGCTGGTCACGCCAATCAAATCCACGCGCACGGGGCCCAGACCCTGCAGCCGCTCGCGCAGCACCTGGCCTGCCAGGCGGGCGCGGGCCTCGGCGCGGGGGCCTGCGTAAGAGATTTCGCCTTCGGCAAACCAGCCAGATTCAAAGCACACATTCACCTTGAGCGTGGGCGGCTGCGGATGGCCGCGCACGCCTTCCAGCCGCACCGCATCGGGCCCCACGGGCAGCACCTGGGCGGTGGTGATGTCGGCCACCACATCAGGGGTCAGGTAGGCAGCGGGGTCGTGCAGCTCGTACAGCAGCTGCTCTTTCACCGTGCGCTCGTTGATGCAGCCGCCGGTGCCTGCGGGCTTGGTGATGGTGCAGTGGCCGTCGGGGTCGATCTCGGCAATGGGGTAGCCCAGCGTGGCCAGGCCGGGCACGTCTTTGTAGCCGGGGTCGGCAAAGTAGCCGCCGGTGACTTGCGCGCCGCATTCGAGCAAATGGCCCGCCATGGTGGCGCGGGCCAGGCGGTTCCAGTCGTCGGCCGCCCAGCCGTAGTGCGCCATGGCCGGGCCCAGCACCAGCGATGGGTCGGCCACGCGGCCGCAGACCACGATGTCGGCCCCGGCGCGCAGCGCATCGGCAATGGCCTGCGCGCCGATGTAGGCGTTGGCGCTGACGATGGGCTCGGTGGGCATGGCGGGGCCCAGGGCACGCTCCAGCAGCGCCCGGTGATGGGGGCCGCTCAGGTCGTCGCCCTGCACCACCGCTATGCGCGGGGCGCGCAGGCCCAGCGCAGCCGCCAGTTGGTGAATGCGCCTTGACGCGTCCGCAGGGTTGGCCGCGCCAAAGTTGCTGACGATGCGCACGCCATGCGCCAGGCAGTCGGCCAGCACGGGCTGCAGCAAATCCACCAGCAGCGGCTCATAGCCTGCATCGGGCTGGGTGCGGCGGGCCAGTTGGGCCAGCGCCAGGGTGCGCTCGGCCAGGGTTTCAAAAATCAGCACGGCAGGCTGGCCGCTGGCAATCAGGGCCTGCACCACGGGCGCAGCGGCATCGGTGCGGTCGCCCGAAAAGCCTGCCGCGCAGCCAATGCGCAGGTGGGGTATGTGTTGTGACATCAGTCGCTGTCTCCTGCGGCGCAATGTACGCAGGCTGCGCTATTCTGTGAAATCGATTGTTGCAATCAATCCATCTGCTAATCAAATGAATGAAAACCCCGCCCTTTCCACCCGCCAGCTCGATGCGTTTGTGGCGCTGGCCGAGCACCGCAGCTTTACCCGCGCGGCCATGCAGTGCCATTTGTCGCAGCCCGCGTTCAGCGCGCTGATCAAGGCGCTGGAAGATGCCCTGGGCGCGCGCCTGTTTGACCGCAGCACACGGCATGTGGATTTGACGCCCGAGGGGGTGAACTTTCTCGAATCGGCCCACCGCATTCGCGCCGAGATGCGCGCCGCCGTGGCGGCCCTGCGCGATGCCGTGACGCTGCAGCGCGGCCGCGTGGCCGTGGCGCTGCTGCCATCGCTGGCGGCGGGCTGGCTGCCGCAGGTGCTGGCCAGCTACCAGCAGGCCCACCCCGGCATTGCGGTGGACATTGCCGATGTGCTGTCGGAGCCCTGCATTGACCGCGTGGCCAGCGGCACGGCCGACTTTGCCCTGGCCGCCATCCGCGCCGACACACCCGCACTGCAGGCCGAGCCGTTTTGCAGCGATGGCTTTTACCTGGTGTGCCCCGAGCAGCACCCGCTGGCGCGGCGCAAAAAGCCGCTTGCCGTGGCCGATCTGGCGGGCTACCCCTTCATTCACCTGGCGCGCCACAGCAGCGTGCGCCAGTACCTGGAAGCGGCCTTTCACCCGCAGGCCATGCGCACGCTGATGGAGGTGGAGCAACTGGCCACCGTGACCGGCATGGTGCGGGCGGGCCTGGGCATCAGCGTGGTGCCAGCGCTCACGCTGTTTCACTTCCAGCAGCCGGGGGTGGTCACACGCCCACTGCAATTGCCGGGGCTGACGCGGCAGATTTACCTGGTGCGGCGGCGCGACCAGAGCCTGTCGGCCGCCGCGCAGTCGCTGTACGAATGGATGGTGGCGCGGCGGCCTCGGCTGGGCTAGGCAGCGCCTGCGGCTATTGCTACACAATCAATAGCTGCTGGCGCTTGACTGGCGGGCGCTACAGGGCATTTTGATAAAAACCAACGCCCACATGGGACCACACCTGCCCCGGCCCAGCAGCCCCAAGGGCCCAACGGGTGGGTAAATCCGCGAGAATCTCGGCCCTCAGCATTTCTTCTGCACCAGGCTCCCATGACCGACGCAACCTCTGCACCCGCCCTGCCCGACCACCTCTCGTCCGACCCGCGCAGCCCGCACCACAACGCCGCCGTGTTCGAGCACGACATTGGCATCCGCTTCAATGGCAAGGAACGTTTTGACGTGCAGGAATACTGCGTCAGCGAAGGCTGGGTCAAAGTGCCTGCCGGCAAGACGGTGGACCGCAAGGGCCAGCCCCTGCTGATCAAGCTCAAGGGCACGGTCGAGGCGTTTTACCGCTGACCCCGCCCGGCGCTGCCGCCTTCTCACGCCTGCATGGCCCATACCGCCGCTTTGCCCGTGGCGCAGCCCGCGCCGCCGGGGCTGTGGGTCATCCACTGCGATGGCAGCGCCATTCCCAACCCCGGCCGCATGGGCCTGGGCGCCACGCTGCTGGCTCCCGACGGGCAGCAGCACACCCTTTCGCACACCAGCAGCCTGGTGGGTTGCAACAACGAAGCCGAGCTGCGCGCGCTGATGGCCGCACTGCGACAAGCCCACGCCCTGGGCGCACGCGCGATTGCCGTGCGCAGCGACAGCAGCCTCCTCATCGAACAATTGCGGCCGCCGCAACCAGGCCAGCGCCCCGCTGCCCCGATTACCCGGCTGGCCGAGCTGTTTGACAGCGCACGCGCCTGGCTGGCGCGCTTTGACAGCGTGCAGTGGCAGTGGATTCCGCGCCACCGCAACAGCGCCGCCGACACCCTGGCCCGCGCTGCCCTGGGCGCCCCGGCCAAGGTGGCCCCACACCCCAGCCACAAGAAAAAGAAGCGCTGAACCTCTGTTCAAAGGCACCGCCTGCACCGTGGGCCAGCGTGGCGATGTCGCTCCTGCGTCATTGAAACGTCACAAAGTTGACGTTTTTGCAACAATTTTCCTGCATACTTTGCTGGTTTGGGCTCTTCTGCACGTATCCCGCCCCAGGGCGCGGTGATGGGTGCAGGCGGTCTATCGAAGGCTGTGCAGCAGATGCTCTGCTCCTGCCCGGGTCTTGGACCTGTTCTCACATCTTCAAGGAAGGAACGACATGCGACGTAATGCACGCTGGGTGGTGCTTTTGGCAGGCGCTGGCGCGGTGCTGGGAACTGCCATGGCACAGAACAACAACGCAGCCGCCCAGGCGCGCGCTGCAGCCGCCAGCCCGGCCCCCAACTTTGCCAGCAGCCCCCGCGAAAAGCTCGTGGTGGCCATGCCCAAGACGTATGCGCGGGCCGAGACCATGCTGCTGTGGGGCGACTACTTCAACCACCTGGCACGCTGCGGCAACCTGGACTTGCAGAACCAGCATGGCGAATCGCTGGAGCGCAGCTCCAACATCGACCTGCTGGGCGAAAAAGAGCTGATCGACGGCATCGCATCGGGCAAGGTGCAACTGGCCCAGGTCAACCCTGGCCTGGTGCCGCAGCTGGTGGCCGCAGGCCAGCCCACGCCGTTCGCTGTGCCGGGCAACAAGGCATCGGGCAAGCGCAACTCTTACCACCTGATCCTGATTGCGCGGGTGGACAGCCCCTACAAGGAACCCAAGGACCTGATCGGCAAGAAGATTGCCCACTCCACACCCACCTCCAACTCGGGCAACCTGGCGCCGCGCGCGCTGTTCCCGGCCATTGGGCTGGTGCCGGACAAGAACTACGAAGTGGTGTTCTCCAACGGGCACGAACGCTCGGTGACGGGCGTGATGCACGGCTTTTACCCCGCAGCCGCCGTGGCCAGCGACCTGTACCAGCGCATGGTGCTCAAGGGCGACGTGAAGGGTTCAAGCATTCGCACGCTGTGGGAAAGCGCCCCCTTCATGACCGAGACCTGGACGCTGGGCAAATCGGCATCGCCCGATGTGCAAAACCGCGTGCAGAAATGCTCTTACGCCTACAGCTTCTCACCCAAGCTCAAGCAGTTGCTGCCCGGCAACGACACCATGCTGCCCGTGAATTTCGAGCGTGATTTCGCGACGGTGATGGAGGTCTACAAAAAGACGCAGCAAGCCCAGGCTGCTGCGAAGTAAAGCCCCCCGCGTCCGGCCCGCTGCGCTACCTGGGCTGGACGGTGTGGTCCCGGTCTGGCTTGCGCCAGGGGTCCACATGGGTCATCAGGTTGAGCACCCGGTGGCGCTGCATCACGCGCTGGCGGGCTTCCACCGCAATGTCGTGCCCCTCTTCCACGGTGATCTGGGCGTCCACCTCCAGGTGGGCGTCCACCACCACCATGTCGCCCATCTTGCGGGTGCGCACATCGTGCACGCCCGCCACGCCGGGGGTGTCCAGCAAGGTCTGGCGAATGGCCTGCACCTCTTGCTCATCCACCGCGCGGTCCATCAGGTCGTGCATGGCGTCCCAGCCAAACTCCCAGCCCATCTTGCCCACCATGAAGCCCACGATCAGCGCGGCTATCGGGTCCAGGATGGGGTAGCCCGCCAGGTTGCCCGCAATGCCCACGCCCACCACCAGCGACGAAGCCGCGTCCGAGCGTGCGTGCCACGCGTTGGCCACCAGCATGCTCGACTTGACCTTTTTGGCCACCGCCAGCATGTAGCGAAACAGCAGCTCCTTGCCCACCAGCGCGCCCCCGGCCACCCACAGCGCCACCGAGTGCACCTGGGGCACGGATTCGGGGTTTTCGAGCTTCACCACCGCAGACCAGACCATGCCCACGCCCACGGCGAGCAGCAGCAAGCCCAGCACCAGAGATGCGGCGGTTTCAAACCGCTGGTGGCCATAGGGGTGGTCTTCGTCCGCGTCTTTTTGCGAGTGGTGGTTGGCAAACAGCACCACAAAATCGGCCACCAGATCGGACAGGGAGTGGATGCCATCGGCAATCAAGCTCTGCGATTTGGCCCACACCCCCACCACGATCTGCACGGTGGACAGCACCAGGTTGACCACCACGCTGACCCAGGTGCTGCGCGAGGCGGCAGCGGCACGCTCTTGCGGCGTGTGCTCGGTGTCTTCGGTGTCGTCTAGTTCGTTCAAATTCATAGGTTGCAACCCAGGTACCGCAAAACCCTGAAGGCTACACGCGCAGTCTTAAGAATGCATTGAGACGCCGCAGCTTTTTGCCCGTACGGGCCAAGCCGTCAGCCTGGCACCGTCGCCGCAGCCACCAGCTTTTGCGTGTAGGGGTGCTCAGGGCGGTTCAGCACCGCGTCCACCGTCCCGCATTCCACGATGGCGCCGTCCTTCATCACCAGCACGTCGTGCGCCATGGCGCGGATGACCTCCACATCGTGCGTGATGAGCAGGTAGCTCAGGCCCTTCTCTCGTTGCAGGCGCTGCAGCAAGGCCAGCACCTGTTGCTGGATGGTGACATCCAGGGCGCTGGTGGGCTCGTCCAGCACCAGCACCTGGGGCTGCACGATGAGGGCGCGGGCCACGGCCAGGCGCTGGCGCTGGCCGCCTGAAAATTCATGCGGGTAGCGCGCGAGCAGGCCGGGGAACTGCGCCTCGGTCAGGCCCACCTCGGCCAGGGCGGCTTCCACGCGGGTGCGGCGCTCGGCAGTGTGGATGCCGGGTTCATGCACCAGCAGCCCCTCGCCCACGATTTCTTCGACCGTGAGGCGCGGCGAGAGCGACGAGAACGGGTCCTGGAACACCACCTGCACCCGCTTGCGCAGTGCCTGGTTGGCGGGTGTGTTGCGGGTGGCAGGCTGCTGCCAGGCCTGGCTGTTGACCTGCAGATCGCCCTGCGACGGCAGCAGGCCCAGGATGGCCTGCGCCAGGGTGGACTTGCCCGAGCCCGATTCGCCCACCACGCCCAGCGTCTGCCCCGGCAGCAATTGCAGATCGGCACCCTGCACGGCCACAAACTCGCCCTTCTTGAACCAGCCGCGCACGCCCGGCAGCGGCGTGGGGTACGCCACGCGCAACTGGCGCGCTTGCACTACGGGCGGTGTACCTGCGGGCGGGGCCGCCTCCACCACATCGCGCCGGGGCTGGCTGGTGATCAGGCGGCGCGTGTAGGGGTGCTGCGGGTTGGCGAACACCTCGGCCACAGCGCCCTGCTCTACCAGCACGCCCTGCTCCATCACCGCCACGCGGTCGGCAAAGCGGCGCACCAGGTTCAAATCGTGCGTGATGAGCAGCACGGCCATGCCGGTCTGGCGTTGCAAGTCGGAGAGCAAATCCAGAATCTGCCCGCGCAGCGTCACATCCAGCGCGGTGGTGGGCTCGTCGGCCAGCAGCAGTTGGGGTTCGCTGGCCAGGGCCATGGCAATCATGGCGCGCTGGCGCTGCCCGCCCGAAAGCTGGTGCGGAAAGCTGCCCGCGCGCCTGGCAGGCTCAGGAATGCCGGTTTTTGCTAGCAATTCAATAGCTGCTTGCGCACATTCTGCGCCGGTCAAACCCTTTTTTAGCATCAAGATCTCGGCGATCTGCTGGCCGATGGTCATGAGCGGGTTGAGCGCGGTCATGGGCTCCTGGAAGACCATGGCGATGTCGCCACCGCGCACGCCGCGCATTTCACGCTCGGAAAGCTGCAGCAGGTCGCGCCCGGCAAACAGGGCCTGGCCCTCCACCGCCGCATCGCCGGCCAGGCGCAGCAGGCTGAGCGCGGTGATCGTCTTGCCCGAGCCAGATTCGCCCACCAGCGCCAGCTTTTCGCCCCGTGCAATCTCGAAGCCCACGCCACGGACCACCGACTTGGCGCCAAAGCGAACCTGCAGGCCACGCACCTGCAGCAAAGGGGTGGCGGGGGTTGTGCTGTGTGCCTGCATCACTTGTCGGCCTTTCGTGGGTCCAGAGCATCGCGCAAGGCATCGCCCATGAAGGTCAGCAGCAGCAAGGTGACCACCAGCACCGCAAAGGTGGAGAGCGAAATCCACCAGGCGTCGATGCTGTTCTTGCCCTGGCTCAGCAGCTCGCCCAGGCTGGGGGTGCCGGGTGGCACGCCCAGGCCCAGAAAGTCGAGCGAGGTGAGCGCGAGGATGGCCGCACTCATGCGAAACGGCAGGAAGGTGACCACGGGCGTCAGGCTGTTGGGCAGGATGTGGCGCCAGATGATGTGCCAGTTGCCCACGCCCAGTGCGCGGGCCGCCTTCACGTAGTCAAGCTGGCGGTTGCGCAGAAATTCGGCACGCACATAGTCCGACAGGCCCATCCAGCCAAACAGGCTCAGCAAAATCAGCAGCAGCGCAATGCTGGGCGCAAACACGGCGCTGAAGATGATGAGCAGGTACAGCTCGGGCATGGAGCCCCAGATTTCAATGAAGCGCTGAAAGGCCAGGTCCGTCTTGCCCCCAAAAAAGCCCTGAATGGCACCGGTGACCACGCCCAGCACCACGCCCGTGGCCGTGAGCGCCAGCCCGAACAGCACGCTCACCCGAAAACCATAGAGCAATTGCGCCAGCAGGTCCCGCCCCCGGTCGTCGGTGCCCAGCCAGTTGTCGGCCGTGGGGGCCGAGGGGTTGGGCGACTTGGCAAAGTAGTTGAGCGTGTTGGGACCGTAGCGGTTGAGGGTGTAGAGCGCCCAGTTGCCATCAGCACTCAGCCGCTGCTGGATGAAGGGGTCGAGGTAATCGGTGGGCGTGTCAAAGTCGCCCCCGAAGGTTTTTTCGGAATAGTCCCGCAGCATGGGGAAGTAGGTTTGCCCTTCATAGCGCACGATCAGGGGCTTGTCGTTGCTGACCAGTTCGGCACACAGGCTGACCAGTACCAGTGCGCAAAACAGCCACAGGCTCCAGTAACCCTGCCGGTTGCGCTTGAAACGCAGCCAGGCGCGGCGGGAGGGCGACAGTGAAGCGGATGCAGCGCTGTCAGATGCAGCGGGTAAAGAAGGTGTGGTGGAACCCATGGTGCGGATGGTTGCTTCGTCTTCCAAAGTCACACAGCGTCGTGCAGCAAGAGGGCCTTGCTGTACTGCAAAAATTCGTCCAGGTGCTTTTCAATGATGGCGACAGTGATGGGCAGTTGCAGGCTCTGGTAATCGTGCACCGCAATGTTGCGAAAGCCCACCATGCGCTGCAAGCCTGCAGCCAGCTCCTGTTCAATCCGGCCTGCACGGGCCAGCAGAGCAAACACATCCCGCGCACTTTGCGGAACGCCCAACCGGTCACGCCGGATCAGGTGCTGCCCCATGTCCAACGCGGCCTCACAGGCGCGTTGGATGTTCAAAATTGCGGCGTCCTGGCGGCTGAAATTGGTGGCAAAACTGGCGGGGTCACTGAAATACTCTTCGCGCGCGCGCTGCACGCAGCGCTCAATCGTTGCGGCCTTGTTAATCAGAACGTCATCCACCATACACGCTCCCACGCTGTTGAATGTCCGCCAGCAAGCCAGTCCGTGCAGCATCCAGCTCAGTCTTATCACTCAGGACAGCGCTCTCAAAAATAGCCGCCTGGGCATCTCTGGCCCACCAGCGCACGCCCTGCGTGATGACCTGGTACTGCATCACGGTGGAAGCAGCACGCAAATCCAGCAAATCGACAGGACAACCGGCCACATCAGCCAACTCGCCCGACAAGCTCCACAGCTGGTGCACATCGGCGTAACCAGCCACCAGGACTGCCAAGTCCAAATCACTCTGGGGCGTTGCCACACCGTGCACCCGGCTGCCAAAGGCATACACCGCCAACAGCCCAGGCAATTGAGCTTGTAGCAGGTGCACGGTGCGCTCTATCCCCTCAAGGGACAAAGGTGCGGGGAGCGTGTGCGTCGAGGGCATTACGAGTCTTTCAATCAAACTTCACGCGGGGGTCTACCCACACGTAGCACAGGTCGCTCACCAGCTTGGTCACCAAGCCGATCAGCGTGAACAAATACAGGGTGCCCAGCACCACCGGGTAGTCGCGGCGGATCACGCTTTCGTAGCTGAGCAGGCCCAGGCCGTCGAGGGAATACAGCGTCTCGATCAGCAGCGAACCGGTGAAGAACGCACCAATGAACGCTGCAGGAAAGCCGGTGATGATGGGAATGAGCGCATTGCGCAGCACATGCTTCCACAGCACCTGCCGGTCGCTCAGCCCCTTGGCACGGGCGGTGAGCACGTATTGCTTGCGGATCTCTTCCAAAAAGGCATTTTTGGTAAGCATGGTGGTGACGGCAAAGCTGCCCAGTACCATGGACGTGATGGGCAAGGCGATGTGCCAGAGGTAGTCCGTCACCTTGCCCCACATCGACAGTTCTTCCCAGTTGGCCGAGGTGAGCCCGCGCAGCGGAAACCACTGCAACTGCCCGCCAAACACCACCAGCAGCGCCACGCCCAGCACAAAGCCCGGAATGGCATAGCCCACCAGCACCAGCAAGGTGGTGACCAGGTCAAACCGCGAGCCCGCCCGCACCGCCTTGGCCACGCCCAGCGGCACGGCCACCAGGTAGCTGATGAAGAAGGTCCACAGGCCCAGGCTGATGGAGACCGGCAGCTTCTCTTTCACCAGCTGCCACACATCCTTGTTCTGAAAAAAGCTGCGGCCGAGGTCAAACCGTGCGAACTGGCCCAGCATCTGAAAGAAACGCTCGTGCGCAGGTTTGTCGAAGCCGTACAGCGCCTTGATCTGCTCCAGCCGCTTGGGATCCACCCCCTGCGCGCCGCGGTAGCCCATGCCGCCGCCTTCGGCACCGCCGCCGCCCGCCATCCCGGCCTTGGCTTCGGCCATGTACTGCTCCACCGGGCCGCCGGGCACGAACTGCACCACCACAAAGGTGAGCAGCAGCACGCCCAGCAGGGTGGGAAACATCAGCAAAAAACGTTTGAGGATGTAGGCAAACATGGGCTGGTTGGGTGAAGTCCGAGCGTTGGGCTGTGGGGCAAGAAGGCGCTGGAGGCAAACGCTGCGCTGCTTCTCACTTCTTGTCAGGCGCCGTCTGCGGCGGGTTGCGCGCCCACCACGTGTCGATCGCCCAGCCCTCGCCACTGGCGTAGGGCGGCATGGCGTCCGGCCGCGCCAGCCGCCATGCGTTGTAGGCCATGCGGTGCGTGCCCGCCGTCCACTGCGGAATCAGGTAGTGGCTGTGGGCAATGATGCGTTCGAGCGCATGGCAGGCGGGCAGCAGTTGCGCCTCGGTCTTGGCCGAAGTCATGGCCTTGATCATCGCGTCCACCGCAGGGTTCTTCACGCCGGGGAAGTTGCCGGAGTCTTCCATGTCGGCCGCCGCGCTGCCAAACATGTCAGCAAACTCCTGGCCCGGGTTGTTGGTGCCCTGGTAGGCCATGGAGGTAATGTCGAAGTCAAACTTCTGCAGCCGCTGCTGGTACAGGGCAAAGTCCACCGAGCGGAACTTGAGCGTGATGCCGAGCTTCTCCAGCGCGCGCATCCAGGGCGTGACGGTGCGCACGCCACCTTCGTTGCTGTCCATGTATTCCAGCACCATGGCCTGGCCCTGGGCGTTGCGCAGGGCACCATCGCGCACCTCCCAGCCCGCTTCCTTGAGCAAGGCCTGGGCCCGGCGAAGGTTGGCACGCAGGGACGAATCCCCATCGGTGCGCGGTGGCACCGTCATCGGGCCGAACGCTGCGGCGGGAATGTGCTTGCGCCAGGGTTCCATCAGCGCCAGTTCTTCAGGCGACGGGGTGCCCCGGGTTTCGCAGGCCGTGTTGCCAAACAGGCCGTTCACCCGCTGGTAGGCACCGTAGAACAGCTGGCGGTTCATCCATTCATAGTCCACCGCCAGGCCCAGCGCCTCGCGCACGCGCACGTCCTGCAGGAAGGGGCGGCGGGTGTTGAGCACATAGCTTTGAAACCCTGCGGGCAGCTTGTGCTTGAACTCGCCCTTGACCAGCTCGCCGGTATCGAACTTCTTGCCGTTCACGCGCCGGGCCCAGTCGCCCGCGCTGAAAAAGCGCATCAGGTCAAACTCGCCCGCTTTCAGGGCCTCGAGCCGTGCCGTGCTGTCTTTGTAGATCTTGACCAGGATGCGGTCAAAGTTGGCCGTGCCTTTGCGCACATTCAAATCGCGCGCCCAGTATTGCGGGTCACGCACGTAGGTGATGTCTTTGCCAAACTGCACCGGGCCGATCTTGTAAGGGCCGCTGCCAATCGGGATGTCGGTGACCACCTGATCGAACGGCTTGGCCTTGCCGTTTTCTACCCCCCAGTCGCGGCTGAACACCGGCAGGCCACCCACGGTGAGGGGCAGCTCGCGGTTGGGCAGCTTGAAGCGGTAGCGCACGGTGCGGTCGTCCACCACATCCACCCCGGCCACCTCAGCCAGCAAGGTTTTGTAGGCGGGCGAGGTAAAGGGGCCCACCAAAGTGTCGAAGCTGTGCTTCACATCCTGCGCCAGCACCGGCTTGCCATTGTGAAAGCGCGCCTCGGGCCGCAGGCGGAAGGTCGCCGACAGGCCATCGGCAGCCACGTCCACATCTTCGGCCAGCAGACCGTAGCCGGTGGCAGTTTCGTCTTGCGCCCCCACCAGTAGCGAGTCGAACATCAGCGACGACAGGTAGGCCGGCGCATTGCCTTTGATGGTGAAGGGGTTGTACTTGTCGAACGTGGACACGCGCAGGTTGCTCACCAAACGCAGCTCACCGCCCTTGGGGGCGGCGGGGTTCACGTAGGCAAAGTGATCAAACCCGGCAGGGTATTTGGGCTCGCCCCACAGGGCGTAAGCGTGCGCCGCCCAGGCAGGGGCCGCGCCCCCGACACATCCCGCCAGCAAAAAAGTAAGCCAAAACCGCATGCGACAATTCTGCACTACGTTCATTGGCCACCGCACCGCTTGGCGCATTCCCCTATGCGCTAAGCCCGTGGGCCCCACCCCCATCCCCGAAGGAGAAGAAACATGGGTTTTCTGACCGGCAAGAAACTGCTCATCACCGGCGTGCTGTCCAACCGTTCCATCGCCTATGGCATTGCCAAGGCCTGCCACGAACAGGGTGCCGAGCTGGCTTTCAGCTACGTGGGTGAGCGCTTCAAGGACCGCATCACCGAGTTCGCTGCCGAGTTCAATTCCAAGCTGGTGTTTGACTGCGATGTGGCCAGCGACGAGCAGATTGCCCGCATGTTTGCCGACCTGAGCCAGGTGTGGCCCAAATTCGACGGCTTTGTGCACAGCATTGGCTTTGCCCCTCGCGAAGCCATTGCTGGCAACTTCCTGGACGGCCTCTCGCGCGAGAACTTCCGCATTGCGCATGACATCAGCGCCTACAGCTTCCCTGCCATGGCCAAGGCTGCCCTGCCTTACCTGAACGACAAGTCGTCGTTGCTGACGCTGTCTTACCTGGGCGCGCTGCGCTCCATCCCCAACTACAACACCATGGGCCTGGCCAAGGCCAGCCTCGAAGCATCGGTGCGCTACCTGGCCGAAGCCGTGGGCCGCACCGAAGACGGCCGCAGCATCCGCGCCAACGGCATCAGCGCCGGCCCCATCAAGACCCTGGCCGCCAGCGGCATCAAGGACTTTGGCAAGCTATTGAGCCGCGTGGCCGACGCCTCGCCCCTGCGCCGCAACGTGACCATTGAAGACGTGGGCAATGTGGCCGCCTTCCTGCTGTCCGACCTGGCCAGCGGCATGACGGCTGAAATCACCTACGTGGACGGCGGCTTCAGCCAGACCGCGGGCCTGAGCGCAGACCAGGTGTAAAACTGCGCAGGGCTGAACAGGCTCCACATCAAATTGGCTGCTAGCGCTTATTTAACAAGCGCTAGCAGCTATTTTTTTGATAGCAACACACTTCCACGATGCACCGCAGACGCTGCCTGACCTGGCTGGGCCTGATGCCCCTGAGCCCTCTCACCCCCCTGCTCCCGCTGACTACCCCTGCAGCTTGGGCAGCCGATGCACCCGCCCTGCTGCTGGCCAACGTGTACCGCCCCGGAATGCCGCTGGCCGACTACTGGGTGAGCGAAAAATACGACGGCGTGCGCGGCTATTGGGACGGCCACACCTTGCGCACGCGCGGCGGCGAAACCGTGGTGGCCCCCGCGTGGTTTACCGCAGGCTGGCCCACCACGCCCATGGACGGCGAGCTGTGGGCCGGCCGTGGCCGCTTTGCCCATGCCCAGTCCACCACCCGGCAGCAGCAGCCTGACGAGGCCGCGTGGCGGCAGATGCGCTTCATGGTGTTTGACCTGCCCGCCCACGGCGGTGTATTCGACGAACGCCTGGCTGCCTTGAAAACGCTGGTCGCGTCCATCCAGCACGACTGGGTGCAGGCCGTGCCACAGCAACGTGTGGCCACCGATGCCGCCTTGCAGGCCCTGTTGCAACGCACGGTGCGATCGGGTGGCGAGGGGCTGATGCTGCACAAAGGCAGCTCGCTGTACCGATCAGGCCGCAGCGATGACCTCATCAAGCTGAAGACGCATGACGACGCGGAGGCCCTGGTCGTAGGCCACCTGCCCGGCAAAGGCAAGCACGCCGGGCGGCTGGGCGCCCTGTTGGTAGAGATGCCCACAGGCCAGCGCTTCAAGCTCGGGGCCGGGCTGACCGACGCAGACCGCGACCAGCCGCCGCCGCTGGGCAGCTGGGTGACTTACCGCTATCGAGGCACACACGACGGGGGCCTGCCCCGGTTTGCGAGCTTTGTACGGGTGCGGCTCGACATGCCCCCTGCCTCGCCTCAAAACCCCCAATAAAAAACGCTCCGAGGCAAGCCAGGGAGCGTTCGCAGCGGCTGGCGCGCTCACCGCGCCACGCTGTTCGTCTCAGATGGTGCGGCCGTAAGGGCCGTCGTCTCCCAGCTGCACGATGTTGTCGGCCGTGACACGCGGAGTCTTCGCTGTCTTGGATGGCTTGCCTTCGGCGGCCACACAGTCGGCATAGAAGCGCACCTGCCCGTTCTCGTCTTCCACTTCCACCAGGCCGTGGATGTCGGTTTCAAAGCCGGGGCACAGCTTGGCGAATTCGCGGGCGAACTTGAGGTAGTCCACGATCTTCTTGT
>ERZ650302.396-NODE-396-length-23723-cov-7.402653_pt1 | contig 23723 bp, 15 predicted proteins | sample MGYA00376238_ERZ650302 | MGnify/ENA primary metagenome ERZ650302 (study PRJEB26733, sample SAMN07839298) | wastewater metagenome | biome: urban; feature: wastewater treatment plant; material: waste water | place: USA: North Carolina | collected 2016-04-28 ... | reverse complement strand
TAAATGATAAAGGTAAGCCCACAAAAAAACAGCCCAATTCAGTGATGATAAAACATATCGTACATTGGCTGTTAATCATGGGTTGGGAAAAGAATTAAGCAAAACCAATTGAAATTAAAAATTTTCTAAGAAGTCATCCTAAATTTGATAGTTTAAGTAAAATAACATTCCACCAAATTTCTTGTCTATCTACCCGATTATCAATTGTCTGCCAAATCATTACAGGTTTGGCAGAGTCTAATTGCTCACCAATTAATTGCCAACGCTGTTCATTCATATCACAGAAAAATCGACCGTCTTTTTCACGCTCGGCATCGCCATACTTAAAAGAGGCATACAAAATCCCATCGGGTTTTATACAAAGAATTAAATCATTAAGCAGTTTTGTCAAGTCATCAAAAGGCACATGAAGCAAAGACGCACATGCCCAAATACCGGTAAAATGATTTTGCCAGTTTTGAGCATCTATTTCTTCAAATGTCATACATTGCCAATTAACTCGATTATCGGTTTCTTTAGCTAAATCAATTAAATTTTGTGAGCCATCAATGGCAGTCACGTCAAAGCCTTGATTGGCAAAAAATACACTATCCCGCCCCGATCCACAGCCAACGTCCAAAATAGCCTGCTTGCCTTTTGGCAAATTTTCCAAAAAAGGCTGATAGACATTTTGCATATCGACATTGATGGTTTGGCTAAAAAAATCTTTAGCGTTAGTCTGATAAAAATCTAAAGTCACCATCTAAAAAATACTCAGCCCTTGTGGCTTAGGTTGCCAATTATGAATGAGGCGTTCTTTTGAAAAACGGTAGGATTTGTCCAAAAAATATTTGCGGTCACGCTCGGTTGTACCTGTTTGCATAATCAGCGTTTCCCTCAAAGGGTGATGACTACCAATTAAGTATTCATTACGAGTATACAAACGCTCTAACAATTCAATGGTGGGGACTTGGGCAAACTTACCACTTTCACCCCGATTGCATTCAGCACATGATAAAACCAAATTCCAAACCCCATCAACATTGACAGGGCGACAGCAACCAGCGTTGGCAACATCTGGCTTTAATAAATGGGGAAAAAAATGGTCAACGTCTGCTAGTAAGTCATCGGCTGATGAAATACTGATTTCTTTAAAACAGTAGAAACAGCGGCTTTTTTGGTAGCCATTTAACGCACCGCGAGAGGTGGTAATGTTGGTTCTGCGATGTTTGCTGTCTTGGGTAAAAAGCTGTTTGGTTTCTTGGTCAAATTCGACGGCAATCAGGTTTTTATTGATGTTCAATTCCCACGCCTTTTCCACCAAATTCCAACGCGACTCGGTTTCTTGGTTTAAGTCTTTTGCCGAATTATCATACACATAAAACAGTTTAAAAAGGTTATCAGTTAAACGAATACCTTTGTTAAATTTACGCTCATCAATAAAAAATTCTTCATTAATGACATCATAAAACCGCTCAGTGACCGCTTTGGTATTAACAACATGAAAGGCGTCTAAAACGTATTTAAAACCTTCTTTTTTGGTGATTTGAATCAGTCTATCTTCATCAATTTTGCCTTCATTAAAATCTTGGCAAGCTTGGATAAACTGACTGGTTTTAAAGGTGATTTGCTTTGGGCTATGTTTGAGGTGTTCGGCAAGGTGTAGTGCGTAAGGCAACGCCAAATCATCAAGCGTGATTAAATCGGATTTCCGCTCAAGACTAACATCAATCAGACTTTTAGCAAGGGCAAATTTATAAGATGCGGTATTTTTGCCAAATAAAATAATGGCTCGCCAATAGTTTTCTAGGGTGGGTTCAACATCGACAAAGTTCATCTCACATCCATGTAGTACGCTTTTGGCTTACTATATCATACCCCAACCTTGATTTTAGCCAAAATTACTTTTGATAGGCTTACATGGCTGTATATCCACTACTACATAAAAAAGCCACTAAAAATTTAGTGGCTTTTTTTAAGGTTGGGGTTAATACCAAGGTGGAACATGTTCTTGGTCGTCATCGCCTCGCAAGTCATCGTCATTTGAAGGATAAATATCAAGCATTTCTTCAAGTTGAAGTCTTTCACTTAGAAAATTATGACAACCATCACATATCCAATTTTCCCAATCATACGGCATTTCGTGATAGCCTACTGGCTCTTTTAGCAAGTATTTTGTACCGCAATGAATACAAATGATATCATTACTATATAGACGGTATCGACTTAATGCCCATGCTAACTCATCCACTGTCATGCCAAAGGTTTGGCAAACCTGATTTATAAAGACAATATGATTGGGTTTAGCATTTAAATCAAAATTTGGTGTTAAGTAAAAATGACATGCTTTGATTTGCTCGGGCGTTAAAATAGGGTCATATAGAATATTATAACTTAGAAATGATTTATTATTCATCGTAGGCTCCTAACATCGACTCTGGAAATTGCTTATCAAAAAGATGGCGTAACTGACGGTAACGCTCATTAGCCGTTTCATCTGGGTCAATGCGATGTAGTTGACGCTGCGTCCAAATGCGCACCGCCTTTTGGTCATTTACATCTAACTCAATCTCCAAAAACTCTGCTAACTCTTTGGTTGGCATAATACGGAATTCTTTGATTAACTCATTACTTAGGTGTAACGCTCCAGCACTGACATAATCGTTTTTTTGCCCAAGTAACTGCTGTAATAATTGATTTGAATTGTTCATTAGTCATTGTCCTTTTTGGCATTATCTTGTTTATCGTTATTTTTTTCAGAAGCGAGTTGTTTGCTCGCCAATAGTAGGCTATCCATTGCTGAGCCATCTTGACGTGTCATATCAGGCACATAACGGCTGTACACACGAAATAGCATTTCGGTACTGCTATGCCCCATTTGCTTGGCAATCCACTCAGGATTTTCCCCTGCCGCAAGCCATAGCGTGGCTGCCGTATGCCGAGTTTGATAGGCTCGGCGGTGTTTAATGCCTAGTAATGCAAGCGTGGGTGTCCAAATACGTCGATTGACGTTGCGATGCTCCAATGGCTTGCCTTGTGAATTACAGAACACATAGCCTGATTTGCCAAAGGTATAGCGTTTTTGCTCTTGTAGGGCATCATAAACAAGCTGTGACATAACAATTTCACGGTTTGAGCCGTAAGTCTTTGTCGGACCTTCAATGCCATCGACAATCGCAGAACGGATTTTGATTTCTCGGCGGTCAAAATCGACATTCTCCCATTTCAACCCATCTATCTCACTGCTTCGCATACCTGTAAAAAAACGAGTGGTATAATAGGGTTTGTAATCGGCTCGCACTTTATTTAGAAAAAGCCATACTTCACTGAGCGTAAATGGATGAACATCAGGCTTTTCTTCTTTTAAATTTTTGATATTTTTAAAAGGCGTTTCAAAGCCATAGCGGTCACTGGCTTCCTGTAGTATCATACGCAGAGGTATCATTATCTGATTGATTCTGGCTACCGACAGACTTGTTTGATTGTCTTTACCGTAACGAACTTTGGCGAGGGAGCTACGGAAATCAAGCAAGTCTGACTTTCTAATGGTATGTAATGGCTTCGTTTTAAAATAGGCCAAAAGGTAGTTATCCAGCATAATTCGCATTTTCTGTTGATAGCTCGGTCGCCATTCGACTTGCTTTTCATCAAACCAAGTTTGGCTAAACTGCCCAAAGGTGGGTTTGCGACTCACACACGTTTCGACTCGGTCATCAAGCTGTTTCATTTGCTCAATTTTGTCACTTTTGGGAAAATACGCCCCATAATCAAAAATTCCTAGGGTAATTTCTGCTTCCATTTTTTCGACAATCTTTGCCAAGGCTTTGCGGTTGGCAGGGGTATCGCTTAAGTTGGTTTTTTCACGGCAGCGAATATTGTGGTAGCGAAAATCCACAACCAACACGCCATGTCTAGCTCTTATTGATGCCATTTCATCACTCCTTATTGTAGTGCCATGCCGTTGATTAGGCTCATGGCAGGTTTGCACATATCTTCTTCAATCCGCTCCCAAACATATAGAATTTTGCGACCACCAAAGGGACGAATGTAGTGAATATTTTCGATAAGTACACTGTCTTTTAAGCGAGTACGAATGGTGCGAGGGTTGTATTTGATACGCTCAGAAAGCTCTTCTGTGGTAAGATACGTTTGTGTCATCATAGACTCCTTGTAAAAAGTATAATTGAGATAGGATTTTTTCTATCTGAGATATACTTTACCATAAATTTATAATTGAGCAAGTACTTTTTACAACTCTTATGGTACTTTTTTATGATTAAATGTAAATTACCACTTTTATTGGCTGAAAAAAGGCTAAAAGTCGCCGATGCCGTTCGAGAAACGGGCATTAGTAAGACGACTTTGCATAAAATTTATAATGAACAATCCACTAGAATAGAGTTTGAGACGATTGATAAACTATGTGCGTTTTTGGAAGTGAGTGTTGACGAGCTATTTGAGCATATACCCAATAAAGTAAAAAATGATGCAAACGAGCGAGAGGTGAAAGATGATAAATAATCGCTTGCCCTTACTATTGGCAGAAAGAAAATTGCGAGTGGCAGACGTGGTAAGGCTGACGGGCATTAGCAAAACTACTTTGCACAAGATTTACAAAGATGAATCGACACAAATTGATTTTGATACCATTGATAAATTGTGTGATTTTTTGGACGTGACAATGGGGGAAATTTTCGAATATGTGCCTGATGAACAGGTGGAAGAACAGTAGTCTCAACTTGGTTAAAATTTAAAACCAAGTCTGGTTAAATACGGCATATACAACGTCACTTTGTTATGGTCACGCTGTAGTTCTTCAGTAATTCGGCTGATGAATGCCGACATCGCTTCACCAGAACGAGCAAAATTACTGCCGAAATTAGCGTCATTAGCAAGCTTGACTGCAAAGGTACTGGCTTGTGAAGCCGTTAAAAGGTGAAGCGTTTTATTCGCTATGTCATTATTAGCTTCTGCCGTATCCGATTTTCGTTTCACCTTAATATCAATTCGAAAGTGGGTAATATTACGACCTGCTTTAATAGGCACTATCTCAAGTTTAAAATCGCCTTGTTGATTAATTTGCTCAATGGCAGGGTCCAGTATTCGCCGCCTAAATTCAGCAACTTTGGGATATTTATCCGCCACACCAAACAAGTCTTTCCACTCAAAAACCGACATTTCAGGCGTACTGCCCAGTTTTTGCCATTTGGTGATTAACTCATAGATTCTTTTACTACTTGCCCCTGTGAATGCTACCGTTTTAACGTAATCGTATTTAGTGTACGCTTTACCCGTATGTTCAATTAGAAATGCCAATGGGTCAGAAAAATGCAATAGCAAGTAGCCTTGTTGGTCTTGGTAGGAGATACCCTGTAGCCAATTGTACTCTGCACGAAGTGTTGTAAAGTTATTATGAGGAGGTTTAAGCACTGATAATTTATCATCTTCTTTATCAGAAATGATGGATAAATCACGATATAAGGTAAATTTTAGTTTCTTCTCACCCAGTGTTTGTGCAGTATCCTTAAGGGTTTTATAAGCGTAAATATCACTAACTTGATTGGCGGCTGCAAATTCTTTGGCAGTAATCATCACTTGCTTACTGCCAGTTTGCTGTTTATGAATTTTATTGATAGCCAAAGTCATCAAATCATGTTCCGCCATCGTCAAATCATAGCCAGCTTCGACCAAGGTATTGGATTTGGTAATCATGATTTTATCACTGCCTTTACAGTAAAAGTTCGATTCTGCCATTGTACCACTCGTTATTAAACACTTGGCTCAATTATAAGAATGGTTCAAAAAAGCATAAAATCGTAAGTGACCTTAAATGACATCGGTTACAAAAGATAACTAAACTATCAATTCAATAATTTGTACGTATATCCCAACAATCTGTACATTTCAATTCAATAATTCGTACATCTAATTTCAATAATCTGTACATCTTAATTCAATAACTTGTACATATAATGGCTTTCATAGCCAGGATTATCAAGGACCGAAGTGAGTTGATAACTCTTATACTTTCAATAACTCTAATAAACGTTTAGTCTAAAAAAACCATGTACGAAGAAGATATTTTCTCGATAATTTTTTGATTTTATATAACTAGAATCGTGTATGATAATCTGTAAATTTTTGAAAAAAAGTATAGTAAAGCCAATGATTTAAATGGGTTACCGTTTTTTAGAGACAAAGTATGGAAATTATTACAGCTGATACTCAAATATTTAATGAACAAGCCTCTGAGATAAAAAATATAAATCGTTTGTTAAGGGTTGCTTTGATTAACAGCTATCCTGAAGGAAAAATCCATCTGTTAGATGTTGATAATAACACCATCATTACAGGGCGTAATGCTTCCGGTAAAACCACGCTCATGGGCGTGATTGCTCCTTTTTTTGGCGTGCCTCTCAGTAGTATTGCTCGCCAATCTGAAGTAAAGCAAAGCTTTATTGATTTTTATTTACCTTTTGAAAATAGCTATATCGTCTATGAGTATCAGCGAGATGGACAGCAGTTTTGTGTGTTATTACGTCGCCGTGGCGATACACCGATTTTTCATTTTATTAATTCATCCTATGATGAAAATTGGTTTATTCATATCGAGCAAAATCAACGATATTTTAACAATTATGCTCAGGTCAAAGAGTCTATTGAAAACCAACAATGTATTATCAGTATCAATTTACTTCATTCGGAATATGAAGCCATTATTAGCAACTCACCTTCTGCTATGGTAAGAGCTTATAGTAAGGATTCTCAGAAAAATATTACCAATTTTAAAAGTAGCTTCTCTTTGCCGTCGAGCAGTCATGGAAGCTTTTTTGGTTTTGCTCCGATTGCTTACAATATCTTGCAATCAAAATTGGAGTTTGATGAAATCTGTAAATTTCTTGTCGATGCTATGCAAAAACAAGGTTTGCTACAAGGCGGTTCATTGAGTTTGAGTACAGAAGGCATTAACACCCAACTTTGGATTAGGCAACGTAAAGCTTTAGATGACATTGAGGCATTAAAGCCAAAATTTGAGCAATTAACGGTATTATTAGCCGACAATGAAGCATATCAGTCTGAGCTCAACACGATATATCATCAAGCTATTTTGGTTGGCAATGCTTTAGAAGAACAACAAGCGATTTTGCGAGACCAACTTACTCACGATGCTCGCGAGCTCACTACCTATCAAGATGACATTGACACGCAACAGCGACAACATCTGCACCAAATGAGCATATTAGAAGATGAAATCAGTCGCACAAGCCATTCATTGACACAATTAGAGCAACAAAAGACGGATTTTGAATTAGGAAATCAGGAATTTAAGCCTATTGCCCAACTCCAGCAATATGCTCAGAAGTTACCCATTCTTGAAAATGAGCGTATTCAACAAAACTCGCTTTATCAAATGCTCAAAATGCGTTTCAACGCCCTTGATTTAGTCATTCAAGACATCGAGAATGATTATAAAGACCGTAAACATAAAATCGAAGCAGATTTCGCTGATAATCAACGCTACATTCAAGAGCAAAAAAGCTTTCTTAATAACACGCTCAATCAGAAAAAACTTGAATTACAGAGCCAATATCACGCTGACAAAGAAGCCAATGCAAAGCATTTTAACCAACAGATTGAGCAAATTTACGAATTACAAAACAGTGATAAGGTTGAGCAACAACGCTTAAAAACCCTACAAACCAACACAGGCTTTAGTGAGCATTTTCAACAGCTTCTGAATCAAAATCTAGAGCAACAGCAAGCGATTAAAGTTAAACTCAATCAGCACAAAAAATCCGTACAAAATCAGTCAAAAAAAGTGACTGATTTTAAAAGTCAAATTGATACTATCCTTGAGGAACAATTAGGACTGACGCGAGAGCAAGAGTCACTACAGCAGAAAATATCTGAACTCAAGGCATTAAGCCATGGCGATAATTTATATAGCTTTTTGCTTAACAGTGAGAAAGAACAACCCAAGCTAGCCCCTATTATCGAAAATATCCATAAAACCATTTGCCACGATTTGCTCAAACGAACAGACCTAAATCCGCAATGGCAAGAAGCGGAAATTTTAGAGAATAGCGAGTTAAACAATGGCTTATTTGGGTTAAATCTTGACACTCATCGTATTGTCTTAACTAGTGGGCAACAAAGCCTAGCTGAAATTTATGCTGAAATCGATCAAAAATCCAAACAGACTTTGGCAATTCAAGAGCAACTTGATAGCTTTGAGAAACAGCTTAAAGCCTTACACCAGCAACATGACAATGCCAAAATTGAACGACAACAATTCGATAGCACCACGCAACGCTATGAGCAACAGCAAGAAACCCTAAGCGAAAACTATCAACAGCTAAAAAATGAAGCTGAAAAAGTCAAACGAGCCGAGATTGCTAAACTTACCGAACAGCTTGAGATAATCAATCAGCAATTGAACCATCACCAGCAAAAAATCGCAGAAATCAAGCAGCGACAAGCTATCCAGCAAAACCAGCTTGAGCAAGCTTGGCAACAAAAAATTGCCCAAGCTGAACAGGAATTTAAACAAAATGATGAAAGTCTAAAAACAGAGCTAGAACGGCTAAAACAACAAGCATTTGATGATATTAAACAGGCTGAAATTCGACGTGACAAAGCCATTGCAGACAAAGGCTATGACCGTAGCGAACTTACCAAGCTAGAACAACAAATCCATGCGCTAGACACTCAGATACAGCTTGCCAAAACTGCCCAACAACGAGTTGCACGTTATGAGCAGTTTTTGCAGAGTGACTATCAGCAATATCAGCCATTGACTGAGAAAAAACACCAACTCAAACGTGACCAACAAAATAACCAACTTGCCTTTGAACAGGCACAGCAAAAAATTCTTGAAATGGTACGTGATCTACAACGTCGTCTTGATGAAAGTAACAAGACACTTGAACAGTACGACAAAGACCAAAAACACTTACAGCAAACCATGCAATTTGCGAACAATCGCTTGAATCCTGCTCTATTAGCAGAATTAGAACACATCAATGTTGATACAGCGTTAATCAATAACCAAGATGCCAATCCAGATATTCATATTTGGGTAATGCAAATCATTACGCAACTCGATAAAACAGCACAGCAAGCTAAAAAAACCACTGAGCAAGGTAAATTTGTGGTCAGTGATATCAAAAATCCGTTTATCCGTAACCCTGAAATGTTTGCCAGTTTGTTGGCAGATGAACAGAACAGAGCGATGACCGTAGATGACAATTGGTATATTCAAGGAAAAAGTTTTAAAAATTACTTAGAAAATGAGCATGAAAGTCGCAAAAAAATCATTATTGCTCATTATCAAATCGAAGCGGAAAAAATCAATAATTTCAAATCGCAACTTGATGAAATCAACAGTAATTTAATCCGTTTTACCCAACGTATTAACCGTAGCTGTGACATGATTTGCCAAAATTTGACCCAGCTTGCTATTGAGTCTTTTTCGATGAAAATCCACTCAAGTATCACAGATAACCAATGGTATCCTGTGCTAAATAACTTTAGCGAGCATTTTCAGCAATGGAAATCTCGCCAAATTAGCCAAGAAACGTTGCCAGATGATACGCTTTTGGCAAGTCTTGAGAATGTACAAACTTATATTGGACAAAGCCAATTGAATGTTGAATTTGCCAAGCAATTCAAAATGGATTTGACCCTAAAGCAACATGGACAAGCAGAGCAAACCGCAACTCGTACCCAATCATTTAAAGAATTATCGTCGAACGGCACAATGCGAATTGCTCAACTCATCATCTATTTATCATTGATTGGAATGATGGATGTCAGAGACGTTCAGCTAAAATTATTTATCGATGAAATTGGGGTTTTGGACGAAGCCAACACCCAAGAGTTATTACAGCTTTTACAACAACAACAAATTTCGGCGATGTGTGCCGCCCCTGAAGTCGTCAATGATGCGGTAATCCCGTTGTTTACCAACAATATTGCCTGTCACCGTGATAAAAAGAATGTTTATCATCTGTCGCAGGTTGAAGACTTGGCAAGCCTAACCCTTGAAAGCCAGCTTGAACAATACGGGTGTTTTGAATGATAACTAATAATCTATCGACCACAGTAAACCAAGCTCGTAGCAATCAAGCAACGGTGATAGCCCGTAAACTATTGCAAAATGAATTTATTTGCCCTATTAGTGATAGACCGAATTTTGATTGGTTAAAAAATGCAGATAATTATCAATTTTTGGATGAACGATTGGCCATTTTTGGTTTGAAACTGGTGCAATATGCCGATGGTGATGTGATAACTGCGGTAAATATTGCCCCAACCGAAGAAGACCGCAAAAAAGTCGTCAAGCAATTTGATGAGACTATCAACCAATTACAACCGATGATTGAATTACTGATTGGCTTAACCCATGCTGATGATAAAGGCGAAACCTTGTATATGGGCAAAATCATTCAGCAAGATAAACTGGTGTTAGCGGTGAATCAAAATAAAGCCTTTGAATCAAGCCTACACAAACTCATGGCAAAAGATAAGAGTTTTGGTAAACCCAACGACCAACAGATTGACGCTCTGCTGACCAAAATGCGTCAAGACAAATTACTCCAACTGACCAATCCGATGCAGAAAGTCTATCAAGTCACGGGGAAAATTGAGTATATCAACCGTCTAATTGCCTTTATCAGCGAAAATTATTTGGAAAAAGAACCTGAAACGTTGCCTGAACAGCAAGGATTGGGTATATGACAGCGAGTTTCAAAAATTTTGACCCGTTAGAAATTGATGAAGACTACCTTAGCTTGAGTCGTTCGATTAACAGTGGGCATTTAGATAACGATAAAATCATCGCTTTGGGCAGTGCTATCGAACGCCAAAGTGAATTACTATTGGATACTTATTTATCACATCAAGCCACAAATGAGCCATACCAAGCCCAAAAAACCTACCGCACCTTGCGAGAAGCGGGGGTTTTGCTTGAAAGTGGTGAGACAGTACGCTTAACTCAGCCTTTTCGCCGTATTTTGGACAGTATTGCTAAAAAATCCTATCGCCAGCATATCATGCCCGATATCGAAGAATGGAAACGCAACCTAAAATTATTGAGCGATTTGGCAAGTAACAGTAGTCAGCAAACTGGGCAACATAGCGAAACCCAAGATTATTTAGAGCAGATATTTTTGTCAGCCAGTGAGTTATCAGAAGCCTTATTTCTTGAAATGGCAAATATAGAATATACAATTAATGCCGAACTCAATAATACCTTTGATATCAATGCCAAACGCATTATTTTAAAATCTTTAGTGGCAAGAATCGAATCGCAAGTCGCTAAAATTGGCAGTCTCAGCCGTGAGGAACTTGCCGAATGTTACCAAGATAATTATAAAGTGGCTCAAATTCTCAATCTAACTTTATTTAATACCTTAGCCCAAGTTTTAGAAGATTTTCATGGCTATCTTGCCAAAGCCGTATCGCTGATTGACAGTATTGAACGTGAGCAAAGCCGTCATAAAACCAACCTTTGGCGACTACATACCGCCATGCGAGTGGGAGAATTTGACACCAAGCAATTGCAACTGTCTTATGATGATTTAATCGCCTTTGGCTTGGGTGTAGGAGGTTTAGACCTGCCTTTTAATCATTCGGTTAACTTGTCAGATGACTACGAAAATAATCTGGAAAATAGCCAGTTTCTACGCTCACTGATTGAAGATTTACCCAAGAAGGCTCAGCTAGACAAAGAAAAGTCTGAGAAAATCTATCAACAGCCAATCCAATCATCGGATGGCACAGATAAAGAACCGCAAAAACAACGTACTTGGTTACAGCAAGTCGCCTTGGACTATTTTAAAAGCAATAATACCGATGACTGTAGCAACAATCGCTCCGTTAAAGATTATTGGCATTCACAACAGTTATATCAACAGATTGACTTTAAACCGTTTTTAGCCATGATTTTGCACATTTATAAATCAGATTTTAATCAAGACCATGTAATTAACGTAAAATCTGTTGATAATAATGACGCTATCATTTGGCAGTTACTGTTGCAATCGCTTAATCCAACCCATGCCAACGATACGAAACGTATCACCGACGCTCGTATCGTGCGTTATCGCCGGTCACAAGGGCTGGCTAAAAGCTGGCTTGATTGGCAACACCCACTTTCTTAATTTATCTTTCACTTATGCAAACTTCCCTAAAACAAGCTATCGCCCAACAAAAAAATTTAAAGTACCTGCAAGAGCATTTTCGCAAGGATAGCCAGATACTAAGGTTTAGTTCCTTTGATAACATCCTATATCAGCTTTGTCGACATGACTCTAGCATTGGTACTATTAGGTCAAAGCAAATACAGTTATTGTCAATGGGCTGGATAAAAATTGTTAGAATCGTTGAACAAGAAACAGGTCTAAACCTTGCAATACATGATATTAGCGAGTTAAGTGCCAAAAATCGAATTGAAGGTACTGCCTTTACCAATGATGAAAAATTGCTTTCAGTTGCCCCGACTAAGGGCTTTATTCAAGTACGGTTATTGATTAAAAATGAAAAAGCGTTAGATAATAAAAATCATAATATGGTCTTATCATCACTAACACCACAAGACTATTATATTGGAATAAAAGCCGAACAGCTTGTCACGCTTGGTATGGATAATTTGATAGTCATTGAAAACTTCACGCCATTCGTGCAGATGACAGCAGAAGATATCTATCGCATACAAGGTATCGACCAGAGTCAATCGGTTGCAGTTATCTATCGAGGGCATGATGATAGTAATATTTACGCTGTGAGCGAGATATTGAAAGCCAGCAGTGCCAATAAATATATTTTCGTAGATTATGATTTTGCAGGGTTGCAGTTGGCTTATACACTTTCTCAAGCGATTAATGCGACAGGCATAATTTTGCCAGGCTTTGATACGTCCATTTCTACGTTAAAATCATTGTCAAAGAATCAGTCATATCTTGAACAAGCTCATATACAAAATCCTAGTAGATCTTTGGCATTACACTTTCAACGTTTAAAAGAAAATTTTTTGGCAATTACTCAAGAGAGTCTGCTGAAATTTAAAATCAATGTGATGGTTTTTAATGTCCAGTTTGATTATTAGACTCTTAATTAGATTACTGGGTTTTAAAATAACCAAACTATTTTTAGAAAATTCATATCTAATATATTTATATTATATTGATGACATGAAAAATTAAAAATTAGGGAAACAGAGAAATGGATAAACTTAATCAAAAACTTTCAAATTGTTTAGAAATTAGTGATGGGAGAATTTTATATCGATATCGATTATTGCAGTCTGATTACTTAAATCTAAAGAAATATTTAGCTCAAAATCACCAAGTTTTTGAAAAATTTGAAGACGTTATCCGCTATTCTTCAGTATGGGACAAGCTTTTCGTATTATATGCTTCTGAATGGTCTCGTAGAGAATACTCAGGGAAAGTATGGCGTTGGGACGATATCTTAAAATCTATTAGCATTGATTCTAGCGGACTGTCCCATGCCAATCTTATGAAAATTACTATAAATGGATTAAAAAAATGGCAACGCCAACTTTTTGTCAATCCAAACTCAGGTACTAGGCAAGCATTAGGCACCCTAATACGTGAAGGCGGACTGGCAATTAACTATTTTAACAGAACGGGTGGCTGGATTGAAACTGTACTGGCGGGATTAATAGAGAATAAAATTGAGAACCGAGACAATACAATTACCATTGAAAAATATAGTTCTCTTATTCCTGTATCAATCGGCCGAGAAGAAGTTATCCAAACTTTACTTGATTTGACGGATGATATTTATTATTTGGTCAAAACACATCAATTAGACCAAAAGACAAATCCCGTTGACTATCTCAATCAAAATGTTTCTCATTGGCAAAATAGCTTCCCATTTTCATTAGAAGAAGAATCCGCACAAAATTTAATTAAAAAACTAATTATGAGCTCAGCTCAAATCCAAGATGACCATATCAGAAACCAATTTAATGCAACACAGCGAAACCCCAAAGATATCCGTTTAAAACGTCAAATTGTAGTCAATAAGCTCAATCAATCAACTTCGCTAAAAGCCTTTATTGAATTACCTACAAGATTTATATTGGATGAGGAGAGTTTCAAGTTAGTCACAACTGATACGTTAAACGTAAATTTCCTAAAACAGACATCTGGTGCAGTTGACGAATTAAATGTAAAAGACAATTTATTAACTAGCCGCCAAGTTTATCCAGTAACGAATCAACACGCTCTAATATTTAAAAATAGCAACCCATTAATTATTCAAGAAAATAATTGGCGTATAGGGGTATCCATCCAAATAGTTACGCCAACAGGTGAAACACCGAAGTTTTTTAATCGAAAATCACAATCTATTAATCCCTATCAAAATTTTTCAATGTATGAAATAGATACAACGCTTCCTTTCTTGGCAGAGATTGAAGAAGATAATGAGCAAATAATTGCGACTTACGCAGGTAGTGGAAGCTGGAAGAGCAAGAAATCAGATGCCTTGATATATCTACCAAAAGATTATGAGCCAAATATGGCAAATTTTCCTAATGCAAAACTTGAAAAGCTAGCCGATATTTTGCAAGGCACACTTTTCAAGCTCACCGGCGAAATTCAAGTAGTGTCACCACCTTTACATGTCAATAAATCTCAAGTTTATACCTTAAAAACCAACAGTCTTGATGCCAATTATTTATATGAAATTCGGGGCCAGCAATTGTCAGATTTTATCTATCCTGTTAATACGTTTCGTGGTGATTTTGGCATCTATAAGATTGATATGAGTACATTTGAAGATAAGAGAGTTAGAGATGGTGATGTTCTTATCAAAGCCAATGATTCGGATAGGTATCAAAATTTAGCTGAATTAAACAAAAGACATTTATTTGGTAATTATCAAATTCTCATTAAAGACGATAATCGTCAAATTGTATATAAGGAAAATATTGGCATTGTTCCTGAAGAGTTTCGTTATAAATTGCTACCACAACCTCATTCATTAGGACAATCGTACCGAGGAAATATTGAATTTACTGCGATAAACCCTGCCATCCTTAACGTCACCGATATATTGGCATCTATAGAAACTTGCCCTAACTCAACTAATTCAAACTTTGAATTAATAACAACCCAAGTTCCTATCAAAAAAATGACTATGTGCATTTATCCTAGACGTGGCATCACCCATAAGAATAATTTTTTAAAATTCAAATCCCATTTTCCAACTAGCCAAACCATTATATATGATGATGAAGGTAAAAAATTAGAGAACATTAATACGCATTTATTTAATGTAAATGACGATTTATACGGTTATAGAATCAAAATCTTTAATGCTTTAAAACCAAATATTGCTAAATTAACTTTTTACTTAGAGTCGCAATTTGACAACAAAGTGGAATACAGCTTTTTGTTAAAACTAAATGAGTTCAAAGAATTAGAGCCTTATACTTGGGTTGAAGAAATAAGACAGCTTTTGTCCTTTAGTGATAAAGGGCTTAACGACAGTGTTATCGCAGAACTGATGATACAAAACCAAATAGTCTTTAAGATTCGCTTTGTTAACTATGAGTTTGAATTCGACTTTAACCGTGAAACTAACGAACTTTCGCTTATCAATAATCGCTCTCTATCACAGAGTTATAACTTTGATAACCCTTTATTACAAGCGGTTGAAAGTAATACCATGCTCGTTGCTTTCAATTTTGAATCGCCAGAGGATGGCATAGTGACTATAGATAAATCAGATAGTCATTGGAGCTTACAAACGATAAATGAGTATGTAGAAAATATTTCTGAATCTAAAGGCACTTGGCTCATTTTCAGTGAGCTAATTTCATTTGGAGACGATGCTTCACCTAGTATAGATAGTAATATCTTACAAAAAATTCGCCATAGTATCCGTCCTATTGCCTATAAACCACTAATTAATCGAAGTTTAACTGTTAATATTGAAGAGGTTTCTGAAATTGACAATACTGCAATGGTCCCTTCTCAAAATTTAGCATCAATGAGGTATGCGTCTCGTGCTAGATACACTCTAGAACGTCATAAAAATGTTAAAAAGTCTCTAAGTCAAATGGCATTCAATCCATCACATGAAGATTGGGCATATTTAAAATCTCTGACGCAAATATGTATTAATTTGCCAATGGCATCACTAGATAACTGGCACTTAGCGAGATATGTACCTGAATTCATGTTAGCTGTGGCTATCTATCGAGAATTTGTATTGGATAAAGAAATCTGCGATAAAGCTTTTGAACAAATAGGTTTTCATTGGGAGTTAAGCAATCTTCATAAGTTTTATCAAACTTGGGAAAACTATATCACCCTATTGAATCAGAAATTCGATGCAATCGCTTCTAAGCAGATGATTATTGATTCATTAATCAAATCCAACCAGCAATATCTTGAGGAAATATCACCAGTTTTTAAAGCATTTTTAAACACCAAATCTCCAATGCCAATAAATAAAAAGGCAATTGAATCTATCATTAATAGTAGTTTTGAATCATTGGTTAAATCAAAAAACCTCTTAAATGCTCGTTGGGTAGAGAATGAAACTTTACTTGAATTAGTCACTAAATTATGTGAAGTGACAAATCAAAGTCAGCGATTATCGATGACATTATTGAATGAACATCCATTCAGAAAACTTGTTGCATTATTACCAATTAGTTTAGCATGGCTAGCAAGCCAAAAAACGTTGTCTGATGAATTACAGCAAATCCGTGAAGAACTGTTAGGCCAAGCTATTGCTATCTATAAAGTTAAGAAATTTGATACCACTTGGTTTAACGATGCATTTTTTTATAGTTTAAATTGGTTTAATACTTGCTCTAGCACTGATAATGAAAAATAAATAAGGAAATTAAAATGGGAAATCTAGCAATTAATCCAAAACAACAATTCTTTTTTTCAGGTCAAATTAATGAACTGAATAATCATGCTGTTGAAGCCACTGTTAGTATTCTTGGGTTAAAAAACCCTGCTATTCGTCAACACTTGGTTAGAGAACTTAAAGGTGAGAAACATTTAAATTCAAATAAAGATGCTCTAATGGGCGATCCAGTATTTGATGTATTATTTCCATGGGAAGAGCAACCTTTGAAAACCACCCAACTCACCTCTCTGCTTCATCTAGAAACCATAGCGACTATTACAGGTGCCAAAGAGGTCACTGAAGAAGATAAAAAAACTGCTATTACAATTCCCACGCCTTATAAACATCAGTTAGAAAGTTGGCAACTGTTAAATGATGATTCAATCACAAATTCTTTGGTTGTAACTAGTGGTACAGGCTCAGGTAAAACAGAATGTTTTATGGTGCCCATTTTGGACGACTTAATACGTCAACACCATGAAACTAAACAAAGACTCAATGGTGTACAAGCCTTATTTTTATACCCACTCAATGCCTTGATTAACTCACAGCAAGAACGCCTAAATAAATGGACAAGACATTTTGATACCAACATTCAATTTTGTTTGTACAATGGCAATACTGATGAAAAACCAAAACAAAAACATAACGACAATAAAAACCAAATACAATCTCGTGAATTGCTTCGCCAAACCCCTCCCCCAATACTAGTAACCAATGCGACTATGCTAGAGTATATGCTGATTCGCCAACTCGATAAAAGTATCATTGATAAATCCAAGGGAAAACTAAAATGGATTGTTCTTGACGAGGCTCACAGTTATTTAGGTTCAACAGCTTCAGAATTGTCATTATTACTCAAACGGGTTATGCTAGCTTTTGAAGTTGAGCCAAAGAATGTTCATTTTATAGCCACCTCTGCGACCATCGGCGATGATGAAAAAGCTAAACAACAATTAAAATCGTTTCTAGCGTCATTATCTGGTACGCATGAACAACAGATTCATATTATTACAGCACAGCGAGCTGTCCCACCAATCACATTATCCAATGACTCTATTAATGAAACGACTCCAACACTGCAAAAGATAGTCAATATTGACCCTGCTCAAGAAGTTAGCAAATTACGTTATCAAGCTTTGGCTAACCACTCATTTGCTATGCAGTTAAGAGATAAATTTGTCAAAGATGAAATAGGTAATAAATTAACTCAGCCTCGGGACTTACAAACTTTATTACAAGTTTTGTCACCAGCATTGACTAAAATGATGGCAGTTGAAAAACAGCTAAATCCACGCTTTGAGTTATCACCAGCCGACTATTTATTAAAATGGTTAGATGTCTGTTCTTATACAAAGCCAAACGATGAGGACGCTGCTTTTCTACCCTTACGAGCACATGTATTTCAACGTACACTTGCAGGACTTTATGCTTGTGTTAATCCTTCTTGCAGTGGTAAACCCGAGATTTTAAAACAGTCCAATATACATGGACAGGCTGAGTGGGAATTTGGCTATCTATATACAAGTGCCCGTCACCAATGTGATTACTGTGATTTTCCAGTTTTTGAAGTGGCGTTTTGTCAGGAATGCCAGACACCCCATCTGTTAGCTCAAGAAGATAGTCATAATAGTAACAAGAAACTAGCACCACTATCTCGAGAACAACCAGATGAGTTTACGCTTAATACTGATATTGATGACAATGAAACGCTCTTGGATGAGCAGTCTGATGATGACACTTCTACTAAATTACAGGTTTTAATGCCTGTACAATCAAGCAAACAACAATCATCCATTTCAAAAGATGATACTGCTTCAAATTGCCTGTATCAATTACAACATATCTCACCGTTTGGCGAATATTTTACCTTTCCGAAAGATGAAACGGTCGAAATTAGCATCAAAGATATCGGCGAGGATAATCAGAAAAAACTCAAGTATTGTTATTTTTGTGATACCAGTAGTCAGCTCAAAGATATCATCAAACCCATTTATTTGGGTGCACCCTTTTATATGAGTGAATCAATTAATACATTACTTGACTATTGTAAGCCCTTTGAAAAAGAAAGTGATAGCCTGCCTTATCAAGGTAAACGAATGATTACCTTTACTGATAGTCGTCAAGGTACTGCTCGTATCACGATGAAACTACGACAGGATTCTGAACGCCGCACATTACGTCATATTGTTTATCATGAACTTGCTAAACAAATCAATTCAGAAAGTAGTAAGCAAAAATTACAAGAAATTAAAGAGGCAGAAGAAGCTATACAACAATTAATAGATATGAATATGAATCAAGTTGCTATTGATTTGCTTATTAAGCAAAAAAAGCAACTCGAAAAGAGTATTGCCAACCCTGTCATGAGTTGGTCAGACATGACTAGTGCCATTGTTAATCATCCTGAATTTAGATTTTTGAAAGCTAGTATTAAAAAAGTAGCAAAAATTCATGACATTGAATCAGAAAAAGAGCTTGCTGAATTATTATTGCTAAACGAATTAGCAAGACGACCAAGGAATGCCAATTCCCTGGAAACACTTGGACTGGTTTACATAACCTATCCTATTTTAGATGATGAAATTAAAAAAATAGATGGTTTTAAAGAATGGCAAGACTTAGGTTTTGATTTACAAGATTGGAAAGACTTTTTAAAACTTCTGTTAGATTTTTATATTCGAGAAGAAAAATTCGTCAATTTGAGTTTTAATCAAATCCAATCTATTAACGAAAAATTTTTTGGTAAATTAGAACTTTTGCCACCAAACAGTGAAAAAGATTTTCATGAAAACGATAAAAAGTACATTCGCACTTGGTTAAAAACCTATGCCAGTTCACCCAATCGCAGTCGCAGACTTGTAAAACTATTAGCATTACCTAAAGATTTGAATCTGAATGACAAAATCTGCCAAGACAAAATTAATGCTATTTTAGTCCAAGCATGGAAAGCCCTCACGGAGCAAACTAAACTATTAACTCAAACCACCAATCTTGGACAAAAAACATTTCAACTTGATTTTAAAAATGTCAGCCTAACCATTCCACAGAAAGTATATATATGCCCTATTACCAATCGCTTTTTGGATACAACGCTAAAAGGTTATACCCCCTATTTACCCAACAAACAAAACTTACCTGAAATCCTTAGGCACAAAGAAGATTATCAATGTAAATCCGTACAAATCCCCGTGTTTCAAGGTGATGTGATGGAAAGTAACCACACTGAAGAGGCAAAAAATTGGCTAAAAAATGAGCCCGTATTGCTTGAACTTCGAAACCAAAACCTTTGGACAGATATCAGTGATTCAGTTGTAGCAGGCATGAATACGCTCGTGACTGAGGAGCATTCAGCTCAGATAAATCAAGAGGCACTCAAATACTACGAGAACTCTTTTAAAGAAGGCAAAACCAATATCCTAAACTGTTCAACAACTATGGAAATGGGTGTCGATATTGGCGGTATATCTACAGTTGCCATGAATAATGTACCACCACACCCTGCTAACTATCTACAACGAACAGGACGAGCAGGTCGCCGTAAAGAAAGTCATGCTATTGCCTATACCATCTGCAAAAACAACCCTCATGAACAGATGGTTTTTCATAACACCAAATGGGCGTTTGATACCAAAATCAACCCTCCATCTATCACCTTAAATAGCGAGCAAATTTTACAACGTCATATTAATGCTTATCTGTTAGGGTTATTTCTCAATGAACAACATCAGCACGATAGTTCTAATATCACCTTAAAATCGGGCTGGTTTTTTCTTAATTGGTCAGAAGAAAGTCTTAAACGAGAAAATAGGGAAGCACTGATAAATAATATCTTAGAGAGAGCTTTAAAAAATACAGACAATGAATTGTCAGAAACTAACTCAACTGACAAAAACATATTAACCAAAGAGATGTTAGAAGCAATATTTTTATCAAAAACCCCTTATTGTAAAATGCAGGAATGGCTAGATACTCTAATACATCAAGATACAACGATTGATAGTAAACTAAAAATTACCAAAGGCATTGAACGCATTATTTGCCAAAGTAATGTGGCTAACCATCATCCGAACACTTTTTTGCAAAAGGCACTTGAGGGGCTTAAAAAACAAAAACGTTTTATTGTCGATAAAATTGTCAATAAATTACTCGAATATCACAGTATTCGCTCAGGCAAAAATAAAAACTCAGCCTATCTCGTTAAATTGATGATTGATATTACAGGTATTGCCAGTACCTATTTACTGTCAGATTTGGCAAGATTTGGATTTTTACCTCGCTATGGTTTTCCAGCAGGGATTGTGGAATTTGATATTTACAATTCAAGCTATTACGCTCAACAAAAAAAGAAAAAACGCAATACCCCAAAACCAAAAAAATCTGAGGCTAGAGAAGACAATTTAAGCTTTGCTAACGGCAAGCCAATGCGAGATTTAGCCGTTGCACTTCGAGAATATGCACCTGGCAATGAAGTTGCTGTAGATGGACTTATTTATCGTTCCGCAGGATTAGAACTAAGCCACTTTATGAATAAATCTAATGCGAATGAAGCTCAGGTAGTTCGTCATTTTGCACAATGTCGTCACTGTGGTGCAATAGATTATGATGTGCAAATTGATTATTCAACTGATGATGATAGTGAAGCTCAAAAAGTTTTATGTTCACATTGTAATCATTCTATTAACAAACGAGATATTATTGATTTTGTTGAACCAATGGGGTTTAAAGTAGACTATATCTCTAAACCTCATGCCAAAATCGAAAGCCCAACCTATGTACCTGTAGAAGACCCAAAGATTCAGGCGAACAGCGATATTGTCAATTTACCTAATCCAAAAATTGGTAATTATCGTATTGATGATAACGGTAAAATTTTTCATCATAGTAGTGGGACATATGGTAAAGGTTATTTTGTTTGTTTGCACTGTGGTCGTGCAGAATCCGTAACTGCTGATAGTAAAACCGAGGCTTTTAAAGAACAAAAAGCCAAATTCATAGCCACGCACATTCCGATGAAACCACTTAGCGAAATCATGGAATTAACTGATGATAATGCTGAAAAAGTTCGTGGTGCATGTAGTGAAAATGGCTATAAAACTCAATATCTCCATATCGGAGCAACCGATACTACTAGTGTATTTGAGCTATATCTTACCGACCCTGAAACACAGGATTATCTCGCTGACACTGAAGAAAATAAAACACTTTTACTTACCCTAGCCGTTGTGTTGCGTGACGAATTGGCAAAATGTCATGGTATTAGTGAGGATGAACTTGGTTGTGGTATCAAGCCTTTATCCATTGAAGGGAAAACCATTCAAGCGATATTCATCTATGATAAAGCCAGTGGTGGTGCTGGTTTCGCCAGTACGGCGAATAAATATATTATTAAAATGCTCATCAATGCGAAAAAAGCACTTGAATGTAAAGATGACTGTGAAAAAGCTTGTCATAGTTGTCTATTGACTTTTGATACCCGTTTTATTGCTGATAAGCTCAATCGTCATTTAGCATTGGATTACATTAATAAAATTCAACCTTATCTGCAATTGCCCGATGAGGCAGACTTATTAAATAATACAGAATACTGCTCTTCTAGCATTTCAGAACGTATTGCTGAAGGGTTTCAACAGGGTTTTGACACCATTACACTATACTTGCAAGGCAATCCCGAACAATGGGCATTAACTTCCGCATTACACACTCGAATTAAGCTTTGGACATTTAACAATAAAAATGTGGAATTGGTGATTAACCAAACTTATTTTGATAAGTTGTTAGAAGTAGATAAAGACTATCTACTCTCATTGTCTAAGTTACCAGACGTGCATTTGTATTGTTGGCAAAGTGATAGGAAGTACCTTGATAACCATTATCTAGTGCAACTGAGTAAAAGCAATCCATCAGACCATAAGGTTTTGACTTTAGCAACCACAGATAAAAATGCCTATATTCCTAACAACAGCCTGTGGCAAGTCGAATTGGGTGCTTATACGGTAGAAGATAGCACCTGTCAAAAAATGATGGTGGAATCCCTGCCTGAAAGATTCTATCAGCAACAGTCAGATAAGAATGCGAAAGTCATTGATACAACAACACAGTTGGATGGCACTATTAAAGAGTTAGGTAGCAAGTTTTGGGAGTTATTAGATAAAGAAAAACCAGATGGTTTAGGTCAATATCTAAAAAATAAAGTAGAGATTAAGTCTATCAGCTATGAAGATAGCTATGTTTCTTCACCATTCGTTGTGCTGATAATTGGCGAGTTTCTTCATTCGCTAAAAAGCTTGTATGGTCATGACTGGTCTAATCCAAGAGTAACGGTCAAAACCAGTGGGGTTAGCGAAACTAACAAAGGGCATAAAACTGAACTTGGTTTACAGCTCAAACACAACTGGAAGGACGACACAACACAAGAAAAAGTGATTGAAAGATATTTGAAAAATCTAGGACTTGAAGCTAGCTGCTATATAAATTCGTTTAAATCAGTTTCTCATCACCGACCCCTGACGATAACTTGGGATAATGGTAATAAAACGACTATTTATCTTGACCATGGTGTTGGCTTCATTGATTATGCTGACAATAATCAGAGGCGATTAATCGAATTTGATTTCAAGCAAAATGTGGATGAGCAAGTGAAACAAATTCTTCGTATCAGTGAGTCAGCATTAAACTTGAAGAACGCTAGCAATCTGGCAATCGTAACAGTTCGAGAATAAAAATAGTTAAGAGGTTTTAAATAATAGGCTAATAAAGTTTCATTAGCCTATTACTTAGCACTAACGTAAGCATCCGACCATCCCATCTACCACCATTCTAAAAAATACGAGATAGTGCCC